>OGIG01001724.1_pt1 | contig 11772 bp, 13 predicted proteins | sample 1571601 | NCBI WGS metagenome assembly OGIG01 (sample SAMEA2581953, study PRJEB24529) | metagenome | biome: Human gut stool | place: China | collected 2011 | reverse complement strand
TGCTTCGCAGACAGCTCCCCTACCGAGGGGAGCTGGCACGGCGAAAGCCGTGACGGAGAGGTTGAAGCCAACGGCCTCTTTTTGTTTAATCCGTATCGTATTCCACGCCGCCCTGCGCGGCATCCCCGCCGGCGGGCGTCCCGGTATCCGAAGGCGCTTCCGGTTCCGCCGGGGCATCGGCGGGGACATCGCCTGCGATATAGAGCACGATGGTAGTTCCCACCTCCACCATGCTCCCGGCGTCCTCGCTGGCCGACACGACGCAACCCGCCGCCTCAGAGCCGTCGTTGACCACAGTAAAGCAGGTGGCATTCAGACCCTTGGTGGCCAGCTCCTGCACGGCGCTGTCCTGGGTCTGGCCGATGACGTCGGGCATCTCCATCACCTGGGGGCCTCGGCTGACCACGAGGCTGACGGTGTCCCCCTTCTGGATGACCTCGCCTGCCTCCGGCGACTGCCGGATGATGCGGCCCTTCTCCACCGTGTCGCTGTATTCCAGCGTGACGTCGAAGAGATACTCGTCGATATAGCTGCGGTTGTTGCGCACCTCGGCGTCATAGTCGCGGCCCACGAAATCCGGCGTCAGGGTGACGTTTTCGTTCACCGGCTCACTCGCCGCCTCGCTGACGGACTCCGGAGCGATCACTTCCGGCGGCTTCTCGCTCTGATGGCTCAGCAGGCCCCAGAGGGTCAGCAGGATAAGGACGCTGAGCAGAATGACGATGCCCGCCAGAAGATTTCGGACGCTCAGCAGCTCAGCCTTCGCGGGCGCTTTCGGCTCCTGCGGCGCGGGGGCGGGCGGGTCCAGCGCTTCCATGCTACGGGACAATTCCTCCGCATACTCCCGCTCCGAGAGGGCGCGGAAAAGCTGCTGCACCGTCTGGATGCGCTCCACCGGCTTGAGCCGGAGTCCCAGATACAGCGTCTCGGAGACGTAAGCCGGCACCGACGGCGTCACCGTGCGGGCCTTGGGGTTGGAGTCGGAGACGAGGCGCTGTGCCGCCGGGACGGGGCTCAGCCCGCAGACCATCCGGTAGAACACCGCCGCGAGGCTGTATTCGTCGGTGTAGCGGCCCTCGAACTCGGCGGTGGAATACTGCTCCGGGGCGGAATAGCCCTCGTACAGCTGCTCGTGGAGGCCGCTGCCCGCCGTGCGCAGCCCCACTGTCGCGTAGCCGGTGAGCCGGGCGCGGCCATTGTCCATGATGCGGATGTTGGCCGGGCAGATGCCCCGGTGTACGAGGCCCACCTGATGCATGGCCTCCACCCCGTTGAACACCGGTTCCAGCATGGCACAAGCCTGCTGGGGCGTCACGGTGCCGTGCTCCTCCAGCCACTTCTGGAGCGGACAGCCGCCGGGGTTCTCCATGACGGCGTAGACCGTGTTGTTCTCTTCAAAGACGTCCAGCACGGCCTCCAGGCCGTTGGCCGGGGTGATGCGCTGGATGAAGCGGTAGAGGTCGGCAAAATCCATCCGGGTGGTCTTGAACAGCACCTCGCTGCCCGGCTTCGGGCGGAGGATGCAGTCCCTCCCCCGCTCTGCCGCCAGCGTCAGGGGCATATACTCCTTGATGGTCACCCGGAAAGGGCCATTGTTCTCCACGCCCCGGTAGAGGATGCCCTCGCCGTCCACGCTCTGGATGTCGCCCACGGTATACCGGCCTGCCAGCACGGTGCCTGCCGGAAGACTGCCCGACGGGTTGCGCCCTGCAAGTTCCCGGCCGCAGTGGGGACACTGCTCCTCCCCCGCTTCCAGCTCCTGCATACAGTATGGACAAATGCGTCGTTGCTCCATGTCGGCCCCTCCCCGTAATGTTTTGTACTGTTTATTATAGCATAGCCGACGGGAAAATGGTACCCTACCGCCATGAACTTCAGAAGCACGAGATCATTCAGTATATCCACTCTTTTCGTTCATGCACAAGACGATGTATTTTTCAGTTTTCACATTATTTCAAATATTCTTCTGCACTTTTGCAGATCTCTGCTTCGATTTTTTCAGCAGTCTCCTTATTTTCTGCACTAATTGAAATATATGTCTTGAGTTTCGGCTCAGTGCCGGAAGGACGCACCACGACGGAGCAGTTATCTTCCAGAAGGAACTTGAGCACATCGGATTTCGGCAGACCATCCAGACCCGGTGCGTAGTCCAACAGCTTGACGACCCTTTTGCCGCCGAACTCCTTGATGCCGCCCCGGAACGTCTGCATAATGCTCTGCATCTTGGCAAAACCGGCGCTGCCGTCGAACTCATAGCTGTGCAGGGTGTTCAGGCAGTAACCGTAGGTCTTGTACAGCTCTTCCAGCTTGTCCAGCAGGCTGATGCCCTTGGTGGCATAGTAGCTGAACATCTCGCAGATCATGTATTCAGAGAAAGAATAAAACAAAATGTCTGCCGCAAGACCGCAGGTGAACATCATAGAACCCCATGCAGAATCCAATGCACTTGTCAGCATCTTGAATTGGAGATTTATGATTGTTAATCATATCCACTTTCGCTTGCACAATGTCAACAGCCATCACTTGATTATGCTGTGCTAACAGAACGCTAAGGGAAAGACCGACGTATCCCCCTGATGTCAAGATAGGGACAACAATTTTTTCAAAAAAAGCAAAAAATAAGCCGCATAAAGTTTCCCATTGGGTTAAAACCATTGGGAAGCCCTATGCGGCTTATTCGTACTTATTTTAATTATTAGACAATTTCAAATTCAATATCATGAACTTTCGGTTCAATATATTCCGAACACATCAGTGAAACGCTTACTTTGAATTTTCCTTTTCTAGCCGGAACAATATATATCCCATCAAACTCGGTATCATCTTTATGTGGCAACTGATTGCATTCAGCAAATATTGAGTTATCTCGTATAGATATTGATTCAAACACAGAAGAATTGGAGTTGTTAAAAATTGCCGGGTCTATAATCGGCAAGCTTCGAGCTGAGTAGAATGGCTGCATTCCGTCCATACTATTTTTCAACAAGCCATATACTGGATTTAAGTCGCTCATAAAACGTTCCTCTGCCTTTTCAATAGGATTCGGTGGAAGTTTTGGTGCTTTCGGCTCCTTCATTTTTTCGATATCATCAATGTCATATACAAAAATATCTTTTGGAAATACGATTGAGATTCTAATGTCGGTTGCTTTCGCTGTTCCCTTATTAAGCACTCTTAGCTTGAGCGCAACACCACCGTTTGTTATTGTCTTATATACGCTCATCTTGTGTGCATAATCATTTATTTCTTCTTCAGACGGTAGTGCTGCATTGTAAGCCTGCAAGTCCTTTTCTTTTACATACTTTTTTAAATGTGATTCAACGCAACTTAAATCAAGTGGTTCATACTTGTTTTTGTAGCATTCTCCATCATTATGATATAATTGGATTTTGTATGCATTATCAGAGCTATCAATAAGCAATTTTCCATGTGTTTTAAGACCTTTTTCATCCTCCTCTTCATCCTCCTGTTGATCCAGCACAACTGCGGCCATCAACTCAGGAACCCTCTTTACAATCTGTGATTTCAGCTCAGCATTTTCCTGCTCAAGTTCTCTTATCTTTTTATTCAAACTGAGAATTTCCGCATGACTTGCTTCAATATCAAAGGCATCTCCTCTTATCCACCCTGGACGCTTTTTTCGATCCATTTGCTGATGTAAAGATTCTGAAACCTCTCTAGCAAGTTCGTCAATATTAGTCCACCACTGTACCGTTCGTCCTTTTTTAGCTTCTGTCTTGAAATCAGCCAGCTTTTTTATACTTTCTGGATCTTTTTCCATAAATTCCGGCTTAATTGCCACATCATCATCAATTATGAATACCAGAATAGGAATTTTCTTCTCTCTCGCATAGCGAAATTCCTTTTCCGTATAGCTAATTCCAGCATCCGATCCAGATTCTATTACAGAGCCATATCGCTGTCCCAAAATCAAAACATAATAATCCGAACTATCAATCGTCTCTTGTATGATTTCCCACTGTTCTTCGTCAGCAGCGTTAAACATCTCCATGCCAACTGGGAAATGCATCATTGACAGGATTGCATCCCTTACTTTGCTACGTGCTTCTATCAAATCCTTATAAGTTGACGAAATAAAAATTTGGTATTTCTTTTCCATGTTATATCACTTCCTTACAAGATAGTGTTTTATTCTATAACTCACTGATTATTGTATAGCATATAATTCTCCTATCTCCTGAAGAATCTGTTCTTTCGTTCGTCCCACAAGCCCCAACTGTTTAACATCAACCGTTTCATTTTTCATTCGATCAACAAACTTCTGCATATCCTCATACACGCCACTGGGAGTGGCAATCTTGACCGTAGGGTCAATCAATTCAGTCAATCGAAAAACGTCATTTTTATGCTTCTTAATGTTTTTACTATCAACGTGTTCTCCAGCTTCTTTGCGATCCGTCAAATCCATCCATGCTTTCGCCTTGAATGGAATCAAATATGCAGCATCCAAAACCGTCACTCCATCAACAGTCACTTTCCCCTGCTTCAAGAACTCATAGTAATCATCATCCAAAAGGATTGCAGACAAGCTAGATATGTCCTCATCCATTGGCAGCGGTGTCAATACTGCATCATCTGGAAGTTGAATTGCATCCAGTTTTCTAGTGAACAGTTCGATCATCGCTGGATAACGGTTTGACATCGGGTGACTGAACCGATAAAACTGCGGCATACCAGAGCTTTTATTACAATGTTCGTATCCAGCCTGTTTTACATAGTCCCAGAATTTTCTTCCAAAAGCCGCATCCACGGCTTCAATAATTAGAACAAGGTCAATGTCTTTTGTTGCACGGAAGTCTAAGCCTTCTTCCGTCATCAAGATGTCACACGCAGTTCCACCGATAATTGCATACTGGCTTTCGTTACCCTTGAACCATTCCTTAAAGCTTTCAATCCCTGTTACCATCTATCTTCCTCCACAGATTATTTAACATTTCTTCTACTGCTTCTTCTACCCGTTCATCTGCATCTTCCTTGAGCGATAATGCTAGAGAAAGTCCATCGACCATTTTTTCCTTCGATAATTTTCGTGGGTCATATCTCCACATTTCAACAGTCACCTGTGAATTTGAGTCCTGTAAATCCTTGGTCATGCAGTAATTCCACTGAGATACTTTTTCTGAAGCATAGCACCGAACACTAGGCGCATTGAGCATCGAATACTCCGCCAATGCGGAATATCCGCTCTCCAACAATTCAGTCTTTACTTCCTCGCATGGAACATAGACCGTCCTTTTCACAGGATTGAGCAGAACTTTCTCTGCTTTGTAAAACAACTCTTTGGCGGAGTTTTCCGAAAACAGTATCTTCTGCACTCCAATTTTTCTTGATCGCAGAAATCCCATTCCTTCAAGTTGTTTAGAAGCTCTGGAAATAGATGTTGGTGTCAAATCCAAATCTTTTGCAGCTTGACTTGTGGACAGCTCCTTTGCTCCCTCATAAATAAAATAAAGCAACAGCATCTGTGCCGATGGCAAGATTTCTTCTCTGTCACTCTTTTCTGCATCACAGCGTTCCTGCAAATATGCTGCCATAAAGGGCAGATAAATTTGCTTTCCATCCACAATAAATGCTATTTTCTCTCGAAGCAAATACTCTTTCTGCCGTGCAGTGATCTGTTCCAATACTAAAATCACAGGACAATCCGCAACCTTTTTCACACGTTCCAGATGCTTTTTTAATGTTTCCACCTGCTCCAATTCGGTTTTAGGATACAAAAAAACGGTTTTTTGACCATTCAGAGATACTTTCTGTGAATCATACCTTGTACTGATGAAGTTTGGCAAATGCTCTAAAGCTTTATTTTCATATAGCACTTCAATTCCTAAAACCCGCTTAAGGTATTCCACTCTATCGCCTCCATTCATAACTCTTTTTCTGTATTATAACTCATTTTAAGTTAAGATACAATATCAAAGTTATGATTATCCAAGTCCAACTATTGAGACACCAATATTTTCCAAGCAATTTTGCTTTCATTTCACTTCTTGATACCCCTCCCGTGCCGTGCTATACTATTATCAAATCAAATATTGAGGGAGTGCATTGTCATGAGCAAAAAGCTTGTTGCCTATTTTTCTGCCAGCGGCATTACCGCAAAAGTTGCCGAAGATTTAGCAGATGCCATCGGTGCAGACATTTTTGAAATCCGTCCCGAAGTCCCTTACACAAAAGCCGATCTGAACTGGATGGATAAGAAATCCCGCAGCACTATTGAAATGAGCAATCCCGATTTCCGCCCTGCCATCGCCGTCAAACGCGACAACATGGATGAATACGATACGATTTTTGTCGGATTTCCTATCTGGTGGTACGTTGCCCCTACAATCATCAATACATTTCTGGAAAGCTATGACCTAAAGAATAAAACCATTATTCCATTCGCCACTTCCGGTAGCAGCGATATGGGCAAGACCAATGAAAAGCTTGCTCCTAGCTGCCCTGGTTCCAAGCTCCTACATGGAAAGGTATTTAACGCTTCCTCAACCAAAGCCGATTTGTCCGCATGGGTAGATAGTTTAAATTTCTAAAGAGGAAATACCATGAACATCTTTGAAGAAAAGACCGACAGCGAACTGCTTTCCTATTTTTCTGATTATCAAAAGCTGTGTTCCCTTGACAAATATACTGGATTTCAAAATCCAGACTTTACGGCTATTCTTAAATCCTATCGGGAGAAGTTCGGCCCTATTGGTGAAGGAGTCCTTGGTCACGACTTCTTTGAAGCTGTTTTCCATCGTTGGGAAAAGACCGTACATAACGACTAATCTCCATTCCTACGGAATGAAATGCCCGCCTGATCGAGAAGATTTGCGAATCCTCTCAACCAGACGGGCATTCTTTTTTGCTCACCTCGCTGTTTCTATGCGGTTATGCACCATACTTTTCCAATGCTCTCCGAATCACATCCTCACAGTTAAACTCAACTTTCATCGTCTGATCGTCATACAGATAAACCATGCTGACAAAGGCATCCACACATTCCTTGGTCAGACCTCCTATGTATGTTTTTTGACTTGCCTGCTTTGTCAGGCTGCGGATTTCCTCATCCAGTTCATCTGCGGTTTCCTGCTCTTCCTCTTCTATACGAATCTTCTCTTGCAAATCTGCCAGCTTTTCCCCAAGTCCTTTCTTCTTTTCCAGATATTCATTGCGGGTCAGAATCCCATCTGCATACGATTCATCCAGAATACGGAGAACAGAACTGGAGTGCCATTTATTGAAAGTCGTATCATGTCCCTCGTGCAGTCTACGATTCAGATGTTCATTCGGACGAGGTACTTCCAGAAATTCCAGTCTACGGGCGATTTCGTTCGTACTCACCCCCATAAGATACCACTGATAAATCAACTTCACATACTTTGCTTCATCTGCCACTTCATACTGACTTTTCTGTTCATTCATGCGATAGCCATACGGCACACACCATGAAGTAGGGATTCCTTTTTCCCTACGCATCTGGTAGCTCAGCCCAATTTTCTTTGAAATGTCCTTTGCGTACAGGCTGTTTACCATGTTCTTGATGGGAACTGCAAGACTGTCCACATCCGACTGCCGGATATTGTCAAAATCATCATTGATAGCAATAAACCGGATATGCAGCATCGGAAAAATCGTTTCCAGATAGTTGCCTGTTTCAATGTAGTCACGACCAAAGCGGGACAAATCCTTAACCACAATGCACTGGATTTTCCCTGTCCGCACGATATTCATATCCGTTGCAGCGAGATGGAATATGAAATCGTATCCGGCTACGCTGAAAGTGCAGGACTACCCACCAGCACATATATCCGAAAGTGTTTTCTCAAGGAAGCACCATCAAGCACTCATTACATCGTTGCGGACACGTCAGAAATCCATCAGCTAGTTACAATCGCTGCTGGCATCGGAAACAATCTGAATCAGATTACCCGCTATTTGCACAGCGGTGGAAAAATCACCGTCAGTATCGTAGACGAAATTAAAAAGTGCATCACAGAGGTTCGGGAACTTCGTCGAGAAATTGTTCACTTGGGAGGAATCTATGGCAATCCTAAAACACTTCGCAGTAAAAAACGCTGACTATGGTGCTGTTATTGATTACTTGAAATACCAGCATGATGAATTTCACCTCGTTCCCATCCTTGATGAAAACGGCAATTCCATGCTCCGGGATGAGTTTTATTTTGATGGATTGAACTGCAATCCTGAAGCATTCGATCTTGAGTGTGAATTGCTCAACCAGCAATACCATAAAAATCAAAGATACGATGAAATCAAATGCCACCATTACATTATCAGCCACGATCCCATGGATGTTGCCGATCATGGTTTGACCGGGGAGCAAGCACAAGCTATTGGCATGGAATACGCAGAAGCAAATTTTCCGGGGCATCAGGCACTTGTCTGCACTCATACAGACGGCAGCAACAACTCCGGTAATATCCATACCCATATCATTATCAACAGTTTACGAAAAGAAGATATAGCCCCTCAGCCTTATACTGAACGTGCCATCGACCGCAAGGCAGGATATAAGCACCATCTAACAAAAGAGTATCTCCGTCATTTACAAGGTTCTCTTATGGACATCAATATCTTCCGAAAATCGCTTAATGACCTTGTGGCATTTGCTGAGCGATGTGCCGCCCTTGAAAACAATATACGGAATCTTCTCCGACAAAAGTTTCAGGAGCATCGTCACATAGTAGTCTTTCTCGATGGCCTGAACCATAATTCCGGTCTGGTCATACGCGAGATATATTGCATCCTTAAACTGTTCCCTATCATTGTGCAAGTAAGCCATTGTAAATCACCCTCGTTTCCACCAGATTTTTATATAGTTTATCAGGATAATAAGCAAAGTACGGTTCCATCTCCGAAATGCTCAAGTTTGCATCATCCATATAACGGTACAGTCGATCCTGCAACGGCTTTCCCGTCAACTCCGAATATACATCTACATCTTTCAGCATATCCAAAAATTGAAGTGCTTTATAATTTTTCTCTGTTACAGGTACTTTCGGCTTTCGCACGATCACGCGGGATTTTGCCAGAGATGTTTCTCGATAATCATTTGTTGCCTTGTTCGACACAACCTCATACATCATAGGGACCTGCGTAGTAAGCCCCATCTGGTTAAAGAACATCAGGCCGCTCACATAGCCACAGCGTTCATCTTTGTCTCGCAGATACTTACATTCCAGAACTTTTTCCGGTGCAAGCTGTGAGCCGGACTTAAAGATTGTCTTTTTTGGTAAAAAGTAAATTCCATTATCAAAGCGTTTTACTTTACCTGTATCTGTCAACTTCTTGATTTGCTGCCGGACATTCGTGCGGGTCATTCCATCAACTTGAAGGTCTGCAAGGAAAATCGGCTCATTTTCTTTATAGTTATCTAATAGGTATTCATATAAAGTTTCCATACTTTCCTCCTGTCACAATATCGTGTATCAAGTTTTCTGTTCTGTTATCATTATACCCACTTTTCTCTGAAATATCAAGCCCGCTATTGTAGGCAAAAGAAAAAAGGCAGCTTCCTTTAGGGAAGCCACCTTTCTCTCATTTACGGATTATCAGTTCTTGCGGGTTCGTTCCTGCTGCTGTACCTGCGCATTGTCCTTTCGCGCTCTTTCCGCCTGTTTGATATGCAGGCGATCCAGAACAGATACCCTGCCGCCGATCACTCTGGGCTTCTTAGGCACATTGTTCACGCAGCCGTCTATCATGTTGTAGTTCTGCTCTGTGCCAGACTCCCTTGCTCTTTCTGCTGTGCCATTCTCCAAAAATTTTTCATGGTGAAGCAGCTCCCGGACTTTTCGGACGGTCGCATTATCAAAACCACTGAAAGCCGTTGTCATAAATTTCCCATCCGACTGTACTACAATGCTTGGCAGCAAGTCCGGTTTCTGATCACTCACCATCATCACAAAGCGTTGCTCGTCTATGGTTTTCTCATCCGTTACCGTCCACGTTCCTTTCTGCCCCTCAACCTGATAGCCTTCCTCGTTCAGAAGCAGGTATCATCGGTCAGAGTGGTTGGCTCTTTCAAAAAGGTTTCCAACATTCCGGCACGAGTGCAAAGGCGGTGGGTTCGCCCACTTCGGGTCAAACGCTTTAGTTCGCTCTGCAATCGTTTTTCCTTGTGCATGGCTGCGGTCAGCTTTCGCTCGACCACATATTTCTCACGCTCCAATTTTTCCAGTTCTTCTTTACTCATAGACAAGCTCCTTTCGCAATAATGGATAAAACAAAAGCGACCAACTTTTTACGGTTGATCGCCTTTGGCTTAGACAATACTTATAACTATTTTTCTATCTTTGCAAGTGTATCCTCTCGTATAGCTTGTCGTAATGTAGTAAGATATTCTGAAAAACTCACTCGGTCATCTGCATAAGTCAAATTTAATTTATACTCTTTCGGAATCCATGTAGATAAATCAGAAGCGTTATGCTGAATTAAAGCTTCCAAGCTATCAATAGCTTTATATATCTTAGCTTCGACAGTTTTTCTTTCTGTCATCTCATTATATAGAGCTTTCATTTCTTCTGCATAATAAGACGGTAACGTATCTATCCAGTTAAATAGTAAATTTTCTTCTATATCCTCATGCACTTGCTTTTTATCAAAGGTAGGAATGTCTCCTGTAAAGCATTCACCCAAATCATGAATAATACACATACGAATAACTTTATCCATATCAACATCTGGAAACTCATCCCGCATAAAAAAAGCCATCAGCGTCATCATCCAGCTATGTTCTGCTACACTCTCGTGTCTTCCTTTCGATGTATAGCAATGCCTTGTCGTATCTTTTAAACGCTCAGCGACACTTAGCGCATTTAATAATTCTCTGGAATTCATAATTTTACCTCCACATTATCAAATTACATATTCATTTTCTCTTACTCCATATAATCTATCTCCGGTATCTCCATTATACGGCAGTAAATACCCATCTTCTCTAATTCCGTCTGCCATATGGACTAAAAATAGCTTCACTTCTGGATGCTCCTTAAAAATTCGTTCTATTCCAGATTGACATCCGAACATTGCCATAATAACTACATTTTCATCTTTGAAACCATACTTTTTCATGTGTTCCAGTGTTTTCAAAATGCTACCAGCTGTAGCAAGTGCCGGATCTGTGATAAAAACTCTTTTACTTTCTGGTTCTTTTATCTGTTCAAATTCATCCCAAGCAACAAATGGTTTTAATGTATGCAAATTACGTCTCATGCTAATTCGTGCAACATCTGCTTTAGGCAACCTTTTTGTCAATCTATTTGACATAGACATTCCTGCTCTCAGTATTGGGATAATTACAGCATTTTCTCCAACATCATTTTTAGACACGGCATATGTTGATAATTCATCTGTTAAATCACCAAGTAACTTTGCATATTCTTCTCCAACAACGCTTAAATCAAAATAGCCTGATACTCTATTGCGTTCTTCGTATGGTATCATAACGAATAAATTAGGATGCTTATAATTCATATCAAAATCCTTCTTTCCGTATACAGCTTATGTTTATAATTTATAATTGCAGGACTATGTCCTTACTCGAAGTATATCATATCTGTATTTCTAATTCAACATTGTACACCTCATATAATCTGTATTTTTCAGCTAACAGCCAAAGAAAACATCAAGTGCAGACCCGACATTTTGACCGCAAATCAACCCAAAATGCTACATCATTCCATCTGGCTATTGAAACCGTTTTGCTTGGCGTTCTCGCTTGCTTTTCGTCTGCGTTCCTCGCTGTAC
>OGIG01001721.1_pt1 | contig 11780 bp, 9 predicted proteins | sample 1571601 | NCBI WGS metagenome assembly OGIG01 (sample SAMEA2581953, study PRJEB24529) | metagenome | biome: Human gut stool | place: China | collected 2011 | reverse complement strand
TTGAAAACTTCATCAAGGGGCCGTCCAACCAGTTTGCGTTTGCTGCTGCGCAGGCTGTGGCGGCAAACCCCTCCGGGGCGTATAACCCCCTGTTCATCTACGGCGGCTCCGGCCTTGGCAAGACCCATCTGCTTACCGCCATTCAGGCCGAGATCAAGCGCACCCACCCCGATTTCGTTATCATGTATGTCACCTGTGAGCAGTTCACCAACGAGCTGATCGCCGCCATCCGCGCCGGCAGCACCGAGGACTTCCGCATGAAGTACCGCGTGGCAGACCTGCTGCTGGTGGACGATATCCAGTTCATCGCGGGCAAGGAGTCCACACAGGAGGAGTTCTTCCACACCTTCAACTCCCTGCACGACGCCCACAAGCAGATCGTTATCGCTTCCGATCGCCCCGCCAAGGAGATCAAGAGCCTGGAAGAGCGTCTGCGCACCCGCTTTGAGTGGGGTCTGACCGCCGATGTGCAGCCGCCGGATTTTGAGACCCGGGTTGCCATCGTGAAGCGCAAGGCAGAGCTGCTGCATCTGGACCTGCCCGAGGACGTGGCAGAGTTCATTGCCAACCACCTGAAAAACAACATCCGCCAGCTGGAAGGCGCGGTGAAAAAGCTGAACGCCTATTATATGCTGGAGGGCATCCAGCCGGTGATCAGCGTGGCGCAGAACGCCATCAAGGATATCCTCAACGAGACCCAGCCGGTGCCGGTGACCATCGAAAAGATCATCGGCGAGGTGTCCCGCACCTTCAACGTGTCCCCTGCCGACATCCGGGGCACCAAGCGCAACGCCAATGTGGCTTCCGCCCGGCGCGTGGCCATCTATATCCTGCGGGAAGTCACCGGCATGAGCATGGAGGAGATCGGGCGGGAATTCTCCGGCCGCGACCACTCCACCATCGTCTACTCCCTCAAGACCATGGAGCGGGACATGAAGAACGACCAGCACCTGCGGGAGACCGTGAGCGATATCATCAAGAACGTGAAGGCCTGAACCGGGGAAAACCGGGCAAAAGTCATACTCATTTCAGGGTGTGACCCCAAAATATGGGGAGAAAACGGAACAAAAGGGGGAAAATACGCCTATATCTTGTGGCAAAAAGGCGAAGCTTTCCACACTTTCCACTTAGTTTTCAACATTCAACATCAGTTGTTCACATCGGCTGTGGAAAGAAACACCGCTGTCCACCTTTCAACATTTCCTTCACGAGCCTTCCACATCCCGGTGGAAAGCCAAAGCCCCGCTTCCCGGCAAGACATTTCCGGGTTTTCAACATCTTCCCCACCCCCTACTACGGTTACTACAACAAGTTCAATATATTACTGCCTTCCGGCAGCAGCCCAAAGGGCACAGATCATGCCGGAAGTGTGAAAAAAGGAGAGATACTGTTTTGAACATCGTCTGCGATAAAACACTGCTCAGTGCAGCCATCGACGGCGTTTCCAAAGCTGTCACCATGCGCTCCTCCATCCCGGTGCTGGAGGGCATTCTGCTGAAGGCCGAGGGCTTTCAGCTCACCCTGACCGGCTACGATCTGGAAATGGGCATCGTGACCACCATCGAAGCCAACATCAAGGAACCGGGCGAGATCGTGCTGAATGCAAAACTGCTCAGCAGCATGATCAGCCGGATGCCGGCAGGTCAGATCAGCATCGTGGCTGCCGATAACGGCAAGACCACCATCCAGAGCGGTGTGGCACAGTTCGAGATCCAGTCCATGCCGGCCACCGATTTCCCGGATCTGCCCAACACCGGCGCGGAGCAGACCCTGACCATCAAGACCGGCGTGCTGCGGGATATGATCGACCGCACTCTGTACGCCGTCAGTCAGGACGAGAAAAAACCCGCCCACACCGGCGAACTGTTCGAGATCGAGCTGGACAAGCTGACCATGGTGGCGCTGGACGGCTACCGTCTGGCCATCGTGGAGCGGCCCATCACCGCCGTGAAGGATATCCGCATCATCGTGCCCAGCAAGACCATGACCGAAGTGTCCCACCTGCTGGCCAACGATGACGAGGAGGATGTGCACATCAGTGCCAACCGCCGCTATGTGGTGTTCACCACCGCAGGCTACACCATCATGAGCCGCCTGATCGAGGGCGAGTTCCTGAATTACCGCAACGTCATCCCCGCCGGAAGCCGCACCCGGGTGACCCTCGACACCAAGGACTTTATCTCCACCATCGAGCGCGCCTCTCTGATTATTACAGAGCGTTTAAAAAATCCCCTCCGCATCTCCTTTACAGAGGGTAAAGTCGTGGTGCGCTGCCAGACAAACCTCGGCCGTGTGGTGGACGAGTTCAGCGCCGCCTGCGAGGGCGATGAGGTGGAGATCGGCTTCAACAACCGCTATCTGCTGGATGCGCTGCGCAACGCCCGCACCGAGCAGGTGCGTATGGAGATCAGCGGCCCGCTGAGCCCGGTGAAGGTGCTGCCGGTAGAGGGCAACGACTTTTTGTATCTGGTACTGCCGGTACGCTTTAAAAACGACTAAGGAGCGCGTTTTATGCAGAAGATTCTCATTCATACCGAGTTTATCAAGCTGGATGCCCTGCTCAAATTTGCCGGTCTGTGCGAGACCGGCGGCGAAGCCAAGGAGCTGGTGCAGGGCGGTGCTGTGAAGGTGAACGGCGAGGTGTGCACCATGCGGGGCAAAAAGTGCCGCGCCGGGGACGTCATCGAGCTGGACGGGCAGAGCGTAGAGATCGGGCAGGGTCAGTAAATGCGTCTGCTTTCGCTGGAAGTACAGAACTATCGCAATATTTGTGCGGCACGGCTGGAGCCCGGCCGGGAGCTTACCGTCATCTGCGGCAACAACGGCCAAGGCAAGACGAACCTTCTGGAAGCCATCTGGCTGCTGACCGGCGGCAAAAGCTTCCGGGGCGGCAAGGATGCCGAGCTTGTGCGCCGGGGAGAAGCATTTGCGGTGCTGGAAGCCGACACCCAGCGGGATCGGCCGGAGGGAAGTGAGCCCGCCGAGCCTGCCCACATCCGCATGACGGTGGGCACCCCGGAAGCCGCAAAGCCCGGCCGCTATGCGGCGGTGAACGGCGCAGCGCCCAAGCGGGCGGCGGCGCTGGCGGGCAGCTTTCCGGCGGTGGTGTTCGACCCCGGCCACCTGAGCCTTGTCAAGGGGGCGCCGGAAGGGCGGCGCAAGTTTCTGGACGCTGCGCTGTGCCAGCTGTACCCCGGGTATCTGGCAAGCTACCGCCGCTATGTGCGGGTTTTGCAACAGAAAAATGCGCTGCTGCGCCACTCCGCAAACGGGCAGGAACGCCCCTACGCGGAAAAGCGCACCCTGCTGGAAGTGCTCAACACCGAGCTTGCCGCGCAGGGCGAAGCCTTGCAGCAGCGGCGGCGGGAGTATCTGGAACTGCTGGCTCCCCGCGCCTGTGCCAACTACGCGGAGCTTTCCCACGGGGCGGAGCGGATGAGCGTCCGCTATGCCGCCCAGTTTGCGCCGGGCGGGCTTGCCGCACTGCTGCGTCAGCGGCAGGAGGAGGAGCTGCGCGCCGGGCAGAGCCTGTGCGGCATCCACCGCGAGGACTTGGAGCTGCTGCTGGACGATCAGCCTGCCCGGGTGTATGCCAGTCAGGGACAGCAGCGCAGCGTGGTGCTGAGCCTGAAAATGGCCGAAGCTGCCGCTGCGGCGCAGATCACCGGGGAGCACCCGGTACTGCTGCTGGATGATGTGCTGAGCGAGCTGGACGAGGGGCGCAAGCAGTATCTGCTCACCTGCATGAAGGAAAAGCAGACCTTTGTGACCAGCTGCGATGACACGGACTTTTTAAAGACCGACGGCGAGGTATACCGCATGGACGGCGGGGTGCTGAACCGGGTCTGACGGCATGGAGAAATGTTGCAAAGAACGTTGCATAAAAGCTGCATTTTCGTGGACTTTATGCAAACAAAAGACACGGGAGAAAATACAGTATGTATATTCATCTGGGGCGGGACTATGTTCTGAACGACCGTGATATCATCGGCATCTTTGATCTGGAAACCACCACCATCTCCCCACGGGGGCGGGAGTTTTTGAACTACGCCCAGAAGAACGGGGCGGTGGTCAGCCTTTCGGACGAGCTGCCCCAGTGCTATGTGCTGGCAGACGGAGGGCTGGTGGATGCGGTGTATCTTTCGGAGCTGTCCAGCGCCGCCATGCGCCGCAGAGCGCAAAAGATGGTGGAGTGAAATTGGCGGAAAACGGGCGGAAGATCCACAGAAAAAAGAGGGATGGGAAAGCCCCGGAACTGCCCGGAACGCCGCACCGTGCCAGCCGGAACGCCCGCTGCGGGCAGCGCGTAAAAACACAACAAAACGGCGAGAAAAAAGTACACCATGGTGTACCGGTTCCCGCTTTGCTATAATTTGAAAAAACAAACGCAAAAATGAACAAAAGGGAGAAAGGATATGGCAGAAGAAATCATTACCAGTACAAATGCCGATACCGCCACCGACCACGAGTATAACGCCAGCGAGATCCAGGTGCTGAAGGGTCTGGAGGCGGTGCGCAAGCGCCCGGGCATGTATATCGGCTCCACCGGTGAGCGCGGTCTGCATCATCTGGTGTACGAGATCGTGGACAACGCCATTGACGAGGCGCTGGCCGGTTACTGCAACCACATCGAGGTCAAGATCCTGAAGGACAACATCATTCAGGTCACCGATAACGGCCGCGGCATCCCCGTGGACATTCAGGCCGATACCGGTCTGCCCGCCGTCACCGTGGTGTACACCATCCTGCACGCCGGCGGCAAGTTCGGCGGCGAGAACTCCGGCTACAAGGTGGCCGGCGGTCTGCACGGCGTGGGCGCTTCGGTGGTCAACGCCTGCTCCGAGTGGCTTACTGTTAACGTGCGCCGCGACGGCAAGGAGTACGAGCAGACCTTCCGTCGGGGCGACCCGGACGGCGCACTCAAGTGCATCGGCACGGTAGCCGAGGGCGTCACCGGCACCCGGGTCACCTTCAAGCCCGACCCGGAAATGTTCAAGGACACCACCGTCTATGACTTCGACACGCTGGAAAAGCGCCTGCGGGAGGAAAGCTTCCTGAACGCCGGTGTTAAAATCACCCTGACCGATGAGCGTCAGCTGTACACCCCCGTGCTGGAGGATGGGCAGGAGGGCGACCCCTGCTACCGCTCCGAGGTCATGTGCTACGAGGGCGGCATCAAGAGCTTTGTCACCTATCTGGGCGAAAAGCGCAAGCTGGAGGTGCTGCACCCCAACGTCATCTACCTCAAGGGACAGACCGACCGCGGCGTGGCAGAGATCGCCTTGCAGTACAATTCCAGCTACAACGAGCTGCTTTTGAGCTTTGCCAACAACGTCAACACCCCGGACGGCGGTACCCATGAAGAGGGCTTCAAGGCCAGCCTGACCCGCGTGTTCAACGATTACGGCCGCAGCCACGGCCTGCTGAAGGACAAGGACGAGAACCTGTCCGGCGCAGACGTGCGCGAGGGCCTGATCTGCGTTATCTCGGTCAAGCTGCAGGAGGCCGAGTTTGAAGGCCAGACCAAGGCAAAGCTGGGCAATACCGAGATCCGCACCCTCGTTTCCAACATGGTCTACTCCAAGCTGATGGAGTTCTTTGAGGAGAACCCCGGCGTGGCAAAGGCTATTTTCGAAAAAGCAACGCAGGCCGCCCGCGCCCGCGCCGCCGCCAAAAAGGCCCGCGAGCTGGTTCGCCGCAAGAGCGCGCTGGAAACCAGCCGGATGCCCGGCAAGCTGGCCGACTGCCGCGAAAAAGACCCCAGCCGCACCGAAATTTTCATCGTCGAGGGCGACTCTGCAGGCGGCTCTGCCAAGATGGGACGCGACTCTGCCATTCAGGCCATTCTGCCGCTGTGGGGCAAGATGCTGAACGTGGAAAAGGCCCGCGCCGATAAAATTTACGGCAACGACAAGCTGATGCCGGTGGTGCTGGCGCTGGGCTGCGGCATCGGTGACGAGTTCGATATCTCCAAGCTGCGGTACGACAAGGTGTTCATCATGGCCGATGCGGATGTGGACGGCTCCCATATCTGCACCCTGATGCTGACCTTCTTCTTCCGCTATATGCGCCCCCTCATCGAGCAGGGCCATGTCTACGTTGCCCAGCCGCCCCTGTTCAAGGTGCAGAAGGGCAGCACCATCAAGTATGCCTACAACGACGCCGAGATGGCCGTACTCTCGCAGGAAATGCCGGGTGCAAAGGTCAACCGCTATAAGGGCCTTGGTGAGATGAACCCGGAACAGCTCTGGGAGACCACCATGAACCCCGACAACCGCGTCATCGTGCAGATCACCATCGAGGATGCCGAAAAGGCCGACGAAGCCTTCACCATCCTGATGGGCGACCAGGTCGAGCCCCGCCGCCGCTTCATCGAGGCGAATGCACAGTATGCAAAGCTGGATGTCTGATATCCCTCTCAGGCGCTGACGCGCCAGCTCCCCCTAAGGGGGAGCTTATCGGCAAAAGATAAACGTTCCCTTCTCACGCAAAAAAGCTCGCCCTTTGGGAGAGCTGTCAATGCCGCAGGGCATTGACTGAGAGGGTTGATCCTACGGAGGAAAAAATGGAAGAAGATTTTGTGATGATACCGGGCAGCGGTACCAAAAAGATCATCCGCGACGTCAAGAAAGAGATCGAGACGGCGTTCCTGGACTACTCCATGTCGGTCATCGTGTCCCGTGCGCTGCCCGATGTGCGCGACGGTCTGAAGCCGGTCCACCGCCGCATCCTTTACACCATGCACGAGCGCGGCAACGACCCCAGCCATCCCTACCGCAAGTCGGCGGATACCGTCGGTGCGGTGCTGGGCTCCTACCACCCCCACGGCGACGCGTCGGTCTACGATGCCATGGTCCGTCTGGCGCAGGATTTCTCACTGCGCTATCCGCTGGTGGACGGCCAGGGCAACTTCGGTTCCGTGGATGGCGACCCCCCGGCTGCTTACCGTTACACCGAGGCCCGCATGAGCCGGATGGCTGTCGAGATGCTGACCGATATCGATAAGGATACCATCAACTGGGACCCCAACTTCGATGAGACGAAGAAGGAACCCAGCGTTCTGCCCTGCCGCTTCCCGAACCTGCTGGTCAACGGCAGCCAGGGCATCGCGGTCGGCATGGCCACCAACATCCCGCCCCACAACCTGAGCGAGGTCATCGACGGCTGTGTGGCGTATATCGAAGACCCGGACATCGACCTGCCCGGTCTGATGGAGCATATCAAAGGCCCGGACTTCCCCACCGCCGGCATCATCATGGGCCGCAGCGGCATCCGTGCTGCCTACGCCACCGGCCGCGGCAAGATCACCCTGCGCGGTCGCGCCACCATCGAGGAAAAGAAGAACGGCCGCGCCCAGATCATCGTGACGGAGATCCCGTACATGGTCAATAAGGCGCGCCTCATCGAGAACATTGCAGACCTCGTGAAGGACAAGCGGATCGAGGGCATCAGCGACCTGAACGATGAGACCAACCGCAAGGGAATGCGCATCGTCATCGACGTGCGCAAGGACGCCAACCCCCAGGTCGTCCTGAACCAGCTGTACCAGTACACCCAGCTGCAGGATACCGTGGGCGTCATCATGCTGGCCATCGACCATAAGGTGCCGAAGGTCATGACCCTGAAACAGATGATACAGAAGTACGTCGAGTTCCAGGATGAAGTCGTCCGCCGCCGCACTCAGTATGATTTGAAGAAGGCCAAGGAGCGCGCCCACATCCTCGAGGGTCTGAAAAAGGCCACCGACATCGTGGATGAGCTCATCGCTACCATCCGTGCCTGCAAGGGCGGCATGGCCGAGGCAAAGGCCGCTATCATGGAGCAGTTCGGCTTCGACGACCCGCAGGCCGACGCTATCGTAAAGCTGCAGCTGGGCCGTCTGGCAGGTCTCGAGATCCTCAAAATTGAGGAAGAGCTGTCCGGCTTACAGGCAAAAATCAAGGATTGGGAGGACATCCTCGCCAACGACGCCCGTGTTCTGGAGATCGTCAAGAACGAGCTGCTGGACATGAAGAAGCGCTTCGGCGACGAGCGCCGTACCGAAATCCAGTCCGTCACCGGTGAAGTGGACATCGAAGACCTCATCGCCGAGGAGCAGTGCGTCTACACCCTCACCGAGGCCGGCTATATCAAGCGCCAGCTCAAGGCCACCTATCAGGCCCAGAAGCGCGGCGGCCGCGGCATCTCCGGCATGACCCGGAAGGAAGAGGACATCGTGCAGGAGATGTTCGTGGGCTCTACCCATGATTATGTCCTGTTCGTTACCGACAAGGGCCGCCTCTTCCGCATCAAGGGCTACACCATCGCCGAGGGCAGCCGCACCAGCAAGGGTAGCAACATCGTCAACCTGCTGCAGCTGGCCGAGGGCGAAAAGGTCACCAACATGCTCTGCTACCCCAAGGACGAGGACAACAAGGGCGGTTTCGTCACCATGGTCACCAAGCAGGGCCTCATCAAGCGCACCCCGCTGGAGCAGTACGCCAACATCCGCAAGACGGGCCTCATCGGCATTGCGCTCAACGAGGGCGACGCGCTGGCATGGACCCGCCTGACCACCGGCAATGATATGCTCATCGTGGCTACCCGCAACGGTCAGGCCATCCGCTTCAACGAGGCCGATGCCCGCCCGATGGGCCGCAGCGGCCACGGCGTCCGCGCAATCAAGCTGGCCGAGGGCGACGAGGTCGTCGGCGTCTGCATCTGCCGCGAGGGTGGCACGGTGCTCACCGTCACCGAAAACGGCAAGGGCCGGCGCTCTGACATCGACACCTACCGTATCACTGCCCGCGGCGGCAAGGGCATCCGCAACTACGACGCCTCCAAGGACAAGGTGGCAGCCGTCAAGATCGTGGACGACATCGACGATGTGCTGCTGAGCAGTCAGGAGGGCATCATCATCCGCCTGCACGCCAACGAGATCCCCGTCCAGAGCCGCTACGGCTCCGGTGTCCGGGTCATGCGTCTGGGCGAGAACGATAAGGTGATGGTGCTGGCCCGCACCGACCACGACGACGAGGCACAGACCGAGAGCATCGAGGCCGACACCGAGGATGAGCCCACTGCCGAGCAGCTGGCGGAGATGGAAGCAGCCGATGAGGCATCGGCCGCCGAAGCTCCCGAGGCTGATACCGGCGACGAGGAATAAACCTCATTTCCACACATAAACTGACCCTGCGGGGGAGTACACGCTTTCTGCGGTGCTCTCCCGCAGGGTTTTTGCAAAAAATCACGGTTATACTGGACAAATCCGCTGTTTGTGTGGTACTATAGCCAGACAACAAGAAAGATCCTCATGGGGGAGTAGCAGGCGCTGTTTTGCAGGCAGCGCAGCAAGTCAACACAATGACGGCCCGGGCGGCTGTCTGGCTTGCTTTCATTTGCGAGACTCATGTGCTTTGGTGCGAGTACCACGCCCATTCCACATCGAGTCAGTTTGTGAAAATCCGACCCGGAATCGGCGAAATGCGCGCCGATCCCGGGTCTTTTGTCTGCCCACCAATTCCGGTCAAATCAGGAGGCATCGTTATGGAATGGAGTTTTTTGTTTTTCTTCAACAGCGCCCTGCTGGGTGTGGGCCTTGCCATGGATGCGTTTTCCGTCTCGATGGCAAACGGTCTGCATGACCCTCAGATGTCCCGCCGCAGGGGCGCCCAGATCGCAGGCACCTTCGCCATCTTTCAGGCTGTCATGCCCATGACGGGCTGGGTCTGCGTCCATACCATCGTGGAGCTGTTCTCTTCGTTTGAAAAGTTCATCCCGTGGATCGCCCTCATCCTGCTGGGCTACATCGGCGGTAAAATGCTCATCGAGGGCATCAAGGGCGAAGAGGCCGAGGAAGCCGCTGAACTGAGCGCGGGCGCACTCTTCATGCAGGGCGTGGCCACCAGCATCGACGCGCTGTCGGTGGGCTTCACCATCTCGGAGTACGGCTGGTTCATGGCGCTGGTCTGCTCCCTCATCGTGGCGATCGTCACCTTCTTCATCTGTGAAGCCGGCCTTGCCATCGGCAAAAAGTTCGGCACCAAACTCTCCGGCAAAGCCTCCGTCCTCGGCGGCGTCATCCTCATCGGCATCGGTCTGGAAATCTTTATCTCCGGCATGATGGGCTGAGAAAAACAGCAGCGCCCCTGCACATTTGTGCAAGGGCGCTTTTTTGTTCCCCATGGAACATCATTCAAAATAATCGGCGTACTCCTCGGTGAGCTTGGAGCCCAGACGGCGGATGCCGCCATACAAATGGCGCTCCACCAGCGGCTCAAAGGCCGCGAGGTCACACCGCTCGATGGCGTCGATGAGATTGTGATGGTCGGCCACCACTTCGGCGAGCCCGCCGGTGGTCAGAGTGTCCAGCATCCGGAAGCGGCTGTAGTCGGCGTGGGCGTTCTGCAGCGTCCGCCAGAGGTACATTTTGCCCATGGCGGAGAACCACGTCTCGTGGAGCCGGGTGTCAGCCTCGTAGAGACGGTTGAAGTCCAGCGTTTCGGCCTTGGCCAGCTCGTCGTAGGCGGCGGCACGCTGGCGGATGAGGGCGCGGTGCTCCGGTGTGCAGTGGGGCGCAAAGTCCCGCAGGACCCGGGCCTCTACCGCGATGCGCTCATAGATCAGCTCGTCCACGATGTCCCGGTTCAGCCGGGTGACAGTAGTGCCTTTGTAAGGCACGATCTTCACCAGCCCGTTTTCCTGTAACCGCTGCAGCACCACCCGGATGAGGGAGCGGGGCGCGCCGAAGCGAGTGCAGAGCGGGTTTTCGCTCAGCGAACAGCCGGGCCGGAGGGTCAGATCGATGATCTCCCGCTCGAGGACGGCGTATATTTCAGAATCTGTTTTATACTGTTGTTCCATTGTCGTTTTCCTGTCTGATGCCCCAAGCGGGCCATGTCCCGGGGACCGGGAGGCGGAAGTCCATTACCTTTCCGGTGTCGGGATGGATGAAGCGGAGCCGTGCGCTCTGAAGCGCAATGTCTCCCTTGATGCGGCTGCCGTATTTGCCATCGCCCCAGAGCGGGTGGCGGCGGGACGCGAACTGCACCCGTATCTGGTGGGTGCGCCCGGTGTGGAGGGTGATGTCCGCAAGGCTGGTGCTGCCGTCCGGGGCGGAGGCAGAAATGCGATATTCCAGCACAGCCTCCTTCACGCCCTTGCGCGGACGGCTCACCGGAAAAACACGGCCTTTCCGGCTGTCCTTGAATAAGTAGTCCCGCAGGACGCCTTCGGCGGGCAGCTTTTCGTCCGGCCCGCCTGCGATGAGGGCGCGGTATTGTTTCACGAAAGGCGGCGCGTCCGGTGTGCTGGCGTCAGGCTCGGCCCGGCCATCCTGTTCGGCATAAACCTGTTGGCTCTGCGTCACCTGACGGCTGAGGGCGGCGGCTGCCTGCGGGGTCTTCGCATAGACCATCAGACCCGACACGCCGGTGTCCAGCCGGTGGATGACGCCCACATAGGCGTCGGGCCTGTCCCAGAGCTTCCGAAGGGCGGCGGGTACGCCGTCCTCGCTGGAAAGCCCGGCGGGCTTGTCCAGAACCACGAGGGCTGTATCTTCGTAGAGTATCACAGCCTGCCCTCGTCCACCAGTGCCTTGAGCTTGAGCACGCCCGCGATGGTCTTGCCGTCCTTGATCTCGCCGCTCATGACCATCTCGTAGGCTTTTGCCAGCGGGATGCGGTCGGGCGTCAGGAACTCATCGTCGTCCAGATGCATCTGGGTGGTGTGCAGGCCGGTGGCCACCCACATATAGATGATCTCGGTGTCATAGCCCACCGTGGGGTAGAACTCGCCCAGCG
>OGIG01001709.1_pt1 | contig 11837 bp, 9 predicted proteins | sample 1571601 | NCBI WGS metagenome assembly OGIG01 (sample SAMEA2581953, study PRJEB24529) | metagenome | biome: Human gut stool | place: China | collected 2011 | reverse complement strand
ATAATAATATAAAAAAGACAAAAGTTACCAGCTGACGATAACTTTTGCCTTTTCACTTTATATTTCTATCTTTTACATCATCATCAAACCTTAAATTTCGCAGCCTGCTCCTCAATATAGGCAGCATCGCTGAAATAGTCGATACGCATAGCCTTGCGAACCTCATCCATAGTCTGGGCTGCAAACTCGCGGGCATCCTCGCTACCCTTCTTCAGGATGTTGAATACCTCAGGAATATCCTGCTCAAACTCATGACGACGGGCACGGATTGGGTCGAGCATCTTGTTGATGACGCTGTTCAGGAACTTCTTGCAGGTGCCGTCACCGATACCACCCTTCACATACTGCTCCTTCAACTCATCCAAAGTCTTGAACTCAGGCCAGAACTCAGCAAAGTCCTCAGGAGTAGAGAATGCCTCAAGATAAGTGAACACGGCATTGCCCTCCAGATGTCCTGGCTCTTCCATGCTCATGCGTGGCTCACCGTTAGACATCTTCTTCACCTTCTTCCAAACGGTCTTCTCATCGTCGCTCATGTAGATGCAGTTGCCGAGACTCTTACTCATCTTCTCCTTACCGTCAGTTCCTGGAAGACGGCGGCAGCAGGCAATCTCAGGAAGCAGAATCTCCGGCTCTACCAATACAGGTGCATAAGTCTGGTTGAAGCGGCGAACCAACTCGCGGGTTACCTCCAGCATAGGCTCCTGGTCCTCACCGGCAGGCACGGTTGTAGCCTTGAAAGCGGTGATGTCGGCAGCCTGACTCACAGGATAGCAGAAGAAACCGAGCGGAATGTTTGCCTCGAAGTTACGCATCTTAATCTCTGTCTTCACAGTTGGGTTACGCTGAACACGAGATACGCTGATGAGGTTCATCAAATAGGTAGTCAACTCAGCCAACTCAGGAATCATACTCTGGATATAGAGTGTACACTTCTGTGGGTCGAGACCCGCAGAGAGATAGTCAAGAGCCACCTCTGTGATGTTCTGTCGAATCTTCTCAGGATTGTCGGCATTATCAGTCAAAGCCTGAACATCTGCCATGAAAACGAACATTCTGTCGAAGTCGCCAGCGTTCTGAAGTTGTACTCGGCGCTGCAGAGAGCCGATGTAATGACCCAGGTGAAGTTTACCTGTAGGACGGTCGCCCGTCAATATAATCTTTCCCATTTTCTTGCAATTTATTATTATTTTAGCTGCAAAGGTACAACAAAATAATGAGAATGAGGAAAAAAAGATGTAAAATTAACCAAAACCCAGAGTTTAAGAGACAAAATGCTTATCTTCTTTAATCAATTTCATCTATCTTCCTCAACTGATACCCTTCAAACTGCATAATTATCTTATGGAGTTTGGTACCTTGACGCAAGGCTTCTACTCTTGGAGCATCGGCATATCGGTTTATTTGTTCCACAGCTTGCTCCCATTGCTCTTCCGCCTTGGTTTGTCTGCCGTTATCAGCCATAGCTCCAAAATCTTTCTTTGACAACATCTTCAGTTCGATAATATAGCTGTGCTTGGTATCGTAATGAGTCAAGTCTGGCAACAGGAAAAAGTCACAATATCCATGATTCAATTCCAATTCGGGCATCGTATAATAGTAACTGTTCAGATTCAAATATGCCATAAAGAATCCCTGTAGATTACGTTCACCCTCTATGCTATCTCTAATAGAAGAGACCTTGGCATAAGCTTGTGCCATAAACTCCAGCGCAGGTTTCCATTGACCATCAAAAGCCATATCGGTAAACAAAGACTTAAGACTCATCTCATCTACCGCACAAACTTCGTCATATTGCTCCAGCAGATAGGTATAGTATTGCTTGCGCACATTGTTATTTGGAATGCCAAGCACCAGCTGTTCTCCACGTGTTCCCTTTATTGTCAACATTCCATAATAGAACAGAAGACTGATAAATATCTGTGGTCTTACCAACAATTTGGCAGGGAAACTTTCCTCAATATTACCTATTATTTCTCCATTCTCGATGATGGTGCGCAGCACACCCTTACGGTCGCCATCCAGCTTATCAAGCTGCAGCAATTTCTTCATCTTGCCATAGTCTGTCTTGGTATTAGGATCCACCATCAGCTTAGGAGATTCACCAGTCTCACGATAATTGCGTAAGTAATAGAATACCATATCGCTGTTGAAAACTTTACTCTGAGTTTTCAAGGCACTTTCCGAGAAACAATAATTGTCATACCATGGTTTCATTTCGTTAATGATAGCCTCCACATCACTATCAGGACGAATCTCCCCGTTCTCCTTATAATAAGTGAAGAGTTCTCTTACATCTTCGGTAGAGAAACCAAGCATTTGATTAAAGGCAGGCTTGGTAGAGATATGCCATCCGATGTTGAATCCACTGGTCAAATCATCCAGTGTAACAGGACTTACGCCTGTCATAAAGATTTTAGAGAACATTCCCTTAAACACCTTGAAAATCTCCCGATAAAAACCACTGGCATGGGTAAGAGCCGTATACACTTCCTCCCCCTGCTCATTGAGCACAACATTGGTAAAGTTGTCATACTCATCTACTATAAGATAAAGTGGAAGATTCTTTCTCTCTGCAGCAATCCCAATGGCATTCAACTTTCTGGCAGCAGTTTTTGCCTTCAACACACTTTCCACTACTCGTTCGGGATAATACTCCTGATAAGTTTCGATAAAGCTATCAATACATTCATTGCAATAGGCATTGAAGTTTTCTTCCAATTGGTCTATCGAACCTCCTATCTTGGAGAAATCAAGAAACAAGACTTGATACTTTCCCTGATTTTCTGTAGGATGCGAACCTATCCAAAGGTTGCCAAACAACTTATCAAACTTATCTTTACGTTTGATGTCATAATAAGCCCTCAGCATACTGATAAACAAGCTCTTGCCAAAACGGCGAGGGCGAATAAAGAACAAGGCATCAGGCTCATCCTCTAACTTAGGTATATACATGGTCTTATCGACATAATATTGATTTCTCTCAATGATGTCGATGAAGTCAGACACTCCGTAAGGTATTCTTTTAGCTCGTCCCATAATCGCTTATTTTTTAATACGTTGCAAAGGTACAACAAAATATTGAGAAACTGCAAGAAATAGTGAAAAAATAACAAAATGAGCGGGAGAAGGAAGGGATAGCTGAACGAAAAACGGGGCACCCCTGAGGATGCCCCGCCACCAATTAAAATAATTGATTGTCGCATTATAAACTTACCGTACTACTTAGCGATCATGATCGTTACACGGTTCTTTGCGTTTTCTGCAAAAGGCTGCACACGTGCACCCTTAGATTCTTCTGTAATGCGCTCAGAAGGTATATTATATTTCTTTGTCAGCATCCAAACCACAGCAGCTGCTCGCTTGCCAGCAATGCGGTCGTTAATAACGTCATTACCTGTACCCTTGTCAGCATAACCGGTTACTACAACCTTTGCCTCTGTGTTCTTGTTCAGGAAGTCAACCACCTCACGGATCTTAGCGTCCTCAGCAGGGGCTATCTTGCAAGAGTTGATGTTGAAGAAGATGTCACGGCGAATCTCCTCTACCTTCTTCTCTACAGGAGCTGGCTTAGGCTCTGGCTTAGGAGCTACATATTCCTGCTTAGGAGCTGGTGCCGGAGCAGGTTCCTCTACCGGCTTAGCCTTCTTGGTATAGCTCTTGCCCAGGTTGATGCGTACACCTGCCAGGGCATTGAAGTACCAGTCTGGATTATCAGCCTTCTTAGAGTTATACTTGTCGCTCAGGATATTGGCGTTTCCTTCGAGCATGATGCTTACCGCCTTGCTAACCTTGAACTCTACATCAATACCGGCTCTTCCGTATGGACGGACCTTGGTTCCATCCCAAATATATTCCAGATTGTATGCATTCAGACTCTTCAGGGTAGCAGCCAGATTGTTTACATCATCATTGCCCCATGCCACATTCAGTCCTCCACCGGCAAATGCAGTAACATTTACCACACGATTAGGGTTCCAACCGCAGAGAAGATTAGATAGGTTGAACATGAAGTCAACGCCCGGAGCTACATATTTAAACTTATAGTCAGCATTGTAAGGAGCCTCACCTGCTTTAGCACGGAATCCAGCCCAGCCGCCCTTGCTCTGCCATCCATTAATTTGGAAACGCATACCGAAAACAGGAGAGAACTGATAGCCCAAGCCCAACTGGAGGTTAGGCGAGAGCAAGTCGCCAAACTTAGCTTCACCGAGTGTATACTGAGCACCTCCCTGCAAATCTAAGAAGAAGTGCTTCTGAAACTGATACTCATTTCCATCCTGATCTGTGTAGGATGCTTGTGCCATAGCGGCTGTAGAGCCGATGGCTAACATGGCCGTTGCCATGAGCAGCTTAACTGATTTCATAATCTTGATAATTATTTGGTTATACCTTCAATTACCAGTCTGACAAGTCCATTACTGGCTGTTGACCTGATGTCAACCGTCTTACGGAAATGTCCAGTACCGTAATTCCTTCCATTATAATAAATAGTCACATATCCTGTTTTACCTGGCATGATGGGACTTTTTGTATAAGTAGCAGTTGTGCAATTGCAGGTAGCTTCTGCCGCACTAATGCTAATAGGAGCATTTCCAGTATTCTTGAATGGGAAGACACATTTTCTGATTGTACTTTTCTGAAAAGTACCAAAGTTGAATGAAGTTTTACCAAATGCTATGGTCCCTTCTTTGTCTTTAGCTTGTAACTGGCAACATGTGACGATAAGTGAAATAATAATCAGAACTAATCTTTTCATTTTTTACCTTGAGAGCGTTTCTTGTCTCTCATTTCTTTGTTGTATAGATTTTGCATGGAATCTTTCTGCTCTGGGGTGATGATGGTCTTATCACCACGACGGCTATCAACCATGCACAGCCTCCATTTACCCAGATGGTCTATTGGCTTGAAATAAAAGGCTGTCTTGATTTCTGGAACATTATCATGTGCTTCCATAATAAGAGCAGTGCATTTCACTTCGTTATCATAAACCTCTTTAAACTTGATGTAGTCAATGGTATGACTCTTGATAGGAAGTGCAGACAACATGTTCTTTATACTTGCCATCTCTTCGTTGCTCAGAGGCTGTGGTTCTTCGTATACAGAATCAACATTGTTTTTATACAACATGCCTGCAGCAGAACCATAATCACCTGCTTCTGCATATTGGAAGAATGTATTAACAAGTTGAGTAACCTCAACAGAATCTTTATTGGTTAAGTTTTGCTCAAAACCAGTAAGCCCATTGTCCTTTTTAGGTTTGTCAGAACAACCAGCAAATGCTATCAACAGAAGGGCGCATAAAAAAGCCCAAACGATTCCATTTAATTTCTTAACCATAATCTATCCCTTATTTAAAAGGGCAGGCATGCCGTACAGTCATGCCTGCCCTCATTTCAATATTTACTTAGTAAAAACTAAATCTTACTTTCTCTTTGCACCACCGATCTGAGTCTTCTCGATAGTTACAACAACCTCAGTCTTCAACTCACCCCAATCGTAAGTTACGGTTGCAGGAATCTTAACCTGGAATGTACCAACTGTACTACCATTGTTGCTATAAGTAATAGTACCGAAGTCCTTTGCTGCAATCTGAGCCTCTGTTGGAGCATTGAAGTTAAGCTTAATCTTGTTTGTCAAGTCACTCAACTTGTCATTCCAATTATTGTTCAAATTGGTCTTAGCATTCGGAATGTCAAGAGCGATACTCTTAACACCATAGTAAGTGAAGTAGTTAGTGTTAGGAACGCGAGTACCTACGAAATTGTAACCACGCCAATCTACGAATGTAAGATTCAACTGAGCTGTAGTTGTTACACCATCAACGAACTTAGCAGTAGCATCTGTAATACTGATAGGGCGGATGAACTTAACATCAAATTCCTTATTTTCAACAGGAACATCGATGTTGCCGCACATTGTAGCTACAACCTTAACTCTTGCTGTAAGAACCTTATCCAAAGTGTTAACTTCACCAGTCTTAGGCGCATAAGCATTCAACAACTCCTTAGCAGCTTTGCTGCAGTCCTTCATTGAAACAACACCTGTTGTCTTATTCAATGTAGCAACCAAATTAGCGAGAAGAGGATCAGTAAAGATCTTGTCACCAGCAGCATTTGCATAGAGACCATGACCAGTAATGAACTCATAAGTAAGAACCAACTTAGAGTTGAGACCATCATAAGGGGCTTTCATTTCATTGACAGCAAGTTTATTGCCCTTCAATGTATTGCTGATATTGAATACGAACTCGTCGTCAGCAGCAGCAGTTTCAGCACCATTCTTCTTATTATCAGTAGAACCAACAGCCTCTACGTTACCATGGATTTCTGCGAAACCAGAACCAGCTTCCAACTTATTTGCGCCATACCAGTAAGAAACAATCTTACTACCATTATCAAATGCAGTGCTTGGAGTCAAATTGATAGCAGATGGAGTCCAAGTGAACTTAACATAAACGTACTTGTCAGCGCTGTTTACATAATCTGGCTTAGCTACGCTTGTTGCATCAGTCTTCTTGGTGAAACGTATGTAAGTTGTAAGGCTAGTCTTACCTGACTTGAATGCAGCATAAGCCTTCTGATTATTAACAGCCCACTTAAGAACCTCTGTTTCAGTGCCATTAACATCCATTGTTGTATGTTGAACAACACCAATCTTGTTAACTGGAAGCAATGCAGTTGTGTTCAATTCAGCCTTATCAAACTGATCAAGATCTAATGCAGCGCCTTCATAGTCGTAAGTTGTCTCAAACTGAGTCTTAGACAAAGACAACTGAGCGATGATCTGCTCCTCGATATCGAACCACTTCAAATCCTGCTTCATAACGTTCTCATCATCACAATCGATGGTATAAGGAGTAGTTACAGTTGCCATAGGGAATACCTGCTGCTGATCCTGAGTATCCTTATCAGTAATCTTGAACTTCAGATAACCTACGCTAGCAATCTTATTGTTAACGGTATCGGTCAAGATAACACGTACCAGCGGTTCACGGTTCATAGTTGCAGGATTCTGCAAGTTGTTTGCCTTTTCTGCAGAATAGCCATAAGGCTGCTGCTTACCACCTTCAGGCATCTGGGCACGCATTGTGTAACCATCGGCTGCAATAGCTGCATGAGCACTCTGTGAAGTTTTATTCGTGCCCTCATGATAACCAACCAGTTCGAATGAATACTTAAAGCCAGCCTGTTTTACAAGGTCTTCCTTAGCATTCTTATCCCAACCTTGGCAGGTTCCACCCTGATATACACGATCGGTATTAATCAACTCACGAAGGTCAATACCCTTATCATCGTTATATTTAAGATTAGCCTGTGCAGGATTATTAATAGCCCTAGCTGCTGTAGCATACAAGTGATTGCAAGCATGAGGAACACTAGCCAAGTTCAACTGCAAATCTGTGTATGCTGTAGCTCTAACTGCAGCGAAATCAGATGTAACAGTGCCGTTAACACCCTTATACTGCAATGCAAGAACAGTAACCTGATTATCAGCAGCAATACTCTTAACAGCATCACCATTGTACTTAGTATGAACGGTTACCATACCACTCTTAGACAAGTCAACCTTCTCTACTCTGAAGTCACGCTTTGCGCCTGTAGCACGAGTATATTCCTTATCGGCTGAAATGAAACTGAACAACTCAGCCTTATCCTCTACCTTAGCATTAGCTGGGTTCAGGAAATAAGAAGCAGTCATATCAGGAGCATAGTTGAAGAATGTTGCTGCAGTTGTAGGAGCATCAGTCTTATAATTTCCATCTGGATCAACTTTCTCGACTGTCTTTGGCTTGAACTTGTAAGTAGCCATCTCGAATGCTTCGATACCCTGATAATAGTACTCTGGACTGAATACAAGAGCCTTCAAATCAGTAGTCAGGTTAATTACGATCTGCTCACCAGCTTCATTCTTAACGCCATTCAATGTCAGGACATCCTTAGTCCAAGTTGCGGTAATGATACCAGAAGCAAGATAAGAAACACCTGAATCATATGCATCCTTATCACCATCGCCATAAACGAAGAATGTACCGGTTTGTGGATTTGGAACATAGTACTTACCATCCTTACCAGGTGTGCCTGCAGTACCTGCAGCTCCGGCAGCACCATCAGTACCTACAGCCTTCCAATCTGTCTTTGTTTCATTCTTGTACCAGTAGCCATCGTCACCGATCTTCCAAATGTCAGCATCCTTACCTGGAGTACCAGGAGCGCCAGCAGCACCATCAGCACCTTTGGCTCCGTCCTTACCATTTGTGATAGTGTAAGAATCACCATTACTCAAGGTAAGCTTAACACCATTTTCTACAGGGCTAACACCTGTCAGGATTGCACCCTTGTCAATTTGACCCTGGATCTTACTTACCATCTCATTCAACTTGTCAATCTGAGACTGCAAGCTGCTGATGTCATCGTCGTAATCTTTACAAGAAGTAAATGTGCTTACCGAGGCAATTGTCAATGCACCCATAAGCAGCGCGCTTAAATACTTTCTTTTCATACGGTAATAATTTATAAAGTTATACGATTTTTCCAACCTTTCGGAAGGAAGTTATTAATTAATTCTCTATATCGAATTAAGAGTTCCGTTTGATGAAAAGAGTTTGCACTTTTAGAAAAGTTCTTTTTTCAGTTTCAAAGGTCCTCTTAGAAAAGTTATTTTTTTATCGTTCTTAAATATCGTGGCTTTTATCACCACTCAGTTTTTATCGTCTTTGAAATATCTCCAGCCGGGAGATTTTTCATGTTGCAAATATAAGTATATTTTTTGAAACTTGCAAGTTTTTGAGCATTTTTTTTCAAAAAAAGGCTAATTTTCTTATGTTTTTTATAAAATAGCCCCCATATTGGGCTTCTAACCCGTCCATTTTCCTCTTTTTTCTCCATTTTGCCCATATAAAACCTACACCTTATTATATATAGGGGAGATTGGCGGTCCTACACCTTATTATATATAGGGACCATCTAGATACGAATGTATGAGTATCTACCAGAAATGTTGTTTTCTGCAGATTACCGAAAAAAATCCGTTTTTCTTTGGTATTATTCCCAAATAGTTGTATCTTTGCACAAAATTACAAGTAATACTGGAGATATGAAGCAAGATACTAAAAGAATACCTTATGGACGCAATGACTTCGTACAAATCATAGAGCAAAACAATTACTATGTGGACAAGACGATGTATTTGCCAGCATTGGAAGATGAGGCGGTAAACCTCTTCTTTATCCGTCCTCGCCGTTTTGGCAAGAGCGTATTCATCAGTATGCTCCAAGCTTATTATGATTGTAACATGAAGGATAAGTTCAAGGATCTGTTCGGCAATCTGTGGATTGGCATGAATCCTACTCCCCTTCAAGGCAAATATCTGGTTCTCTATCTTGATTTTTCGCAAGTAGGCGGACGTATCGACCAGCTGGAAGACAAGTTTAACCGTTATTGCAAAGTGAAGCTGGATAGTTTTGTGGATGTCTACCGTCAATACTATTCGGAGGATTTTGTAAAGAAGGTCTTCGAGGCGGAAGACGCCGTAGACAAGTTGATACTTATCAACGACGAATCGAAGAAGCTGAATCTTCGTACCTATCTCATCATTGACGAATATGACAACTTCACCAATACGGTGCTCAACGAGCAGGGTGAAGGAGTGTATCGTGCCATTACCCATGCTGAGGGTTTCTATCGTGATATCTTCAAGAAATTCAAAGGTTCGTTTGAACGTATCTTTATGACGGGTGTGAGTCCTGTGACGCTCGATGACGTGACCAGCGGTTTTAACATCGGATGGCATATATCCACCAAGAAGCAATTCAACCAGATGTTAGGCTTTTCTACAGAAGATGTCTATCAGATGTTCAACTATTATAAGGAAAAGGGCGAAATTGCAGCCAATGCCAACATTGATGACATTGTTAACGAGATGAAACCCTGGTATGATAACTATTGCTTCTCGAAGAGTGCCTTGACATCTCAAAGTAAGATCTTCAACTGCGATATGGTGTTTTATTATCTGCGCAACTATCTGAGCTCTGGCAAGGGACCTGAAGAGATGATAGATCCTAACACCAAGACCGACTATAACAAGATGAAAAAGCTCATCCAGCTCGACAAGCTAGATGGCGACCGAAAGGGCGTGATTCGCACGATTGCCGAGAAAGGAGAGATTGTGACTACACTCTATGACACCTTCCCTGCAAGAATGATAACAGACCCGCAGGTATTTCCAAGCCTGCTGTTTTATTATGGCATGCTTACCATCAAGGCTACGAGAGGAGCAAAGCTTATACTCGGAATTCCGAACAACAATGTGCGCAAGCAATATTATGAATATCTGATAGAACTCATGGATGCAAAAGCCTATGTCAATGTAAACAAGCTTACTGACTATTACTACGACATGGCATATGAGGGCAAGTGGCATGAAGCCTTGCAATACATGGCAGATTCTTATGCCAAGATTTCTTCGGTGCGTGACGGAATAGAGGCTGAACGTAACATGCAGGGATTCTTTATGGCATATCTCAGTCTGAACGATTACTATTATACTGCGCCAGAACTGGAGTTAAGTCATGGGTATTGTGATTTCTTCTTATTGCCAGACCTTACGCATTATGAGGCTAAGCATAGCTATATCATAGAACTGAAGATGCTGCCGAAGAAAGATTTCAATGTAATTTCTAAAGGGGAAAGCAAGACGAAAGCCGAACTGCAATGGGACGAGGCTGTGGAGCAAATCAACCGATATGCTGCAGCCCCAAGAGTAGAAGTTCTAAGGCAGGGGACTCAACTGCATAAAATCATCATGCAATTTGAGGGTTGGGAACTAAAGAACATGAAGGAGGTATAATTTACTTATCACATAAGCCCCCCATCCGGCTTGAGAAAGAAGGATGGGGGATTTCTGTATTTTATACTGCTATTCCATTACGCATTATATCATCATATAAGGGTGATGGTTTGCATTCTTCAATCAACACCGGTTCTATAGATGTATCTATATTAAGGGTGGCAAGCCATAATGAAGATGTAGTGTCCAGCCAGTCGCCATTAAGCTTAGGTATAACTACTGCTACATCAATATCACTATCATTTCTTGCTTCATTTCTACTACAAGAACCATACAGATATACTTTCGCATTAGCAAGCAATGGAAGTATAGCTTCCTTGTAGCATTTTACTATCATTAAAGCATGTTCTCTATCCATTGTTTTAAAACTTTTGTTTTATTTATTAATGTTCTGTACTTGTTTTTGTGCAAAAATAGACCAAATAATTAAGATTGCCAAATTTTTAGTGTTAAAAAGATTTTTTAGAATAAAAAAATCCGTAGCGCCGGATATGCCCTTTCCTCCGTTAAGCGTTTCGGCGGATCGCCTAACAGACTAGCGAATCGTATTACACCAAGCCGCCTCATTCTGAAAACTCAAGTGCCTCATTCTGATAACTCAAGTGCTTCATTCAGCTAACAGAGCTATTTCGTTCAGCCAACGCAGCCATATTATTCAGCCAACGAAATTGACTCTTCCACCCAACGAAGTCGAATCTTTAACCCAGCGCAGTCGAATCTTCCGCCCAGCGCAGTCGTATCTTTAACCCAACGCAGTCATATCTATCGACTCAATGAAACGTATGAACTTGTTAAATGACGTACATGATTTCATCTACTTACTTAAACAGGCTGCCCATTATAACTTATCATATATACTGGCATTGATGTGAATATCGGAAAAAGCTTTGGGTAATCCAGAGATTAATCGTAACTTTGTTGGCTGTTTACTAATTTGTTATACAACAAAGCACTTCATTCAACATAATATTCACATAAAAATGATACTA
>OGIG01001708.1_pt1 | contig 11838 bp, 9 predicted proteins | sample 1571601 | NCBI WGS metagenome assembly OGIG01 (sample SAMEA2581953, study PRJEB24529) | metagenome | biome: Human gut stool | place: China | collected 2011 | reverse complement strand
CGTTTCCTGCGCGGTGGAGTTTTATAATAGCACGTCATTTTCGGGATGTCAACACGATTTTGCCATATTTATTAAAGTAGGTCATTTGTCGTTTTTTATCCGAATTGTTTGAATTGTGTGCTCAATTCATTTTTCTTTGGATAAAATATAGCGGATGGCATCCTGTACGTTGCTGACACCCACTACATTTATATTTGGATTCTTCTTCAATCCTGCTTTACAAACTTCAGGTAGAATGCAGGTGGTAAAGCCAAGCTTCTCAGCTTCCTGCACACGCTGTGCTGTCATACTGACTGCGCGTACTTCACCACTTAGTCCTACTTCCCCAAAACAGATGGTCTTCTCATCAATCGGAACATCTTTATAGCTGGATACAATCGCAAGCACAATACCTAAATCAATTGCGGGTTCATTCATACGGATACCCCCGGCAATATTTACATATGCATCGCAGGAACTTAAAGACAGTCCCAGTCTCTTTTCTAATACAGCCATCAGAAGATTGACCCTGTTATAATCCGTTCCTGCAGCTGTTCTTCTTGGCATTCCAAAATTGCTGTGGCACACCAGTGCCTGTATTTCCAAAAGAATCGGACGGGTTCCCTCCATAGAGCATGCCACTACAGAACCGGATGCTCCTTCCGGCTTTCCACTTAACATATATTCTGAAGGATTTTCCACTTCCCTTAACCCTTCGTTACACATTTCAAATACACCTATCTCATTCGTGGAACCAAAACGGTTCTTCACGCCACGCAATATACGATATGCCGCATGACGGTCACCTTCAAAATACAATACCGTATCTACCATATGTTCTAACACACGGGGGCCTGCCACAACACCCTCTTTGGTCACATGGCCGACAATAAAAATAGAAATACCAAGCCCCTTTGCAATCTGCATCAGAACTCCGGTTGCTTCCCGGACCTGGGAAACACTGCCAGGCGCCGATGTAATATTTTCATTATACATGGTCTGAATTGAGTCAATGACCACGATTTCCGGTTTTGTTCTGTTAATCACTTCTTTGATAGTATCCAGATTGGTCTCACAAAGCAGTGATAAAGTATCGCCAAATTCTCCGATACGCTCTGCACGAATTTTTATCTGCTGCAGGGATTCCTCTCCGGAAATATATAATACATCGGTCTTCTGCAGGGAAAGATTCCGGCACACCTGTAAAAGCAGCGTGGATTTTCCAATTCCAGGATCTCCACCGACTAAAACAAGGGAACCTTTTACGATTCCACCTCCCAAAACCCGGTCTAACTCTTTTAGTCCTGTAGTCAGAAGCTCTTCCCGTCCTGTTTTAATATCTGCAATTTTTACAACTTCTGCTTTCGCTGCTTCCTTCCGCACTTTTGCAGGTGCTGATTTATCTATCACTTCTTCTACAAAAGTATTCCACCCGCCGCATCCCGGGCACTGTCCCATCCATTTGGATGATTCATAGCCACAGTCCTGGCAGAAAAATACGGTTGCTTTTCCCTTTGCCATCTATTTTCCCCCTTATTCTTGCAATAACTGTCTTTCTTACCTACCGGCAACTGCGAGAAACACCCTTTACGAGCTTAGTTTCTTCTTTTCTCCCGGATTTTTTCTTACTACTCGCGTAAATTAGTAAAAAGAGAACCCAATCCGCTGGAATTGGATTCTCTTTCTTATCATCTTATTGATATATCCATTTATACTCTGGATACTTTTACTGCAACCGGAGTTTCCGGGTCTAATTCAACGCTAAGTGTTAATTTACCACCTAAATTGGTCTTCATCTGACCAATTGATTTTCCTGCTACAAATACATCATACTCTGTCTCTTCCATTAAGCCAAGTGTAATCTCTGCATCTTCCGGTCCTTCTACTTCAAATTCCACACCGTTTTCGGATGCTGTCATATTTGTAACTGCAGTTCCTGGAACAGATTCATATACAAACATTCCATTTCTCTCTAATTTGGTAATCTCACGAAATGTCTTAACTTTGTACAAATCTCCCGCATGTTCAAAATTGTCCAGTTTGGATTTTGCTCCCAGTGTATAATCTCCAAAACTGATTGTTCCGTTTGCTTCTGAACGAATTAATTCTGCAACTACAGCCATTTTTTATCCTCCTATAAGCCACTATCCCACGATGGCTTTTTCGTAAATTTTATGAAAATATTATAGCTTATCTCGACACATTTTTCCAGTTATTTTGATGAATTCACAACGGTTTTTATTTCCTTTTTTACCATGCGGATTTCCACATCATCTCCCGGCTTGATTTTACCGGATAAAATCTCTTCTGCCAGCATATCTTCTATCTGTGTCTGTATCATACGCCGCAATGGTCTTGCTCCATATTTCGGATTGTATGCCTTCTCAGCAATGTATCCTTTTACGCTGCCGGTTATGGTCAGATGGATACCCATCTGTTTTTCACACCGGTCAATTAAAGATTTGCTTAAAATGGTGACAATCTTCTTCATGTCCTCTTTATTGAGAGCCCGGAATACAATGGTCTCGTCAATTCGGTTTAAGAACTCCGGCTTAAAGATTCTCTGGACTTCTTCCATTACACCATTTTTCATGTATTCATAATTCTTCTTTTCATCTTCGCCTGCAGCAAATCCAAGCTTCTTCGGTGCAATGATAGACTGCGCCCCTGCATTGGAAGTCATAATGATAATCGTATTCTTAAAATCTACCCGTCTGCCCTGGGCATCTGTAATCTGTCCATCATCCAGTACCTGAAGCAATACATTAAATACATCCGGGTGTGCCTTTTCAATTTCATCAAAAAGAATAACAGAATATGGTTTTCTTCTGACCTTTTCGCTGAGCTGGCCGCCTTCTTCATAACCTACATAACCTGGCGGTGAACCAATCATTTTAGAAACACTGTGCTTCTCCATGTACTCTGACATATCAACACGAATCATTGCCTGCTCATCGCCAAAGACAGCCTCTGCCAGTGCCTTTGTTATCTCTGTTTTACCAACTCCGGTCGGTCCTAAGAAAAGGAAGGAACCTATCGGACGATGCGGATCTTTTAATCCTACCCGTCCTCTTCTGACTGCTCTTGCCACTGCACTGACTGCCTCTTCCTGTCCTACTACACGCTTATGCAGTGTCTTTTCCAGACGGTTGAGACGTGCAGCCTCGCCCTCTGCCAGTCTCTTCACCGGTATCTTTGTCCAGTCAGATACAATTTCTGCAATTTCATTTTCTCCGACAACCAGTTTCTTCTTGTCTGCATCCCGATGGTATTTTTCCACCTGCTTTTCGTATTTCTTCCGGGCAGCTTCCTTCTCCTTGCGGATTGCCCCGGCATCTTCAAACCGCTGTTCCATCAATGCCGTCTCCATATCGTCCTCTAACTGAGCAATCTTACGCTCCAGTTCACTGATTTTCTCCGGCATTTTAAATCCGCCAAGGCGAACCTTCGAGGAAGCCTCATCCATCAAATCAATAGCCTTATCCGGCAGATAACGGTCTGCAATATAACGGGCAGACAGCTTCACTGCCGCTTCTATTCCCGCATCTGAAATCTGTACATGATGATGCTTTTCATAGCGTTCTCTTAATCCCTTTAATATCTCTATCGCCTGCTCTTCCGTCGGTTCTTCCACCGTTACCGGCTGGAAACGACGTTCCAGGGCTGCATCTTTTTCAATATATTTACGGTATTCTTCTAATGTGGTTGCTCCGATTAATTGTATTTCTCCACGGGCAAGGGATGGCTTTAAAATATTGGATGCATCAATAGCACCTTCCGCTCCACCTGCTCCGATAATGGTATGAAGTTCATCTATGAAAAGAAGTACATTTCCTGCTTCTGTCACTTCACGAATGACTTTCTTAATCCGCTCTTCAAATTCTCCACGGTATTTAGAGCCTGCTACCATTCCGGATAAATCCAGTGTTACCACTCGTTTTCCCCGGACTGTATCCGGAACCAGTCCGGATGCAATACGCTGGGCAAGTCCTTCTGCAATAGCTGTCTTTCCAACTCCCGGCTCTCCAATCAGGCATGGATTATTTTTCGTCCTGCGGCTTAAAATCTGAATCACGCGGGCAATCTCTGCCTCTCTGCCAATCACCGGGTCTATCTCACCATAGGCTGCCATAGCAGTTAAATCCCTGGAATACTGATCTAAGGTTGGCGTTACTTCTACTGCTTTCTTTTTTCCGGATTTGCTTGCCGCAATCTCCTCTTTATAGTGGTTTACGTCTTCTCCCATGGCTACCAGAGTCTCGATATAAATCTTCTGGATATTCACACCCAGTGTATTCAACAGACGTACACCGGCACAGTCTGCCTCTTTCAATAATGCAATTAAAAGGTGTTCTGTTCCGATATTCTCATTGTCAAAACGCTCTGCCTCCTGGTCAGCGGTCTCAATGATATGCTGAATCCTTGGAGAATAACCTTTCCGGTCTAATACTGCCACATCCGAAGATGGAGCGATTAAATCTTCTATCAGTTCTACCAGACGGGTTTCTTCTACTCCCGCATCCATCAGAACACAGGCAGCTACTCCACTGCCTTCTTTTAGCAATCCCAGTAAAAGGTGCTCTGTTCCAATATAATTATGATGCATGCTTCTGGCTGCCTTTGTCGTCAGTTCTATTACTTTTTGCGCTTGTTTTGTATATGGTTTATGCATAAAATCCTCCTGTCACTACGCGCCAATTCTCTTATAAATCATTTAAATCCATTACTTCAATATCATCATCTGATGATTCTTTTTCAATAAAGTCATCATGGCTTGCAAAGATTCCATTATCTTCATCATCGTCATCAAAAATATCTTTGCTCCGCCGTTTCTTCTCTTTTTTTTCTCTCTTTTCCTTTTCACGTTTCTTTCTGCCGGACATAAATTCCGGTTCTTCTTCAAATTCTTCCATAAAGTCAGTTTCGCCTAACCGTTCTGCCACTTCTTCCGGTAACTGAGCGGCGGAATCCGCTTCTTCTTTTTCTTCTGACTCTGCTTTCTCCGGTAAATCCTTCACTGCACTGGTCTCTTTTTCTTCGACCGGTTCTTCTTCGACTTTACCGGCATCTTCTACAAATTTCTGTTTCTTCTTTGCCTTTCTGCGTTTTTCTTCTTCAAAGATATCTACTGCTTCTTCGATTTCATCATCGTCCTCTTCTTCATAACCTCTTCTTCCACGAAGCAACAGATTAATAATGATAAAAATAAGAATTACGATTACTACAATTAATCCGGCAATAATTTTTAAATCCCGGTCTTTTCTAGCGGTATATTTGTCATTTAAGTCATTTAATGCATTCTGAAGATAGGTGGTATCGGCATCCTCCTCCGTGCTGTCACTGTACTGGTATTCGCTGAAGGTTCCATCACTAGTATTGTAATTATACCAGCCTTCCTGCCCATCATTTGTCATTCCATATACGGTATAAATATTTTCTGTATCTGTTGCGTATGCATCTTCAAATGTACTGTCCCCAACCTGAATAGGCGTGGTTGCTTCGCCCGGTACAAAGGAAGTCACTGCCGAAGGTGTCATTAAAATCAGATAATTATCCCCATTATCGATACGAATATATGGGCACACACTGCCATCGGTGCCATTTACCACATAAAAGCCTGCATTTCCTGCTGCATCTGTCATATATAAAAGAGATAAATTACCATTGTTAAAAGCAGCACCACGGTATTCAGCTCCCTGATAAGGCACCTGTGCTTCTGTAAAATCTGCCGGAATCTGTTCTGCTGCGAAATCTTCTGACACGGTATAGGCAGATACAGTATCGTCCGGTGTGGCTGTATCTGTGCCATTATCTGCTCCGGTATTATTGTCCGCCGGAGTATTGCCTGTGTCTGTGCTTGTTGTAGTATCTGTATTTGTTGTAGCACCTGTTGCAGACTTGGTTATGGTCAGATGATAAGTTGCAAGATTTCCATTCTCTGCCTGCACTACTACGTCAATCTTTGTATCTCCATCTGTTTTTAAGGTAGTGGTTCCCACCCCGGACTGAATCGTTGCTGCCGGATTTACCGTTTTTGCACTTACCGTCACGCTGCCTACATCCTGTCCTACCTGTACCGTATAGTACATACGGCTTCCTTCAAATGCAGGTGATAATGAACCCTCGGCTACTGTCAGTGTCTCCAGCGAATTATCCGCAGGACCTGCATATACCTGCATCGGCATTCCTGACATGGCAAAAATGCAAATCAATGTCATGAAAAGTATCTCTATCTTACGAATTGTTTTCTTCATTTTCCGTCTCCTTCAATTCCCTTTTTCTCCAAAACAACAGAAAATCTTCTTTTGATTTTCCTGTACAATATAATCAGTTTCATTATAGAAAACTATCGGGAATGCGTCAACCTCAATTCGAAAAACCATGTCGTACTTATCCCACGGATATGTCTAACGGTTTGCCCTGATTAACCATCCCCACACAACTCCGGCAAGAGAAAGTCCTGCTGTAATTGCTGCTCTGTGGTTCCAGTCTGTAATATCCTGTCCCAGCAAAGCTGCCAGCAGTAATAATGTTCCGCCGCTTACCATAAGGGCTGCAAGAGCTGCAAGCACTATCATTTCCATTCTTGACGGATGTTTCTTTCCTCTTCTTACATGTACTGTATTATCACGCATAATTGTGACCTCCCTGTGTCTTTTTTCTTATCTTTTCCTTCGCTTTTCTGCCACTTTTCTGGTATTTTTCAGTGGCTTTGCTCTCTAATAAGATCATGTTACAACAGGATGTGTCCCATATTTCGTACCTATATTATGTAAACTTATTTCCCAATTTTTTCTAAATACTTTGTTCCGAATCCAACCTTTTGCAATAAATATAACGCTTGATAAACACCATAACCTGTCCGTCAGCTTCTTTGGATGCATAACAATGCAAAAGAGTTCTGCCGGCACAACACCCACAAAACTCTTTTCTCATATCCGTTATATTACTTTATTATTCGCTCTTTGTCTAATTTGCCGTACTGCCTCATAGAGCAATACGCTTACAGCTACCAGCAGACATCCCCACTGGTTCGCACTGAAAATCTTTCTGTCTTCATAATACCTCAGATAATCCAGTACGAATTTTAATATCGCATACAGCAACAGACTCTTTGGAATTATACCATTCCTTCTTCGTTCTGCCATCTTGTGAAGCAACAAAAACGCCAGCAGAAATAAGATCGTCTCTGCCAGCTGGACCGGAAAAAGGTATTCCCCCGCTGCTCCATTATCAAGATAGCGGATACTGCCAGGTCCCTGATATCTCATGCCAACACAACAGCCTGCAAAAAAGCAGCCTAGCTTTGAAACCGCATACATCAGTCCCAATGCCAGCACATATGCAGTCCATAGCTCTATCTTATGTTCCTTACTAATTTTTGTAAAAATCCACACACCGAGCAGGATGCCCGCCATACCGCCAAGACTGGAAAAACCAAATGTTTCTACTTTACCCTGTTCTGCCAGCTGCACAATAAAGGTATAAAATGCTCCAAAATATAATGCCAGGACTGTATTCAAAAGCTCTGAATAAAAGATATGACTGCCCCTTACTCCTGCTTTTTTCAAATACCATGTGACATAAAGATATGCCAGTACAAAGCTTAAGAGAAAACAGATAAAATACGGTGAAATTCTCCAGTGCAAAATCGTAATATCTATCATTTATTTTCCTGCCTCATCAGCCCGGACAGTTTCGGACACAGCTTATGAATGCCAGCCCACAGGCAATAATTGTTACTGCTATAAATACTACTACAAGAATGGCAAGTGCAATATAAAGCCACATCAGCACTTTACCAAATACACTCTGCGGATATTTTACACGGACCAAAATCATAAGTACCAGTGCTGCAATTCCACAGCCAGCCATAAGAAAAGTCAGAATTGAACCTAATACATAGCTGCTTGCGATATTATAATAAATTTCTTCTTTTCCTGCATCAAACAACAGTCCCAGAATAATATTCTTAATAAAAATTACTGCCATCGGTGCAAACATCAAAATCATGGAAATAATACATAATTTGTCTGCCTGCTTCTTATCTTCCGGAGAGAGCTCCGGTCGTGGCATTTTTCCCTGTCGTGGCGGCATATTCGTTGGCATCGGCGGTCTCTGCTGCATCTGCATGTTTGGTGGCATCGGTCTGCCCTGTTGCATCTGCATATTCGGCGGCATTGGTCCACCTTGCTGCGGCGGCATATTCGTTGGCATCGGCGGTCTCTGCTGTGACGGCATGTTTGGTGGCATCTGGTTCCACTGATTATTCATAATTTATCCCTTTACCCTTTCTCAATACATATTACATTTCCTGCAACTTTTATTAGAGTGCTTTCTTCTCTTTAATCGGCTGTTTTTCATCACAACTATAGGTCAGTTTCTCTCCATAGGTCTGCTCGTAAACAGCTTTCCACGCTTCATAATTCTTATCCCGCATCCCACAGGAATTCTGTGCACGCTTTTTATTCGGATCCGGATAAATCGGTTCACAGAAATGCACCGTATATTCCTGCACATAGAATCCGTCATCATCTAAAACATCACTGTCTTCCATGGTAATAAATACGGGAAGTACCGGCTTATTATTTCTGGCAGCGAAGGTAAATGCGCCCTTCTGCAGCGGTCTTGGTTTCCGGTAATTCCACCACATTCCCTGCTCCGGATAGACAAGTACAAATTGATTTTTCTCTAATACCCTGTCTACGGCAGCAATGAATTTCTCCATGGTCTTAAAATTAGAGCTTAACGGCAGTGTGTTGCAATGGCGCATTAACACTCCGTAAAATCCCGGAAATCCGGTATAATTGCCTTCCCGGATTACACGGTACATTTTTTTCTTTTTCAATTTACCCTGCTCGAAGGCAAGCTGGATGGCAAAGCTGTCAAATGCATTGAAATGGTTACAGGTAATGACTGCTCCGTCTGCTACTTTTTCAAGATTTTCAATGCCTTTGTATTCTTTGATTATCAACTGCTTTTTCTTTATCAGCATATTGACAAACCATCTTGCTACTTTAAATGCATATTTGGTCTGTGTCTTGCTCTTTAAACTTCTTGGAAGATAATTAATATCTTCCGGCATCAGAACCGGTGCCGGTGGATTTTCTTCTGCATCTTCTGAAAATCTTCCTTCCCGCTCCAGTTCCTCTATGTGAGCAAGCAGCGCAAGCTTACTTTCTGATTTTCCGGCTTTTTCCATCTTGCGAAGATAATTATCTTCTCTGTTAATCTCAGATACCGCAAGCTGGATTAATTTCTCACCAGACACACTGTCATTGCGGCGCTGCTCATCGGTATAATTAGCAAGTCCTTCTTTTATGGCATCATAATCCGCTGTCATCTTCGCATATTTCCAGAAATACTCTGCCAGACGGCAGTCTTCATAATGCCATGGTTTGGCTGCCATATTAAAATGGAATAATCCCACCTCTTCTTCCGGGCAGGCAAGTTCTCCAAATACCTGTGCATTCCACTTCGGTTCCATATAAAGCACCTGATTCTTGCAAATCAGATTCAGGTAATCCTGATCCTGCGCTACCACAAAAAGATAGATGTGAAGCATCTCTAAGAATTCATCTAAAAGATGATTTTCACGGAACTGACTGCAGTTCATCAGCATTACTCCGGCGTTGAAATATCTAGCACGCTTTACGCCTAATACCTTTTCTACATAATCACCTAAGATATCTGTCTGTGCTACCACACGGTCCGGACAGACTCCGGCATATAATTTACCAAGCTTATGGTCATATAATTCTGCAATATTTCCCACTACGATGGTATCGCTGTCAATATAAAGTGCCTTGCGGTACTGTGGAAACATATCCGGAATAAAAAGCCGGAAATATGTTGTGTTGGAATAATAGTCACGAATCGGAAGCTTATCTGCAATGCTCCTCATCTTGTCTGTAACATCCACAAAATCAATTGCAAATTCTTCATCTGCCATGGCAAGCACTTTTGCCTGGATTGCTTTCGTAATTCCCATATGTAAAATGTAAATATGATATTTCCGGCTGCGGTCTGCATTTTCCATGATGGACTTCATGGAAACCATCGTATATTTTACAAATCCTTCATCGCAGGCAAAGAAAATCGGTATCTCCGCTTTCTTCCCATACTGTGATAAACTCTTCATTTCCATAAATTAACTCCTTACCTCTTAGTGTCCTGTTCAAATTTCTTTTTCAGATAAATATATTCGAACAGAATATCATCAAACGCTTCATACTTAAAAATTCTGTGAATTGCACTGACATTCCACTGCTTAATATTTGCCGTATGCGGATATGGCAGGTAAAAAAGCCGTTTGGAAAAATGTCTGATTATTGTATTCTTATGTAAGAACTTCTGGTCATTATATTTCTGCGGCAGCATTTTCTTTGCCGTGGTACTTCTGTATACTGCATCCTGATCCGCAAACAGTAATTTTTTTGTCTTAATGAGATGTCTTGCTTTTTCAAAAAGGCCTGTTTTCTTAATCTCTGCCATATTAAAAAGCAATACTCCCGCATTGATATAGTTTGGATTGATTAAATATTTTCCATAGTGGTCTCTTGCTGCAGCATACTCATACCCTTTTACATCAATGTCATATAAAAGCTCCGGCTCCCGGTTAAATAAAATATCTGCATCCAGATAAAGAAGCTTATCCGGGATTTCCGGAATCTTATCTGCAAACAGACGAAGCAGGGTATATGGTGAACAATACGCACCTTCGTTCGGACAGCCTGCAAATTCTTCTTTATAAATATCTGTCACATCAATCTTGATTACAATATTTTCTTTGTTATAGGACTTTGCTACCTCATTTAAAAATGCAATCTGCTCATCACTCACCGGCAGAAAATCCTCTCTTAAATGTGATACATCCATTGTAAAAATGTAGATGCGGTATGGCTCTGTCGATTTCGTCCGCATAAAAATGGACAGCATCCCGGTCAGTATTCCATCAAATACTTTGACATTCCCCGAAAATAGAATATTTCTCATACATCACCTTTTTTGATATAAGTAGCAAGTACAAGGGTGTTCCTGCTGCTTCTTTCTTTCATCTGTTCATAAACCCTGTTTCTAAGGTCTGCTTTCTGCTCTTTTCCACGCAATTTCGCATCCGGATAAAACGGACCATCCACATAGGTTACTATCTGCGGCTTTTTACTATGCTTCCGTTTCTGATATGTATTGGTAAAACAGATTACCGGGCATTGATACTGCACCGGATAACGGAAGGAAGAATCCTTAAAAGGACGTATCTTCGTATAATAAGGCCAGATATGTGCCTCCGGATATATCATCACGCATTTTTTCGCAGTGATTTTCTTTCCGATTTCTTCTAAGAAATGTTTCATGGCTTCCTTATCATCCGGCAACGGCAACGCCCCAAGATATGGCGTTACTTTTCCGAAAAAGGGCATAGAAACATTATTCGGATGCACAATCACATATACGTCCGTCGGATGTGCCAGCATTGTGGGAATCAGGGCATCTGCTCCTGCATTGGTATGATTTCCGTAGAGGAAAAATCCCTGTCCCTTTAACGCTTTTATTTTTTCCCGTCCCACTATCTTATGACGGTATTTTATCTTTAAAAAGCACCATGCCACCGGTTTTGCAATGAGATTATAACAGATAAAATGTAATAATTTCCTTCCCAAGCTGTCCTGGCTGTACTGATATGTTCCATCAATTTTCTTCGCAGTTATCTTTGCTTCCGAAAATTCATCCTCTAATTCATTTTCATAGTAGTATACTCGCATATCCCACAGTTTACTATTTCTTGCTATTTTTTGCAACTTTTCTGAACAAAGAATGTGCCTTGGCACATTCTCGCGCCTGCGGCGGTCGCTTGCGACA
>OGIG01001706.1_pt1 | contig 11851 bp, 6 predicted proteins | sample 1571601 | NCBI WGS metagenome assembly OGIG01 (sample SAMEA2581953, study PRJEB24529) | metagenome | biome: Human gut stool | place: China | collected 2011 | reverse complement strand
CATGTTCGTCATGAGCCGCATCGACCCGGAGCGGTTCGTCTGGGTGCTGAGCGCTACGGTGGTGCTCATCGCAGAACTGGTGACGGCGGCAAAGCTGCTGAAGCCGGAAGTGAAGGCCTTTGACTCTGCGGTGAGTGGACTCGGGTCTCAGCTGCTGAAAGCCTCGACTCTGTGGGGTTCTGCGGCGGCTCTGCTGGGCTTGGCCGCGGCGACGAAGGCTCTGTGCTCGGGATTTGTGGCCATCGCGGACGCCATAAAGGGCGAGAACTTTCTCCAGAACCTCACGGCCTTTGCAGCGGCAGTGGGCGCTATGGTTGTGCTGACACGGAACATGGGGCTGCTCATTGCGACCGTGAAAGCCCGCGACCTCGTGGTAGGCGGTGCGACGCTGCTTGGCCTTGGTGCTTCGCTCATCGAGATGGGCACCGGACTGAGGATCGTGGCCGGTGCAATAAAGCCTCTGAGTGAGGTGAAGTGGACGAGCCTTGTGAAAGCCGTAGTAGGAATGGGCGCACTGACAGCCTACCTCACCGCGATGGGAAGCATGCTCGTACTGGCACAGGGCGTGACCGACACCATGCTCACATTTCAAAATGGACTCGCTATCGCGGCCATGGGCGGAGGCATGTGGGTGCTGGTACAGGGCGTATGTGCTCTAGCGGGGCTCATCACCGAGAATGTGGACGACGGCACTCTGAACACCACGAAACTCGAGTACGCCGGAACGGCCATGAAGACCCTGATGATCCTCATGACCGCTATGAGCGTACTTTCCAGCAAGACGAAGCTCAGCTCGGGTGCTGCGGTGCTGGCCATGGCAGGGGCGATGAACGCAGTGGCCGTGGCTGCTGCGGCACTCTGTCTGATCCCCTGGCCTCAGCTGGGAAAAGCGGCTGCTGTACTGGTTGGGCTGAGCGGTGCGATGTTCACACTGGGCAAATTTGGCTCAGCAGGATGGAGCGAGGGTGCAGGCATTTTCCTGATGGCTGATGCGCTCATGGCGGTGGCCGGGGCGTGTCTGATGATGGGGAAAGTTACGCTTCCTGATTTGGGTAAAGCAGCTTTGGCGTTAGCAGGGTTGACTGTCGCCGGCTGGGCGCTCTCGAAATTTGCCGGTTCGGTCAACTTCCTGAACGTCTCCACCGGAATGCTGGCCATGAGCACTTCGCTGCTGGTGCTGGCACCGGCCATCCAGCTCATCGGCATGGCAAAGCCGGAAGCAGTGAGCCAATCGCTGTGGATATTTGCCGATACCATGATGGCGATGTTTGCAGGCGGCATGCTGCTGACCTGCATCCCGGAACTGGCGCTCGGGCTCTCGACTCTGGCAGGCGCTTTTACCAAGTTTGGCAAGGGAATGCTCTACCTCGCCGGTGCGGGAGCGATATTCGGCGCACTGGCGCTGTTTGCCGACCCGCTGTGTACGGCCATCATCAACGCCGCGCCGGACATCGAGGATGCTCTGGTGGCTGTGGTGACGCTTATTTGTAACGCTATCAACCAGAGCGCCGAACCCATCGGCGAGGCCTTTACCACCCTGTGCAAGGTGCTCATCCAGACGGCCATCGACCTCATCGGCTGGGCATGGAGCGGCGAAGGCGGCGAAGGCGAGGGCATCAAGGGCGCTCTGGAAGAGCTGGGAAAGAACATCTGGGACGGCATCCGGGACATCTTTTCGCCGTTCAGCGGCAATGGAAACTTTCAGCAGAGAAATGTGGCTTTCAAGTTCAACCCCGATTTCAAACCCCAGCGCATCAATGTCGCAGATGTCTTTACGTTCTCCGGTGCAAAAGACGACGCCGAAAAAGAGGGTAAGGAGATCGGTGGAAATGTCGCAAACGGAGGGGCGAAGGGCGTCGAGGAAAATAAAGCCCGCGCAACGGGTGCTGTACAGGACATGGTTGACGACACCATAGATACTGCCAAGAAGGGATATGACGTCAATAGTCCTTCCAAGGTCTTCGAAGAGATAGGCCGGTACATCACGGAAGGCCTTGCCATCGGCATCCAGGACCCGGGCGCTCTGAGCGGGGCGCTGGCAGCGATGCAGACTGTGGCAAAGAGCATCCGAAGCGTCTTTACGACTTTCTGGGGCATCCACTCGCCGAGTCAGCTGGCGGAAGAGGACGGACGGAACGTCGTAGAGGGACTGCGCCTTGGGATCGGAGACCCCGACCTGAGAAGCCAGCTCTATGATGCAAGCTATGAGTCCGCTTCGCAGGTGCGGGACGCTGTGGGCGCGGCACTGGACGAAGCTAAGAAGACTGCCTCGGACAAGATGCTGGAACTTTACAGCATCATGAAGGCCGACCATCTCATGCCGGACGGAACGCTCCCCAGCGGAAAAGCCGGACTCGGGGCGAACCGCTACCAGCAGGCGGTACAGGACTACGAGAAGGCCAACGCCAAAGAAGACGCCAGGAATACGCCCTATATCGGCGCGGACTGGAAGCCCAGCTCCATGTGGGACAAGGCGACGGAAGCGCTGCAAAAGTACCAGAGCGGTGAGATCAAAGCGAAAGACGCCCTGAAGGGCCTGACTGGCGAGGCAAAGGACTGGGTCTCAAAGCAGATTGGAAGTGCTCTTGGTCTGGAGGGTCTTGACCCGAGCGAGTATGCCGACCTCATCCTCGAGCAGTACAGCGGCTATCTCCCCGACGACAGTACAGGCGCTTCCACTGCATCTTCCGGCAAGAAATCCTCGAGCAAGGGTAAGACTCTGGCCGAGACCATCGCCGATAAGTACACAAAGGAGCTGAAGGCCAACAAGTACCTCCAGAATGCCGCCGACAAGGAATACAGCCTCTGGGAAGCAGGCGAAGGAAACACTGCTTCCATCGAAGCGCTCATCCAGAAAAAGGGTGAGACGCTGGCGAAGAGCATCGAGCTGCAGACAGCCCGTGTGGACATCGCACAGAGACAGTACGACGAACTGGTCTCCCGGGTGGGAGCCAGCGACGACAAGACGAAGGAAGCCTACAACACTCTGCTGGACGAGAAGAAGAACCTCCTCGACTTACAGCAGGCGAGGTTTGAGAACACCTACAAGGCGGCCATCGAGCGGTATGAAAGCGACGACAAGGTGGCTCAGAGCGAATACCAGCTCTGGGCGGACACCTACGAAAAGACCGTCTCCGTGACCGAGAAGAGCAACAAGAACATCGAGACCATCAACAAGCGTCTGGCCATCCAGAGCGAGAAGACCGCCCTCGCGGAAAAGGCTTGGGTGGAAACGAAGGATGCCCTCGGCGAAGCAAGCCTTGTGACCCAGCAGGCTTACCGGGACTATCTGGAAGCGCGGCAGGAACAGCTGGAGCTGGAAAACGAGCTGGACAAGGCGCAGCTTGCGGCATTTGACGACCTTTCGAGTTTCTATGACAGCCGCATCTCCATGGTGCAGAAGCGGATGAACCTGCTGGACAAGCTCTACAACGATGGCGACCTCAGAGGGCGGGAAGACGCCTATGCCAGCGCGGTGGAGCAGTACGGCGAGGGCAGCATCGAGGCACGGAGAGCGGCAACGCAGGGTACCATGACGGCCCTGATGGGCGTGAACAGCGCACTGACCAGCATGAGATGGCAGATGAGCAAGGTCACGGCCATGCAGCAGAAGTACCAGACTGCCCTCGAACAGGCCGGAGGCAACCGCTACGATGAGACTGTCATGGCCGCTTACGAGGACATGATGGAGACCCGCTCGACCTTTGCGGACTATGTGGGGAATCTGGCAGACGCTCTCAACGTGAGCGACGCCACGAAGAAGGCTATGATGCAGTTCGGTGACGCCATCGCCCAGAACTGGAAGCCCATTCAAAATGGATTCATGGCGGTGGCCAAGAAGATGAACCCGAAGCTGGTACAGGGATTCTCTGACCTGTTCGGCCTCTACATGAAGGACGGAGCCAGCGAGACCGTGGCCGCTGCTACCAACACCGTCGTTGCAGCCATGAGCGGAGACTGGGCCAGTGCGGTTGCAAGTGGGCTGACTGCGGTGCTCGACGTAGTTGGCACGGACTTTGGCCAGACCCTGACCGAAGCCATCAGCACCGCGCTGAAGAATGCCTTCAGCGGAAACGGGATGTTCGCACAACTGCTGACGAAGCTTTTTGGAAGCATCGACCTCGGCGGAAGCGGAAGCTCAGGCGGCTTCCTTTCGAACATATGGCAGTGGCTCAAGGGCGCTGCATCCGCCGCGAAGAGCTTTCTGGGCGGAGCGTCGAAAGCGGCCGCAGGAGCCAGCGGAGCGGCAAAGATCATCCCGGTGCTTGGAGGCGTCGGCACGAGCGCAAAAGGGGCCGCTGTCGGCGCGAAAACCGCAGCGAATGCTCTGGGGCTGGCGGGTAAGGCTGTGACAACCGTAGGCACGAAGGCGGCCGGCATCCTCGGGACAGTGGGAGGCGGCATTGCCAAAGTCGCGGCAAGTCTCGGCCCGCATGGTCTGCTGGCTGCTGCTGTCATCGCAGGAACGGTCGCCGTGGGTACTGCTGTGGTGAAGAACTGGGACAAGGTGAAGGAAGCCGTCGGAAACGCATGGAGCTGGATCAAGGAGAAGGCTTCGGGACTCTGGGACGGCATGAAGAGCATCGGCGGAAACCTCATGAGCGGCCTTGCCACCGGCGTGAAATCCACTGCCAAATTTGTCCTGAAAGTGGCTCTGAGCCCTGCTTATGCCATCATCAGTGGATTCAAGCATATCCTCGGCATCCACTCGCCCTCGAAAGTCATGGCCGGTATCGGTGAATACGTCGTCGAAGGCCTGACCAGAGGTATCGTCTCTACCGAAGGCGAAGCAGAAAAGGGCATGGACGAAGTGGGCGGAGCTGTCATCCGTAGTGCGCTGGCGACGACAAACGCCATTGCAGATTATCTCTCGACTGACAACCATCCCAGCATCACCCCGGTGGTAGACCTTTCGGATGCGTCGAGGAGCAGCGCGTGGCTGAACAGCGCCTTTGCAGACCGGAAAGGAACCATCAGCATGGCGGCGACTGTGACCGGACGGATGGCACGCAGGGCCGATACTCCCTCGAGAAATCAAAATGGATACGAAACTGCCCCCGCACAGACCCAGTCGAACCGGGATGTGGTGGAGGCCGTGAAGACCCTTGGCGAGCGCATCGACCGGGTGGCAGAGTCTGTGAAGGGCATGAAAGTCGTGATGAACGGCCACAAACTTGTCGGCGAGATAAAGAGCGACATCAACGACGCTGTGGGCGACATCATCGAGAAAGGGTGGTAAGGCGTGAGCATCCTTCAGACTGTTGTGCCGGAATGGGCCGACGGATTCACGAGCCTTGTGTTCCATATCCCCGCCGATGCACCCGTGAAGGTCATCCGGACAGGAGAGCTGAACCTTGTGCCTGCCGGGCCGCTTCTCATCGAGCCTTTCGACGAGAAGATAACGACACTGGATGCCGCTCCGTGGCACGGTACCATTGAGCGTACCCCTCTGAAAGACCGGGTTTTCGGGAATGCGGAGGGCAGCTGGGAGTTCTATTATGTCGCAGATGACCAGAGTCACACGTTCTGGGACTGCTACATCCGGATGAATATCCCGAAGGACGCCGACCGGTATATGACGACAGCCAGCACATGGACTTCGACCTATCACACCCTGCTCCACTGTTTACAGGGCCGGCGGATGCTGGTGGATGTGCCGGACGGAAAGGGGAACATAAAGACTTATAAGGGGCGATGCTGGGTGAGCGGCTACTCCGCAGACCAGAACGGGCAGATAAAAGTGACCATCTCATACAGCCTTGCCCCGCCCAAAGTTTCGTAAAGCGCAGTGCTCTGCTGTATTTTTGCAGCAGGGCATTACAGTTTACGAAAAGATTTTTGAAAGAGCGCTTGGCATGTCGGGCAAGTTACGAGTGGACGAAGGAAGTCTTGTCTGGACGGAAACAGTAGTGCGCTGCTACAGAGGGGAGATTGAGAATATGGACATGCCGCACGGGATAACGATAGGAAGCATCCACACATGGAAAGACCTTTATCTGATACCGGTATGCCGCCCCATCGTACAGGCCCCGACCGAAAAGATCATGACCCTCGACATCGAGGGATTGAACGGAACGGCAGACCTTTCTCACAGCCTGACAGGGTATCCGGTGTTCAACGACCGGGAAGGAAGCTGGCAGTTTTATCTGGACACGGAGCGGTATCAGGAAGAACATGGTTTCTACGGTCCTGTCGGCGATATGGCATACCGGGACATCCAGCAGAAATTGCTGGCGGAGATGAAAGCGCCGTTCCGGACGAAAGTCATCCTGGACGACGAGCCGCTGGTGTACTACATCGGCAGGGTATGGGTGAGCGAAAAGCCGTCGTATCAGTACGACCACGCAAAAATCACCCTGCAATACCGACTGTACCCGTTCAAATATCTCGTGAAAGAGCCGAACGGCGACTGGCTGTGGGACCCTTTCTGCTTTGAGACGGACCTTGCAACGCCGCAGATGAAGAATGTGGCGATAAAGGCTGGCGAAGAAAAAACTTTCACGCTGGTGGACTCGGACAAGCCTTCGGCAGTCTTTGTGACCAGCAGCGGAAAGGCAGCGGCAATGCTCGGAGACGTAAATGGAGGAAACTACACCCTTATCACCGAGGATTTCGCCACAGACATAGACGCCACGGAAGGCATCGAGAGCACAGAACTCGTATACTTCTTCCAGACACGTCAGCACCGACTTTCGCTGGAAGAGGTAAAGATGCCCGTAGCACTCATGGCTGGAAATTTCATCGGCAGTGTATGGAACAGCAAGCTCACCGTGACACTTGGGGTAAGACGAAAAGGAAGCACTGTTTTGCTTGCGGCTGTCGTGTGGAAAGGCATGGTCAATGACTATTATGGCAAGACTGTGACCGTCGGAGGAGCAATGAAAGCTGCACTCGAGCCAAACACGAGCTACGAGCTCGTGCTCACGGGCGAGACAGAGGGATTTCTCGTTGGAAATGATAGCATCCGGCTGCTTGGCACCGTCACCCACGACGGTGAAGAAAAACCGAATGAGAGCAGTTATGTTCAGCTCAAAGCCGGAAGCACAGAGCTGAAAGAGGGCACCGGCATCCGGACATGGTTTGGCGGAACGATGAGCTTTTATGCCGGCGACGGTGCGGTTCTGACACCGGAAAAGACCGTGAACATCGGCACGATGGACGCTACACTGAACAGAAGCGGACGGACAGTCGTGGTACAGGCCGACGAGGCCGTCATGGTGAGTGTGGAATACAGGCCGGCATTTTTATAGTGTGCTACTACAGAGGGCAGAACGATATGAGATACAAAGTATACGCCGGAAGAGTGGCAGTGGACTTCAAAAACTCACTGGGTACACAGACAGCCCGCTTCCACTGGACCGAAAAAGTGCTTGTCTATGACTCCTACGGAGATTCGATTGAAGGAGAAGAAACAGACGGCATCCTCGCTGAACCAGAAGTGGAACTGGAAAACAAGGCGGCGGGTACATTCAGCTGCCTGGTGCCTTACCAGGTGGAGACCCGTTTCGGAACCATAAAAAATCCGTATTACAGCAATTTTCTCCTGGGCCAGACCTGGGTCATGGTGGAAGAGGACGAAGAGTGTATCTTCTTTGGCCGGGTAACAGGTATTGAAAAACAATTCGAGCTCGACCTCGAAGTCACTGCCGACGGCGTTCTGGACGAGCTGTCGCGGATGCAGACGAAGCTGGACGCCGGGAGTTACCAGACGACAAGCAGCTCCGGGAGCATCCTCGAGCTGATGATGCGCCCGAACCAGAGCGATAAGGGATACAGCCCCGTGAACTGCATGGAGCGGGGGCACGTGACTGTGGACAGCAAGAGCATCAGCACGGAGGAAAGCGGTACACAGGTCGGAAGCTACTGGAGCATCCTGACGACATATCTGCTAGAGCACAAAAAAGGAAGAGACGGATACCTGCGCCTGAGGCTTGCAAATGACCCGGGTACAGAAGATTATTTTTTCTACTACGACTACCTGAAGGAAGAGGATGTCCCGCGCACCGAACAGACCATTGAATACGGCGTGAACATGTTGGATATGTCTTTCGAGGAAAAGAGGACATCGGAACTTGTGAACAGCGTCACGGCACACGGCATACAAAAAGTGAAAAAAGGCTGGTGGATATTCTCCAAGACGACCTACGAGTCCATCTCCAAAAGCGCTAAAAATGATTTTTCCATTCTGGCCTACGGACTGAACTCGCGGCACATCTATGTGGACGGGCAGGCTTCGACAGAAGATTCCCTCTACAAAGCGGCATTGGAGGAGCTGGACAACTACAAGCAGGTCGTCGAGCCGGCGCTGACCATCAAGGCCTTTGACCGGCGAGATGCAGGTGAGAATGTGGACAAGCTGGGATTCCTGCTGAGCACCCGGATACTCTCGACCCCCCATGATATTGACCGGTGGATGGTCTGCACGAAAGTAAAACTGCCGCTGGATGCAGTCAACAGTAAAGAGTTCACCTTCGGACTGACGAGCAAGAAGCTCTCAAGGCGATTTGACAGCCTTACCGCGGTAGTCAGCCGGCTGAAAGATGCTCTGAACGGTCTGGTCGGACACGTCAACGAGATAAGCGAGACGAGCTGACCTTAAAAAGCAAGTGAAAGGAGGAGGAAAATGACCTACGATGAAGTGCTCGCATTGCTGAAAGAAGAGGTCACCGGTGTCCGGAAGGCCATCTACGGCGTGGAAGTGCGTGAATACATTGCACGTTCTATGGAAGTCGTCATTGAGATGGTGCGGCTGGGTATCGAGCGGATGAAAGAACTGGCGTCAGATTCGAAGAACAGTGCAGATGCCTCGGCGAAAAGCGCCGCAGAGTCGAAGCAGAGCGCGGCAGAATCGAAAGCATCGGCCAGCCAGTCGGAAGCCAGTGCAAACCGGAGTAAGGCAAGTGCGGATGCTTCCGCAAAGAGCGCGAGCGAATCTGCTGCAAGCGCCGCAGCCGCAAAGAAGAGCGAGACGAATGCTAAAAGCAGCGAGGATTCGGCAAAGCGATATTCGGACAAGGCGAAAAATGTCATTGCAGAAGCCAAATCGGAATATAGTGGCGGCTACTACAAGACCTATGACCTGACGGCCCTGAAGGACAGCTGGAAGAAACTTTCTCCTGTCAAGGGGCCATACCAATACTATTGCGACATCACAGTCCCCGACCTGACGGAGAGACATTCGCCATTCTGTTCGACCGGGCTGGAAAGCTATGCGGCAGCGGTGGCGGCAGGGCTGGCGAATGCAGTCGAGACGCGAAATGGCGCGCTCCGGCTTTTTGCCATCCGGGTGCCGACGAAGGACATCGAGCTGGTGCTGACGATTTTTGGGGTGGGGACGACTTCTTACGAGCTGACCCTGCCCGTCCGCGACTGGGTCAAAATGGAGTCTGCCATCGGGCCGAACCAGTATTACTGCGATGTGGAAGTGCCGGGATGCCTTTCGACCATGACTCCGCTGGGGACCACCGCTCTCGAGAACTTCGAGGCGGCTTCTCCGGCAGGGCTGGCCAGCATGATAGAGACTTATGACGGCTATGTGCGCTTTTATGCCGTGCGGAAGCCGACGGCGAACATCGACGTCATCGTAGCGCTCATCAAGAAGGAAGAGCCGGTCAACACCCCTGCTACCCGGGACAAGCTGGGTCTGGTCAAGATAGGCGACGGCATGAACGTGACCAGCGGCGGCAGCATCTCGACGAGAGCTGCGACCGACAGCGAGTTTGATGCTATGATGGTTCGTGTCTTCGGGGAGGGATGACGAATGGCAGGAGAAGTGATATCTGCAAGGCTCAGCCAGCTGGAAGCTTTTGGAACAAAGGTCGTGGCTGATTTTTCCGCCCTGACGGCACGGGTGCAGAGCCTCGAAAGAGCCGGAGGACAGACGAATATCATCGAGAAGATCCTGGTGAACGGCATTCAGCTGGCTGTGGACGGAAACAAGGCGGTGAATTTCAGCGTTCCGACAAAAACATCTCAGCTGGAGAACGACACAGGATTTCAAAATGGAGAGGACGTTGACACAAAGCTTGAGGGCAAGGCGGACAGCGGACACACCCACGACGGGCGATATTACACCAAGGCAGAAGAGGACGGCTTTCTGGCGGACAAGACCGGCATCGTGTGCAGCGCGAAAGAGCCGGACGCCCGCTCCATCCTCTGGCTCAACACCAACTGGGACGGAATGAACGATGGCACGCCTCTTACCATGATGCTGGACATCGGGGATACCAACGGGAGCGACCCTGTGACCGTGGACATTCAAGGTGCGATATACGCCGTCGAAAATGCCGAAATGAATCCGACGCCTCCAGAAGGAAAGTACGGATTCGTGATTTTATAACCTTATTACAAAGAAAGGAAACGAAACTATGGCTACCAATGTAAAGAACGCGATCGCAAAAGCACTCATCAACGGCGTCGTGACCGACCTGTTCCTGAAGACCGGCGTGGAGAATGTCGTCATTACCGAGAACGGCACTGAGAAGACACTGGCGGACAAGCTGACGGAGATCATCACCGCCCTGAATGGCAAGGCGACCCCTGCGGACATCACCAACGCCCTCGGCAGCTACGTGAAGAAGGAGGCCGGTAAGGGTCTTTCTGCCAATGACTTTACCACCGAGCTGATGACCAAGCTGAACGGCATCGCGGCAGGCGCACAGGTCAACAAGATCGAGAGCATCAAGGTGAACGGCACTGCTCAGGCCATCGGCGCCGACAAGAGCGTCAACATCACCGTCCCTACCAAGACCAGCGACCTGACCAACGACAAGAAGTATCAGACCGACACTGAGGTGGCCACTGCGGTCTATACTGCCATCTCCAAGACCGGCCACGCCAGCTATCAGAAGGTCAGCGCCGTACCCCCCATCGATGCTGCACAGGAGAACATCCTGTATCTGGTGATGAACTCCACCACCAAGCACTATGACATCTACGCCAAGATCAAGGGCAGCAGCGGCAGCTACACCATGGAGCAGCTGGACGACACCACGGTGGACCTGACCGGCTATGTCCAGAAGGAGGCCGGAAAGGGCCTTTCCACCAACGACTACACCACTGCCGAGAAGCAGAAGCTGGCCAATATCGCTGCCGGTGCGCAGGTGAACAAGATGGAGAGCCTGAAGGTAAACGGTGCTGCACAGGCCATCGCCGCCGACAAGAGCGTGAATATTTCTGTCCCCATCATCTACGCACAGGCAAACCAGCCCGCAGGCCTGAAGGCAGGGGATATGTGGTTCCAGATCATCGAGTGATATAAAAGAGGTTTCGGAAAGGATGTGAGTTTTTGGCTACTACAGAAACGAAGGGCCTGATGACTTATATCGATAAAAACGGTAACAAGTTCCTTATCTATCCGGTGACCAAGGCGGAACTTGTGGACGGGCTGGATGAGGCGATACAGGCTTTTGTGGCTGGTCTCAACTACGACGACCGGTATTATACGGAAGCGGAGATCGACCAAAAGCTGCAGGGACTGCCGACCGCAGGGCATAAGCACACAAAGTCGGACATCACAGACTTTCCTGCCCTCGGCACGGCTGCGGCAAAGAATGTGGGCGACTTTGCAGCGGCCAGTCACACGCATAACTATGCTGGTTCGTCCAGCGCGGGTGGTGCGGCAAACTCAGCCAACAAACTGAACACGAACGCTGGTTCTGCTACGCAGGGCGTATACTTCAAGGATGGTGTGCCGGTCGTTATGACCTACACGCTGGGCAAGAGTGTGCCTGCGGATGCAAAGTTCACGGACACCAACACCTGGCGCGGCGTGCAGGACAACCTGACCAGCACGGCCACCAATCAGAGTCTGAGCGCAAATCAGGGCAAGGTGCTGAAAGGCCTCCTAGAC
>OGIG01001677.1_pt1 | contig 12025 bp, 9 predicted proteins | sample 1571601 | NCBI WGS metagenome assembly OGIG01 (sample SAMEA2581953, study PRJEB24529) | metagenome | biome: Human gut stool | place: China | collected 2011 | reverse complement strand
GCCGCTGCGCCGGGCTCTGCGCCGCCCTCTCCCGCGAACGCGTGCGGGAGGAGGCGGAGAAGACGCTTCTGTCCGACCGGCCCGAATATTTTGGCCGTATGCTGGCCGAAGGACTTCTGGGCGCCTGCATACGGGCGGAAAATGCCGATTTTTCCGGGCTTTCCGCCCTGCCAAAAACGCCGGAGGCCAGATGGACAGCCGCAAAGCTGCGCTGCCCGGCGCTCGACCCGGCGGCGTTCCGCCTGCCCGCGAAGCTCTGCCGTTTGATTGAGTTGACAGCGCAGACATGGCGCGAGGGCCGGACGGAGGCGGAATGGAAGCGCCTGATCGCGGAGCACGGCTGGGAAACGGCGCATCTGCAGGCGGACCTGCAGCGCACGGACGCCGTCCGGCAGATCAGGCTGCGCGGCGACTGCGTCACGCTGCGCCAGCTCGCCGTCACCGGCGCGGATTTTCCCACGCTTTGCGGCAAAGACGTGGGCCGGATGCTGCACCTGCTGCTAGTATATGCGCTGGAGCACCCCGATCAGAACACCAAAACGCAGCTCCTCGCCGCCGCTCCGTCGCTTTGGCAGGAAGAAAACAAAATCCAAGGTTGACTTTTCCCCTTTCCATCTGCTATAATAGTCCAGCAATGGAGGCTTAGCTCAGCTGGTTAGAGCGCTTGCTTCACACGCAAGAGGTCGACGGTTCGAGTCCGCCAGTCTCCACCATCAAGCTGCACCCAAATAGATGCCACTGCGAAAAGCCCAGAAGTTTCAACGGCTTCCGGGTTTTTTTGCGCCCATTTTTTCAAGCGTGACAAAAAGATGCCAACTGCCGTGTCAGGCAAATTCGATGGACCTGTACCTTTACCCACGGCGTTTTGAGCCGCTTTTCCGAGAATTTTTCGGGAAAGCGGCTCTTTTTTGTCCTCGGCAAAGTGTAGAATTTCGACCGGCGTTTTTGTTGGTTCTGCCAAATGCACACTCCAAGCACAGATGCCGGTGCGTTAGCCCGCTGTGCGGGATTTCAGACGTTAAGACCGCAGGCAAGCCTCCACCCGCTCTAGGACGAAATCACAGCGTATTGGCGATGCTGGGACGCGAGAAAGCAAAGCACCCGCTGCCAGTTCAGCGGGTGGTCGTTTATCTGCTGGCTCTCAGCAGCGCATCAGTTTTTAATGTCACGCCCATCATGTCCTTGTGGGCTTCGCGGGTATCGCGGCAGAGCGGTGACAAGAAAGTCAGCGCGTTCTGAATGCGGCTCAGATCGGATGCAGAGAGTGCATTCTCGTGCAGATGGCGCAGCACCCGGCGATAGGATTCGCGGAGCGTTGCATCCACGGACGGCTGGAAGAAATAGTTTGAAATCAGGCCGCCGATCAGGGCGGCTTCGTTATCGGTGTACTGCATGGTGATTGCCCTCCTCTGCAATGTTCAAACAACAAACGCTGGCATCATACCACAAGATGCAGTATCGGTCTATTCGCAAACTGACGAAATATTGAATCACAAATCTACATACAAAATGAAGCGGCGTTTCGCTCTCTCGTGAAAAGAGGGTTGAAACGCCACTTTTTCCTTTTCTTAAATTTGAAACCTGAGACGAAGGAGGTCACAAAAATGTCTGTATTCCGTGTCGAGAAAAACAAAGGTTACACGGTCATGTCCAACCACCATCTCCGCAACCATACGCTGTCTCTCAAGGCAAAGGGTCTGCTCTCGCAGATGCTGTCGCTGCCGGACGATTGGGATTACACGCTGCAGGGGCTTGCACAGATCAACAAAGAGAGCATCGACGCCATCCGCGAAGCTGTGCGCGAGCTGGAACGTGCCGGTTACATCAAGCGCAGCCGCGAACGCGATGAGCGCGGCTGCCTGCGCGGAACCGTCTACACGATCTACGAGCAGCCGCACGCGGAGCCAACGCCGGAAGAACCTACGCAGGAAAAGCCTGCGTTGGATAACCCAACATTGGAAAAGCCTATGTTGGAGAAACCTACGTTGGAAAATCCAACGCAATTAAATACTGAGAGTACTAAGAAAAGAAAAAGACAAAGTAAAGATCTATCAATTACCGATTCGATTCCTTTCCCTTCCGGTTTTCCGGACGCTCCCACGCAGAAGCGAACGGAAACGAAGGAATCGTTTGAAAGCTATCGGGAATTGATTCTGGAGAACATCGACTACGACGTTCTGGCAAGTGATCCTCACGTTGACCGGGAGCTGCTTGACGAAATCGCCCAACTGGTGCAGGAGACAGTTTGCAGCACGCGCAGCCGTATCCGTGTCGGTGGAAATGACTACCCAGCCGAGGTCGTGCGGTCAAAGCTGCTGAAGCTGAACGGCGAGCATATCCGTTTCGTCATGGACTGCCTGAAGCAGAACACAACGCGGATTCGGAATATCCGGCAATATCTGCTGACCGCGCTGTTCAACGCGCCAAGCACGATGAACAGCTATTACACAGCGCTGGTCGCACACGATATGGCGGCATAATTGAATTGATTTGAAAATACTTACCGTTTTAGTGTAATATCCAATTTAAACAAAAAGGATTCGAAATAGAATTCTCATATTGTCCTCCTGCTTTTGAAACTAGAAATGTAACGAATGCAGTCTATTCATAGTCTTCAAGTTTCCACTCGTCCAGCCAGTCAATATAGGCCATCTCTCCGTCAAATCGAAGCGGCAGCCAGATGTAGTCGGCAAGTACGGTGTTTTTGATGCTGATATCTCTGTGCAGATCAAGGACGCCATGCAAATGGCAAACGAATACGGCTTTACCGCCCAACAGCGGGAAATGCTCGAAGAATTACTGAAGCCGGACTACGATGACATTTTCCTGTCCTTGATCGGTGATTATCAGCCGGACGGCATGCCCATCGGCCCTGTCGACATTTCGGACATTCAGGGCACGCTGCCGGATGATCTTGACCCGCTGCGAGAATCCATTGTCCTGACGGCGTATCAGCTTCTCGGAAAGGTGACGTATTTCTGGGGCGGCAAAAGCCTCGTTCTCGGCTGGGACAGCCGCTGGGGAACGCCGACGACGGTTACTGCACCCGGCAGCGGCTCGACCGGCAAGGTGCTGCCGTTCGGACTGGACTGCTCCGGCTTTGTGGACTGGACATTCTATAACGCCACGAGCGGTGCATACCTGCCCGGACGCGGCGGTGGCGCAGCCTCGCAGCATGGCTACTGCACCAACATTGCATGGTCAGACGCGCTGCCCGGCGATCTCGTCTTTTACGCGGATGACAGCCACGTCGGGATCGTCTGCGGCTATGACAGCGTAGGAAATATCCTCGTCATTCACTGCTCCGGCGGGCAGAATGGCGTGGTCGTGACCGGGCGCGAGGGCTTTGCCGTCGCAGCCAGACCGGATTTGTTTACGGATTAGTCCAATTTGCTTCGTTTGTGCGGCGTTCTTTGGTGGCTCTGGTGAATAGCTTTCTTTCTCGTTTCCTACGATACTTGGCGTACCAAATCGAAAGGAGACTGTAATGGAAACAAGAAAAAACCTGTGTGCCATGCTGCCCGTCGCACTCCACACCAGAGTCCGGCAGGAGCAGGAAAAAGCCGGGATGACCCTCGGTGAGTATGTGGAAGCCATGATCACGGAATATTACGACTGGAAGGACGGAAAAATCATGACCGGAGAAATGAGAACCTTAGCCGCGCAGATCCCCGCAGAGCTCTTTGACCGCCTCGACCGCTACCTCAAGGAGCGCGGCATCAAGAAGAAGGACTTCTTAGTCGACATCATCACCCGCGCGCTGGAAGAAGCCGAAGCCGCTGAGGTGACCGAGACGATTACAGAAACACCGCCAAACGATGACGGAGAAGCGATACTGCACGATGAAGCAGACGAACAGCCGGAAGCGGATGAAATCTGAACCCAAATCAAGCCCCCGCAGGTCATGCCTGCGGGGGAAAACCTTTGTCACAAGCCGTCAGCCGACACGCGCCCGCGTGTCGGCTTTTCTGCGCCCCGGTAGGGACGCTGCACCCCAAAGGCATAAAAACCGCGCGTTGGAGCGCGTGTAACGGAGTACAAAACCAGATACACAGGAGGCAAGAAAACACAAATGCTATCTGAGCACCAAAACAAAAACGCAAATTTTCTCCGAATCCTGATGACACTCCGCGCCCTGCGTCAGCGCGGAGACATTACGGAAAAAGAATACCGCAGAGCCAAGAAATATTATCAGAACCTGACCGGCGCAGACATTGTTCTTACGGATTAAACTGTAATTTGCACGGTTTCCACAAGAATTCCCGCCGCCGTTTCAGCGTTTGGTAGAATTCGGGACCGTTTGAAAGATATCAGTAGACTTGAACCTTTTCGCGGATATACTTGTCGTTGACAAACGGCACGGGAGGTGAGAAAAATGCCAGTTGCAAAACTGATTGTGCCAACGACGAAGCAGGAGATCCCCAAGCTGCGCGTGGCGGCATATTGCCGCGTGTCCTCAAACTCCGCAGATCAGCGAAATTCCTTTGCGACACAGGAACATGTTTATACGAAGTACATTGCGGGAAAGCCGGAATGGGAACTGGTCGACATTTTTGCCGACGAGGGTCTCAGCGGCATGAAAGCGGATAACCGTCCGGAATTTCAGCGGATGCTCCGCATGTGCGAGCTGCGCCAGATCGACCTCATTCTTACCAAATCAGTCTCACGATTTGCCCGCAACGTGAAAGAGGCGCTGAATTATACGCGCAAGCTGAAGCTGCTCGGGGTCGGAGTGCAATTCGAAGAAGAAGGCATCAACACACTGGCGATGGCCGACGAGATGCTGCTCAATACGTTTGCAGCCATCGCACAGGAGGAATCCAAGTCCATCTCGCAGAACCAGCGGCTGTCCATTGTCAAACGGATGGAGTCGGGGGAATACATCGCAAGCAATGCACCGTATGGATATCGGCTAATTGATAAAAAACTCGTTATCTATGAACCGGAAGCCGAGGTCGTTCGTTGGATATATCGGGCGTACCTAAATGGTCTTTCTATTGGGGGCATTGCACGCGAACTCACAACAATGGGAGTAGCGACCAAAAGCGGGCAAAACTGCTGGAAAGGCAGCATAATCGCGTACATTCTCAGAAACGAGAGGTATAACGGGGACAGCTTGTTTCAGAAATGCTATGGAGAAAATGATGTCCCATTTAAAGAGCGACGCAACCACGGCGAACGTGACCAGTTCTTTGCTAAAAATACGCACCGAGCTATTGTGGAGTCAGATGTCTTTGACTCAGTGCAAGTGCTGCTTCGGAAAAGAAGAAATCAATTCAAAAGGGAAGGAACTCAAAACAGATATCCGCTTACCTGCCGCATTCGGTGTTCCGAGTGCGGCTCTTTCTATCACCGGAAGGTGCGAAGTGGCGTAATCAAGTGGGTCTGCGCAAAACACGCGGCAGATACCAATGCCTGCAATTCCAGCTATTACAGCGAAGAACGCATTTATGACGGCATCATCACCATGATCAACAAGCTGCGCTTCTGCGAAGAAGATATCCTCGGTCAGACGATTCAGAAGCTTGAATTTGCCGCCGCAGCCTATAAGCGGAACAACAGAGCGGCCAGCCAGCTCAGTCAGAGCATTGCCGAACTGAACGCAAAGCTGCTTGCACTGGAGCGGCTTCGCACAAAGGGATACCTCGCCGCAGATATTTACCATACGCAGGCGCGGGAGATCCGCCAGCAGCTCGATAAACTGAAAACCGAGCGATACAGCAGCTTTGAGTCCAAGATTCTCACCATGCTGGAAGATGTCCGAAAGCTGAAATCCCTGATTGACGAGCTGGAACAGCCACTGGAAGTGTTCGACGAGAAGCTGTTCCATGAGATCGTCACAGACATTTGCATCAATAACCGCGACGAAATGACAGTCACCCTGCTTGGCGGGCTCAAATTTACAGAACAGGTTTAAGAGGGACGGGTATGAAAAAGATTCGATATTTACCGTTTGGCTACACCATCCGCAACGGTCAAACCGTGATCGACCAGCAGGAGGCCGAAACTGTGCGCGGCATTTTTACGGCATATATTCACGGGGCATCGCTCAAGGAGATTGCGGAAGATCTCACAGCGAAAAACATCCCATACACAGAGCGAAGCTGCGTTTGGGACAAGGCGAGAATCTCTCGGATACTAGAAAACGCCAAATACACCGGCGATGCTGAATTTGACGCGATCATCGAAGACGCTGTCTACGAGGAAGCGGTCGCAGCCAAAAGCGCACGGCGCTGGAATCGGGCCGTTACAGAATGTGAAGGAATCCGGCAGCTCCGCGACCATATCCGCTGCGGAAATTGCGGCGCGCCCATGCTCCGGCACATCAACTCCAAGCGGGCCGTCCGGGAAAGCTGGACATGCAGCAATGCAGACTGCGGCATTCGGGTGCGGATCAGTGACGGCGAGCTGCTCCGGAAAATCACGCTCCTTATGAACCGCGTCATCGCAAACGCCGATCTCATGCTCCCACATCCAAAAATAAAGCACAGGAATTCCGCTGTGGTGCTGAATTTGCAGCAGCAGATCTCCGACGAAATGGAGCAGGAACGCCCCAGCGAGGAACGGATCGCTACGTTGCTCTGCGAAATTGCAGGTCAGCTTTACAAAGAAACAAACGCCAAAACGCAGATCGCCGCACAGATTGCCAGAAAGCGTGCCTCTCTGATGAAGCTGCAGGATACGTTCAACGCCGCATATTTTTCCGAACTGATCGACGCCGTCTCCCTTCATGTGGGAGGCGGCGTCGTTCTGCATACAAAAACAGAAACCGATATCTGCGAAAGCGAGGATAAACCGAATGGAAGTCCAGAGAATTCCGAAACGGACAGTTTCCGTAATTGAACCCCAAAAGTCCATCCTTGTAGACAAGGAGAAATATCACCAAAAGCGAGTGGCGGCCTACTGCCGCGTCTCCACAGACTCCGAAGAACAGCTTACATCCTATCAGAACCAGATGCGCGTTTACACGGAAATGATCGCAGCCAACAAGGAATGGGAGTTTGCCGGCCTTTATGCCGACGAAGGCATTTCCGGCACAAGGGCGGACAAACGCCCGGAATTTCAGCGCATGATCCGCGACTGCCAGAACGGAAAGATCGACTATATCATCACAAAATCCGTCTCCCGCTTCGCCAGAAACACGGTGGAGTGTCTGGAATATGTACGATCCTTAAAAGCGCAGGGCATTGGCATCTTCTTTGAAGAACAGAACATTGACACGCTGAAAAACGAGAGCGAATTATACCTTGTCATTTACGCGGGCTTTGCGCAGTCCGAGTCTGAGAGCATCAGCAAGCATATCACATGGACCTACCGTAAGAAGTTTGAAGAAGGGAAAGTGAGCTTTCAATACAAGAATTTCCTCGGTTACCGAAAAGGTGCGGATAGTCAGCCGGAGATCGTGCCGGAAGAAGCGGCCATCGTAGAACGGATCTATGAGATGTTCCTCGCCGGTCAGCCGGTCAAGATGATCGCGCAAACGCTGCAAGCGGAGAAAATTGAGATCCCCGGAAAGAATCTCAGCTTCAGCAAGAACATGATCATGAATATCCTGCGGAACGAAAAATACTGTGGTGACTGCATCCTCCAGAAAACCGTTACGGTCGACTGCATCTCCAAAACGCGAAAAGCGAATCAGGGTGAAGCACCCATGTACATTGTCGAGAACAATCATCCGGCGATAATCAGCCGTGAGGTGTTCAACCGCGTACAGGAAGAATTGATCCGGAGGCAGGCACTCCGGGCAAAGTCAGATAAGACATCCATCACCGCAACCGGAAAATACTCCAAATACGCACTGACCGAGGTGCTGCAATGTGCGGAATGCGGTAGCCGATATCGCCGCGTCACATGGACCGCACACGGAAGAAAGAAAATCGTCTGGCGGTGCATCAGTCGTCTGGATTATGGAACGAAACACTGTAAGGACTCCATTACCGTGGAAGAAGCCGCCCTGCATGGGGCCGTTGTCCGAGCGCTGAGGCGCTTTCACGCGGAGGACGAGTCCACATACCTGACGCTCATGAAAGCCACCATTGGAGAAGCCATCGGCATAAATGGCGGTTCGGAAGAAATCGACCTGCTGACACGCCGCATCGACACGCTGAACAAACGGATGCTGGATCTGGTCAACGAAACCGTTGCGGCTGGAAAGGACGTGGAGAGCAGCGAGGATGAATTCAAAGGTATCTCCGACCAGATCGAGCAGCTTAACCGCCGCATTGCCGCAATTCAAGAGAGCATCCACAAAGACGGCTCCCGCCAAGCGCGGCTGGAGGAAATTCAGAGCATCATCGCCGAGCGCAATGCGAATGAAACGCAGTACGATGACAGCATCGTGCGCCAGATGATCGAGTGCATCAAGGTACATAACGATGGAAAGCTGACGATCATTTTCGGCGGCGGGTATGAGATTGAGGAAAAGTTATAAATGCGAAACACGCCTTTGTGAGAGCGTTCACTCGGTGATTGGTAGGGGGTATTTACGTTTCAACCTGGCTCCATGATAGAGAAGTTATATACCCCTTAAAATCGGGTCAAAAGAACGTTCAATACATGGGAGCCCTTTATATGTTGTCGATCATCTTCTGTTTTTTCAATTCAGAGATAATTCTATCTTTCTGTACCTTACTGCCACTGTGCAGTTTAAGGTTAATATCAGCGAGGATGTTTTCAAAGAAAGGGTCAAGGGAAGAACTAAAATATCTAAACCTGTAATAGTAAAGAAGCTTAAAGAAAATAATTGTCAACAAGGATTTACTATTCGCTTCTGCTATATACTCCTTTAACACGCGCTGAAGGCCAGGCAAATGCAAGTCGCTGAACATAAAGACACTAAAGAACCTTGCAAACTCGCTGCTATTTTTGTCCTTGATAACTCCCTCGATAATTGATTTCAATTTAGTCGTGCCGACATTCTCAAGTGCAATATTCTGCAATACAATAGGAAGCGAAATTTTTAGAAAATCCTGCATAATTGACTTTAGTTTACGAACATCTTCAGCGGTGTATTTTTCAGGCAGTTGCTCCATATCGGAAACTTCACCGTTAAAATATTCTTCCGTACTATTCTTGAAAATACCAAGCATAATACACAATCCGAGATTGTAATCGTTGTACATGATTTCCTTCTCTTTTTTAGGAAGCAGCTCGAGATTTTTTAAGCAGCTTCCATAAATTAGAAGAGTGTGTATAAAAGAATCCATATCTTCATGCGTAACAGATTTATCGATTTCTTCCGGCGTATGCAACTCCGATATATCTTTAGTGTCTTGCAGTTTGTCACTCTGTGTTTGGGTCAACTTTGACTCACCTATTCTTTGGGCAAAGCTTTCTTCTGGCAGAGAAATGTCAATGCCAATATTGTAATCCTCAAGTCGAGGCACAACCCCTCTCAACTTATCAAAATCGGCATAAAGTTCTCGTTGCAGAACCTTTACAACATCAACATTCTGCCGATTAAGCCCGGTATAGTACATTAGCTCATTTGGATAGTTGAGATAGTTACGATCAGCCAATATATGCATCAAGAACTCCGGAGATTGTGCAGCCTTTTTTGCAAGATAGTATTCGATCATGCAGTTATATCTAAAGGTGACAATCAGTTCTGTCCGAATTAGCACTCCTTTTTTGAAGAACAAAGAGTCGAATTCCGTCTCTCTTACCGAAAAACCCTTGTCTGCATGATATGCAGAGAGAAGCGTTTCAAATTCATCTATGGACAAATAAAACTGATTGTTTTTGTCCATATACGTAACCAAGCTAATAAGAAAATCTTCTTTTATGCGGAAATCATATGTTGTGGAGTAAGCTTCCGAAGGTGAGGATTTTTCAAGAAGAAACTCCATGAACTGCTCCATAATAACAGCTTCATTGATTGGTGTGAAGTCAGCTGTATCGCAGATCGAAAGCATAAGCGATAGAACAAATGGGGTTTTGGGCAGTGTTGTCTTTTTGAAGCACAACATAATCTTATCAACCAACGCAGAACAATCCTCGGATGAAAAATTCTGCGTAGCGATGGCACGAATTTGACCTTTTGTTAAAGCGCATATGTGGGCAGCTTCATATTCACAGGATGGCATGACCTCTACATTCCGCAAATACTTTGCGCTAATATTCTCCTTTTCGGAGAATATAAATCTATTATTAGGGTACTTACTTATAAACTCATTGATTTTTGTAAGTTGCCGATCCCCAACAGTCTCAAAATCGTCGAACATTATTGTGCACAGACCTGCGCTAAGCAACTTTTCAACATCGTCCATTGAAAATGAATTAGAACCATCACAATATTCGTTGATATACTTATGTATGGCTCTAGAGATCACATTTTTTCCAGAGTAGTCAACATACAAGGCGTTTACAATAACAGGGACAGTCATTAGGGTATTAAAATTTACAAAACAGTATTTCGCAATATAATGCAAAACAGTTGTTTTGCCGATTTCCTTTTTCCCTAAAAGTAGTATGTTCTGTTTACCTCTACAAATATCTTCAAGAGTAATGATATCGCCATCGTCGCCTGTGGCCTCGTGATCATATTGAGTTTCTTTTTCGTACTCTGAATGCTTTCTGAATTCGGGTATGATAAACGATTCATCAAAGCTTTTCATAATCCGCCCAGCGGCAACATTGGATACAAAATAACTGTTCGCATACTCCAGAAATCTGGCCTCGATTGAGTGCACCATATTGTAGGCTAAGGCTAAGTTATCATTCTTTGTTCCTAAAGAGGTCGAGAAAATCCCCCCTTCAGCAACACACAGTGCTCCATCAAAACAATTTCTAGGGAAGTCAAAATATTGCCGCAGGATTACATCACAGTCTTTATTGTAAGGGTTGATTGCCAAGATTGAGTATCCGTTATAAATATCGCTGGAATTGTCAAACTTTCCACATGTGTTGAACAAAGTTTGCCCATTAAATGAAGTAAAAACTTTAGTATCAGACTCGTGAATATGCCCATTTAGCACGATATCATATTGACTAATACATTTCTCTACGGCGATTTTATCTTCATCTACTAACCAATCGAAAGGATGGTGTGTAATACATATTTTCAAATCTGCATCTTTTATGCTTTCATAACTGTCAATAACCTGCCTGCGTCCTATTACCATTTTTCGTTTTTCTGCGCTTCCGATGCCCGTAGAGCGCCATGCAGAATTGAGGCACGAAATGCCGATTCTTAATGAATCCGTAGTAACTATATAGGCTCGTCCTAGCGGATTTTCCCACACTAAATTTTCGCCGAACATATCGGAAAAGCTGGTATCAAAATAGGCAATTCTTTTTAAACTGTCAGCATCGACTGTGCCAAAAAAATCATCAATTGCAGCTTCGGATACTAATGTAGAACTGAGTCCTGTTTCAATATAAGGAACTACCATATTCTGTTTAATTTCATGGTTCCCCGCAACAATAAAGATACACCTTTCATCTAATTTAAGCATCTCCATCAATGGTTGCAAAAAATCCTCAAGCACAATGTTCAGTTCTTCGTCAGAGTTATCGCCGGAATTGATTAGGTCACCACTAATGCAGATTATCTTAATCAAGACATTACGCCGTTCTTGAATAGTTTGGATATCTGCTTTTAGACGCTCCACTAAACGCTGAATCTTTACCTTACTTTTGGCACTAGCATGTATGTCAGAAAGATGCAGGATTCCTAGTCGTTCGTTCATATGCAATACCGCCTTTTTTATTTATAAGGGAGGAAAGATGAAACCAATAGAACTGTTTTATTTGTTATCCAATGTTAAAGATCGGAATGAATTCGTTAAAATCCTTAGAGCCAATAGGATAAAGTCATGCAAAAGTAAGCCTAAAAAAAAACTATGTGACACAATTCAACACTTTAAGTATATCTGAAAACATTCTGTTTTTCAATCTGAATTATCCTTATTTCGTTGCTAATTTGAGACTAATGGCTGCAATAATAATATGGAAAGGAGGATATTTGTAGCCAGTCTGCGGACTGGCTTTTTTCATGCCACGAAAAGGAGGTTTGCAAATGGCA
>OGIG01001667.1_pt1 | contig 12084 bp, 10 predicted proteins | sample 1571601 | NCBI WGS metagenome assembly OGIG01 (sample SAMEA2581953, study PRJEB24529) | metagenome | biome: Human gut stool | place: China | collected 2011 | reverse complement strand
ATGAAAAGTACGAGGAACTTTGCGAGCCGATGGGGCTTCATTCTGGCGTCGGTCGGCTCAGCGGTCGGCATGGCGAACGTATGGGGATTTCCCAACAAGCTCGGCAGCAACGGCGGCGGAGCATTTTTGCTGATCTACCTTATGTTTGTTGTGATCTTCAGCTATGTCGGTCTGCCGGCGGAGTTTGCCATGGGTCGCCGCGCGGCGACCGGCACGCTGGGCGCCTATGAAAATGCGTGGGCGACGCGCGGAAAGACGGCGGGGAAGGTTGGCGGCCTTCTTGCATGGCTGCCGCTTGCGGGCTCGCTGTGCATTGCGTTCGGCTACGCCGTCATCGTGACATATATCTTAAAGGCGCTGGTGGATTCGCTCGTCGGCACGCTGATGACGACGGACACCGCGTCGTGGTTCGGCACGTTCTCCTCCACACCGTATTCCGTCATTCCGTACCACATCATCGTGGTCGTGGGGACGCTGCTGACGCTCTATTTGGGCGCGCACAGCATCGAAAAAACCAACAAGATCATGATGCCGCTGTTTTTCATCATCTTCCTGATCCTCGCGGTGCGCGTGGCGATGCTGCCGGGCGTAAGCGAGGGCTACTGCTTCATGTTCACCCCGCGCTGGGAGGCGCTCAAGGACCCGATGATCTGGATCTGGGCGATGGGACAGGCGTTCTTCTCCCTCTCCGTCACGGGCAGCGGCATGATCGTGTACGGCGCGTACCTCTCGAAGGACGAGGACGTCGTCGGCGTCGCGCAGCACACGGCGCTGTTTGACACGATCGCCGCCGTCGTTGCGGCGCTCGTCATCATCCCCGCATGCTTCTCCTACGGGCTGGACGTCGGCGCGGGCCCGAGCCTGCTGTTCGTTACGTTGCCGACCATTTTACAGGATATCCCGATGGGGCGGCTGTTCGCCATCATCCTCTACCTTGCGATGATCTTCGCGGGCGTGAGCTCGCTGCAGAACATGTTCGAGGCCGTGGCGGAATCGCTGCTGCACAAGTTCCCCAAGCTCAGCCGCACGGCGGTGCTGGCGATCCTGTGTGTGCTGTGCCTCGGCATCGGCATTTTCATGGAGCCCATCAGCAAGTGGGGCCCGTGGATGGACCTTGTTTCCATCTATATTATCCCCATCGGCGCGACGCTCGGCGCAATCTCGTGGTTCTACGTGATGAAAAAGGACGAGCTGCTCGCCGCCGTGAACACCGGCAGCAAGAAAGAGCGCGGTGCGCTGTGGTACAACGTGGGCCGCTTCGTCTACGTGCCGCTCGCGGTCATCCTGTGCTGCGTAGCACTGTTCATGCACGTGGCATTCTGAGTTCCCCCTGAACAAAAAAGAAGAACAATATGAAAACAGGCAAGAAAGTGAGCATTACCATACTTTCAGTGCTGATATTGGCCTTGTGCGCCTCGGCTACGGCGGCGGGAGCTTCCGTGACGGCGTTGTGCGCAGTGGGGAGAAAGCCTACTACCTCTTTGGCGGCCGTGATGTGACCGGCCGCATCGCCAGGATTACCATGACGCAGAACGGCGAGACCTGCACGATGGAAAATGCGGAGGGAAAGACGCATTTCCTGTTCTGCACAGAGCGTTCTCCACAGCTCGGCGATTATGACTTCGACCGCAGCACGCTGCGGTTTTACGACGAAGACGGGAACGACATCACCGCGGAGTACAATTTGAGCGGCGGTAGAATCGCGTAAAATCGACATAAAAAAGGAAGTGCCTATCGTAAGGGCACTTCTTTTTTAAATAAACTTGTTGACAAATCAACATTAATGCGCTATGATAAACGAGCCTGTTGATTTGTCAACAAATAGGAAAAAGGAGAATTAGCAATGGAGGAGCGCTTTGAGACCTTTACCGTCCTGATCACGCGTATCAGCCGCAGCATCAAGCGCATCAAGGCGGACGAAATGGCGGACTTCGAACTGAAAGGGCCGCATGTGTCCTGCCTCTACTACCTCTCCCAGCAGGATGGCATGACAGCCGCCGAGCTCTGCGAGCGCTGCGACGAGGACAAGGCGGCCATCTCCCGCTCGCTGGACGACCTCGAGAAAAACGGTTACATCACCTGCGCAAGCGGCGCGGGCAAGCGCTATAAGAGCCCACTGCGCCTGACGGAGCGGGGCAAGGCGGTCGGCCGCGCGATCGGGGAGAAGATCATGCGCATCGTCGAGGCGGCATCTGAGGGCCTGAGCGAGGCCGAGCGGCAGACGATGTACCGCGCGCTCGCGCTCGTGAGCGAGAATTTGGAACGGATTTATACCCATAAGAAGACCGCGGGCGACAGAGCCGCCCGCGACGAACAATAACGGAGGAAAAGCATGAGTGTTCAGATCATTGTGGATTCGACGGTCGACATGCCCGAGCGCATGAAGGACCGTTTTCGCATCGTACCGCTCACGGTGCATTTTGGCGCGGAGGAGTTCATCGACGGCGTGACCATCGACAAGCACCGCTTTTATGAGCGGCTTGTCGAGAGCGACGAGCTGCCGACGACCAGTCAGGCGTCGCCCGCGGCATTCGACGCGATCTTCTCCGACGTTGCGTCGGTGGGCGACAGCGCGGTCGTTGTGACGCTCGCGTCGAAGTTCTCCGGCACGTATCAGAGCGCGTGCATCGCCGCGGCGGAGTACGACAACATCTACGTTGTGGACAGCAAGAGCGCGGCTATCGGCTCGGGCATCCTTGCCGAGTACGCGCTCGAGTGCGCGGACAAGGGCATGGACGCGAAGACCATCGCCGAAACGCTGGAGAAAAAGCGCGACGAAATTTGCCTCATCGCGCTGCTCGACACGCTCGAATACCTCAAAAAGGGCGGGCGCATCTCGAAGACTGTCGCGTTTGCGGGCGGACTTCTCAACATCAAGCCGGTCATCACCGTCGTCGACGGCGAAATTCAGGTTATTGGCAAGGCGAGAGGGTCGAAGCAGGGCAACAACCTGCTCGTGCAGAAAATCCACGAGAGCGGCGGCATCGACTTCGACGAGCCGATCATCCTCGGCTACAGCGGCCTGAGCGATTCGTATCTCAAAAAATATGTCGAGGACAGCCGCGACATCTGGCAGGACAAGGCGGACTCGCTCGACTCCACGCTCATTTGCAGCGTGATCGGCACGCACACTGGCCCCGGCGTGGTGGCGGTCGCATTCTTCAAAAAGGGCTGAGCCTCTATAAAAATCAGAAACAGCAGGAAGCCGGCGTATCGCACCGGCTTCCTGCTGTTTTTTCTTAAATATCCTCTTTGAGTCAGCGATTAAAAATAGCAACGGCGCTTTCAAACGACACCGGTACTCGCTGTACCTTGACAACAGACGGCACGGCGAATTATAGTGATTCTATAAAGGTATATTGATATTCAGCGGCTATGTCTTGCGTGAAAGCGGTGCTTTGCGCTGGTATCGGTTTGCCCGTGAAACAGGTTGAATGAGAAAAGGAGAATGCGGCATGCAGTGGACGGACGAGAGCATTGCGTTTTTGCGTGGTGCGGCGGCGATGAACCGCTATTATGAGACCGTTGCGGAGAGGATCACGCCGCAGCTCACAGAAAACGCGCACATCTGCGACGCGGGCTGCGGCATCGGCGAGCTGAGCCTTGCTCTGAAGCCGTACTGCCGCCATGTCACGGCGGTGGACGCCGACGAGCTGGCCATCAAAACGCTGGAAGCTCACCTGATAAAAGGTGTCACCGCGATCTGCGGCGATATGGAGACGCTTGCGCCGGAGAAGCCCTACGACGCGATGGTGTTCTGCCTCTTTGGCCGCACGCAGGATACATTACGCATCGCGAAAAAGCAGTGCCGCGGAAAAAGGCGCTGTGCCTGTTCACCATTGAGACGGCGGCTATTTCGAAGGAGGAAGCAGTATGAAACGGCATCTTTTGATCTGCGGGGAGCGCGGCGTCGGCAAGTCGACGCTGATCCGCCGCCTGCTGGAGAAGAACATGCGGGAGGTCGGAGGCTTTGTGACAAAGCGGCTGCCGGTCGCGGATGAAAACGGCTTTTTTCCGATTTACCTCTATCCCACATCGCAGAGTGAGGGTGAGCGGCACAATGAAGCGGCGAATCTCGTCGGAACGTGCGACAGCCGCTCGAGCATCCGCCATCTGGAGGTGTTCGACACGCTCGGCGCACAGCTCATCGAGTCCGCGCCGGAAGGCGGCATCATTTTGATGGACGAGCTCGGCTTTCTCGAAAATGACGCCAAGGTGTTCCAGTCTACGGTGATGCGCGCGCTGGACGGCGAGACGCCGGTGCTGGCCGCGGTCAAGCCGAAGGACACACCATTCCTGCGCGCCGTGCGCGGGCATGAGAACGCGGAGCTTGTCTTCATTGACGAGCAGAACCGTGACGCGCTTCTTGAAAAGCTCCTGCCGCACATTTTGCGGTGGAATGAAGCTTGAAGCAGCAAGCTCGCCGTGCAATAGAGAAGAAGTTTTCAAGCGAACACTTGTTTGACTATCAAAACCGTGCTATAATACCGCCATTGAGAAATTTGCAGAGGAGAGGGGACAGCGCATGGAGCATCTGCTTGCGGGACTGAACCGCGCGCAGCACGAGGCCGTCACGGCGACGGAGGGGCATGTCCGCGTCATCGCGGGCGCGGGCTCGGGTAAGACGCGTGCGCTGTCGCACCGCTTTGCGTATCTTGTCAACGAGCTCGGCATCCTGCCGGGGAACATCCTGTGCGTGACGTTTACGAACAAGTCAGCCAACGAGATGCGCCAGCGTATCCACGCCTTGACCGGCGACAACGACACGGGCTATATCAACACGTTCCACGGCTTCTGTGTCTCCGTTTTGCAGGAGGACAGCCACGCCGTGCAGTATCCGAAGAGCTTTCTGGTGCTGGATAATTCCGACATCGACGCGATGCTCGGCATCATCTACGAAGAGCGCGGCCTCACACTGCGCGACATGACCTATTCCGCCGCACGGGACATGATCGAGATCCGAAAGCTCTTTAAGGAGCCGGAGTATTACAAGGACATGATCACGATGTCGCTCGACACGCTGCGCGAAAAGTACGAGCGCGCCGATACGGCGGGGGACATCATCTTCTACGGCTATCTCTATCAGGAGAAAAAGTGCTTCGGCCTCGACTACAACGACCTCATCAAGTTCTCGCTCTATATTTTCGAGCAGCACGAGGACATCAGGCTCAAGTGGCAGCAGCGGCTCGAATACATCATGATCGACGAGTTTCAGGATATCGACGCGCTGCAATACGAGCTGATGGAGGTGCTGTGCGGCTATCACGGCAACCTCTTCATCGTGGGCGACCCGGACCAGACGATCTACACCTGGCGCGGCGCGAACGTCAAGTATCTGCTGGATTTCGACAAGGTTTTTCCAAATGTGCAGACCATCATGATGATGGAAAACTACCGTTCCACGCCGGAGATTTTGGCGGCGGCGAACTCGCTGATCGCAAAAAACGGCCACCGCATCAAAAAGGACCTGCTCCCGACGAAGCCCTCGGGCGAGAAGGTCGTCTGCCACTTTGCCGACACGCAGGAGGCGGAGGCGCAGTGGATGGCGGGCGAGATGCAGCGGCTGCATGATCGCGGCGTGCCGCTGCGGGATATGACCGTCCTCTACCGCGCGCACTATGTGACGCGCGCGGTGGAAGAGGCGTTGATGCACGAAAAAATTCCCTATACGATCTACTCCGGCGTGCAGTTTTTCGACCGCATGGAGATCAAGGACGCACTTTCATATTTGCGGATGATCGCCTATCAGGACGATCTGTCGTTCCGGCGCATTGCCAACGCGCCGAAGCGGAACCTCGGCAAGCGGCGCATGGCCTTTTTACAGGAGACGGCGGAAAAAGAGGGGACGAGCCTCTATGTAACGCTCAAAAACCACCTCGAAGACAGCGTGTTCAGCGGCACGAAGGCAAAGCAGTTCGTCGATCTGATCGAGCGCTTTTCGCACTCGTATCAGGGTCGGCCCATCTCTGAGGTGCTCTCGGATATTCTGGACAAGAGCGGGTATGAAAAGGCGCTGCGCACCGAGGGCAGTCAGGAGCGGCTGGACGATCTGGCCGAGCTCAAGCAGTCCATCTACGAATACGAGACGAGCTGCGGCGAGGAGAGCACAATGGAGCATTACCTCGCCCACATCGCGCTTTTCAGCAACGGCGATGTCGCCGAGCAGGGCGACAAGGTGAAGCTGATGACCGTCCACGCGGCGAAGGGCCTCGAATTCCCGTATGTGTTCCTCTGCGGCATGAACGAGGGCATTTTCCCCTCGCGCAAGGTGCGAACGCTCCCCGGCATGGAGGAGGAGCGGCGGCTCGCTTTCGTTGCGCTGACGCGCGCGGAGAAGGGGCTTTACCTCTCCGAGGCCGACGGGTGGAATTTTGACGGCTCGCCGCGCTATCCCTCGCGCTTTCTGCTGGATATCGACCGCGAGCTTCTGCCGTTCACGCACGAGGTCGACGAGACGCTTCTGCGTGAAGCGGCGGATGACGTCGCGCGGCGAGACAAGTATCTGCGCGAGGACGACGGCGACGGCACGCTGCCCATCGGGCAGCGCGTGCGCCACGCGGTGTTCGGCGAGGGAACGGTGCTGGACGTGGACCTGAACAAGGGCGCGCACGTCATCCAGTTTGACGGCATGGGAACGCCGCGCAGCATTTCGCTGCGCGCGAAGCTCGAAAAGATCGGGCCATAAATCGGTTGACAGATTTATTTTGGAGGGATTTTATTTTGGCGCACAGCCCTGGGTCTATCCGCGGCCTGTGCTCATTATCGCAATGTATTTGAGCGGCGGCCACAAGACCGTGAAGAACATCTTAAAGCGCGGTGCGTTCACCGTGAGCATGGGCGACGCAGAGCATGCGGCGGCCTGCGACTATGTGGGCATCGAGTCCGGCAACAGCGTGCCCGACAAGATGGCGCGCGCGGGCTTCCACGTGACGAAGAGCGAGCATGTGGACGCGCCGGTGATCGACGAGCTCCCGCTCGCGCTCGAGTGCAAGCTCGTGAGCTACGACGAGGAGACAAGACTCCTGACCGGCGAGATCGTGAACGTCAGCGTGGACGAGCGCGCGCTCGACGAAAACGGCAAGCTCGCTGTCGAAAAGCTGCACGTCATCACCTTTGACTATGCCAACCACGGCTATTATGTCTTGGGCGAGAAGGTCGCCAGCGCGTTCGAGGACGGCAAAAAATTCAAGTAGATCCGGCGAAACAGAAAGCGCCGCGTCCCGTGTTTTCTTCGGGACGCGGCGCTTTTTTGCCGTTTCGGTCAGGATTTCGACTTTGTTTGTGCAAAACCGACGCATTAGTGTTAAAGTCTCGTTAAAAACCGTCCCTTTTACTACTGGCACGGGCGCGGGGCAGATGGTATAGTAAACAGGCATGTGTTTTTTAGGAGGATCAATATGTTTTCTGCCTTTTTTCGCAGCCTGAAGCAGGAATTTGCAGGCTACAACTCGAAAAAGCTGCTCGCCGACATGATGGCGGGCCTGACGGTCTGCGCTGTCGCGCTGCCGCTGGCATTGGCGTTCGGCGTTTCATCCGGCGCGAGCGCGGCGTCCGGGCTTGTCACGGCCATCATCGCGGGCGTGGTCATCGCCATTCTCGGCGGCGCGTCGTACCAGATCTCGGGCCCGACGGGCGCGATGAGCGCGGTGCTCGTCGGCATCGTCGCGGAATACGGCCTGCAGGGCGTGTTTTTTGCCTGCTTTGCCGCGGGCGTTCTGCTGCTGCTTGCGGGCGTCTTCAAGCTGGGTCGCTTAATTAGCTTCATCCCGATGCCCGTCATCATGGGCTTCACCTCGGGCATTGCCATCATCATTGCGATGGGGCAGATCGACAACTTCTTCGGCACGGTGTCGGAGGGCGGCTCGAATTTGGAAAAGATCGCGTCCTATGGCCGTCTTGGCTTCCATCCGAACATGCAGGCGGTGCTCATCGGCCTTCTCGTCGTGCTGGTGATGGTCTTCTGGCCGAAAAAATGGGGCGCGCGCGTGCCGGGCTCGCTCGTCGGCATCATCCTTGCGACGATCGTCGCGACAGTCGCGGGCATGGATCAGCTCGCTGTCGTCGGCGACATTCCCAAGACGCTCCTGCTCGCCGACCGCCTGTCGCTCGGCGGCCTGAGCTTCACGATGCTCGAAAACCTGCTCTCTCCCATCGTGACCATTGCGGCGCTCGGCATGATCGAGAGCCTGCTTTGCGGCGCGTCGGCCTCGCGCATGAAGGGCGAAGCGTTCAACGCCGATCAGGAGCTGATCGCACAGGGCGTGGGTAATATTCTGCTGCCGCTTTTTGGCGGTGTTCCCGCGACCGCAGCCATCGCACGCACGAGCGTGGCGGTCAAGTCCGGCCAGCAGACGCGCCTTACGAGCGTGTTCCATTCGCTGTTCCTGCTTGCCTCGATGTTCCTGCTCGGCGGCGTGATGGCGCGCCTGCCGCTCTCGGCGCTCGCGGGTGTGCTGATGGTCACGGCGTGGCGCATGAACGACTGGGAGGGCATCCGCTACATCTTCCGCCACAAGTTCAAGTCCGGTATCAGCCAGTTTTTGATCACGATGCTCGCAACGGTCGTCTTTGACCTGACGGTCGCGATCCTGCTCGGCGTGGTATACTCCGCCATTTTGTACATGGCGAAGTCGAGTCATATCCATGTGAATTTCTCCGATATCGACGCGAACAAGCTGCGCTCGGTGGAGGGTAAGCCCCCCATTCTTGAGACCTCCGGCGTGGCGTACATCACGGGCGCGCTCTTCTTCGGCGCGGTGGATGAGTTCAACCACCGCATGGCGGAGATGCCGCAGTACGACCACATCATCTTGTCGATGCGCGGTATGCCGAGCGTGGACGTTTCGGGCGCGCAGGCGATGCTCGAACTGTGTGAGGCGCTCAAGAGTCAGGGCAAGACGGTCGCCTGCTGCGGCATGACCGAGGCGGTACGCACCTACTTTGACCGTGCCGGCATCACCGAGCTTCTCGGCGAGGAGTCCTACTTCTGGAGCGCCGACCAGGCGATCCTTGACCTGCTGGACGCGGAGATCGTGGAATAAAAGACATAGAAAAGCACTTCCCGCCAGCGGCGGGAAGTGCTTTTTGCTGTACATGGGCTGCGAAAGATTTTATTTGCGCCGGTCACCCTCGCGTGCGATCTTGTCGAGCGATTCCTGCTGGACAGCCTGACGAAGCGCCGTCAGGTAGGGCGAAAAGGCGACGTTCTGCTCGCCGTAGGTGAGCTGGAGGTCGTATTCGTGGTCCTCCCAGGTCGAAATGTCGGACTCGTTGTGGGAGATCACGGCCTCGAGCTTGTCGAGCGCCTTGTAGATTTGAGCCTCCTGCGTTTCGAGCGCGGCCATCTCGTCGTAGAGTGCGCGCATCTCCTCGCGGCAGGGGGAGGGAAGCGATGCGACCCACTGGTAGAGCAGCGCTTCCTCCGTCGATTCGTCCTGTGCGGTCTTGTCAAAGGCGGGGATATCGCCCGTGAAGCACTCGCCGAGGTCGTGGATGAGGCACATGCGCGTCACCTTGTCCATGTCGGCCTCGGGAAATTCATCGCGCAGGAAAAACGCCATCAGTGCGATGCGCCAGCTGTGCTCGGCAACGCTCTCGTGCCGCCCGCCGGAGGTGTAGCAGTGGCGGGTGGTGTCCTTCAATTTTTCCGCCGTGTGCAGCGCGGCGAGCAGTTCGCTTGGTCTCATGCGTCTCCTCCATTGTCGTTTTCTGGTATTTTACCAGAGGCGGAAACGACTTGCAAGGAAAAGAAAGAAGAGAGATTCCCATTCCCAGCGGCATATGATATCATGAATGCGAGAAAATTTTGCGCCCGGTGAAACAAAACGGACGCGGAATGCGTCTAAATAAGCAGAAGCAAGAAGATTTGAGAGAGACCCTCCCATGCGGAGGGCGGAGAGGAGAATTTATGAAGCTTGCGGCGGATTTTCGGCAGGCGGCGCGCGAGGCGCTGCGCGGCAAGTGGCCCATCGCCATTCTGATCGGCCTTGTGGCGGTGCTGCTCGGCGGCGCAGGGAGCGGCGGTCCGGAGGTCAAATTCAATTACGATGTGTCCTCGGGCGTGTCGACGACGTTTGGCTACGGCGGACAGACGATTTACTCCACAGGCTACGGTTTGGACCCGAAGTGGAGCGGACTGCTCATCGGCGGTGCGGTCTATCTCATCGTGATCGCGCTCGTGTTGGCGGCGGCGTACTTCATCCTCGGCAGCATCGTGGGCGTGGGGTATGCCAAATATAACCTCGGCCTTGTCGACCGCACGGAGCTGGGCTTTGAGGCGCTGTTCGCCTATCTTCCGAACTGGAAGACGACGACGCTGACGCGGCTTTGGAAGGGCCTCTATATTCTGCTGGGGACGATCCTGCTTGTCATTCCGGGACTGATTATGGGCTACACCTACGCGATGACGGACTACATTTTGGCCGAGCACCCGGACATGGCGCCGGGCGAGGTGATGAAGGGCTCGAAGGCGATGATGGAGGGCAACCGCTGGCGGCTGTTCTGCCTGCAATTCAGTTTCATCGGCTGGATGCTCCTCAGCTCGCTGACGTTCGGCCTTGGCAACCTTGCGCTGCGCCCCTATCAGGAGGCGGCATACGCCGCGTTCTACCGCGAGGTATCGCTCGGGTAAAAAGATAGAGAGAAACAAAACGCGCCCCGCGGATGATCCGCGGGGCGTATTTTTGCTGTGATGGAAAGCTTACTTTGCGCTGTCGTTTGCGAGGGCCTGGTCGATCAGCTTCTGGAGCGCTGCCATGTTGTCCTCATTGTCGATGCCGCCGAGCATCGCCTCACCGACGATAGCACCGCTGCGGTCGATGACATAGGTGGTCGGGAAGGCCATGATGTCGCCCGCAAAGTCGCCGGCTGCGCTGTCGGAGGGGAAGTAGATGTTCTGGTAGCTTGCACCCTTGGACTCAAGCAGGTTCTTGGCCGTGCTGATCGCATCGGCATTGCCGTCGAGCGTATCGACGTTGATGCCGACGACCGCGCCGCCCTGCTTCTTGAGCGTTTCATTGAGGGCGTTCAGCTCACCAAGCTCCGCCACGCAGGGCTTGCAGCCGCTGAACCAGAAGTTCACGACCGTCACGGCGTTCTGGGAGAAAATGCTGTTGTCCACATCGTTGCCGTCAAGGTCCTTGCCGGTGAAGGCGGGGAAGGCCGGGACGGAATCGTTCATGCCGCCGTTTTCACCGTCGCCCGCGGGCTGGAGGGCGGCATACTGCTCCTGCAGGGGCTGGATCTGGTCTTCAAGGTCACGGATCTTCTCGGAACCTTCGGTCAGCGTCTTGAGCTCGTCCTCGGTGAACTTGTCCTTCACGAGGTCGAGGGCGGCAAGCAGGTAAGAACCGTAGTTCGATTCATCGGGGATCTCGTCGCGCTTTTCGTTCATGGCGGCGAAGAGCTTCTGCCACAGCTCGAGGTTTTCTTCCATGATGGCGTTTTCCTTGTCGGCGAGCTCCTGGATCTGAGCGTAGATCTCCTCGGCGGTCGCGCCCTGCGCATCGCCATCGTCCTTGCCATCGCCCTTGCTGCCGCAGGCGGCGAGGGAAAGCGTCAGCGCAAAGGCGAGCAGCAGCGTAATGATCTTCTTGAAATTCATGGTTTATTCTCCTTTGTTTTCTTCAATGATCGGTTTTTGAGACAATTTGGAACATGCTCCGCTGCCACCGAAGGCGTAGCGGAAGCGGACGGCCTCCGTCGGGCAGGCGGTCACGCATTTGCCGCAGCGGATACATTCGCTGTGATTCGGCGTTTTGGTCACATCCACGTCCATGGGGCAGGTCCTTGCGCACTTGCCGCAGGAGACGCATTTGTTCTCGTCAACGTGCATCGACAGCAGCGACACGCGGTTGAAGAGTGCGTAGAACGCGCCGAGCGGGCAGAGCCACTTGCAGAACGGGCGGTAGAAGACGACGCTGAGCACGACGACTGTTGCGAGCACGCAAAGCTTCCACGAGAAAAGCTTGCCGAGCGCGGCGCGGATGCTGCTGTTGACAAGCGAGAGCGGGATGGCGCCTTCGAGCACGCCCTGCGGGCAGAGATATTTGCAGAAGAACGGGTCGCCCATGCCCAGCTCGTTGA
>OGIG01001664.1_pt1 | contig 12098 bp, 7 predicted proteins | sample 1571601 | NCBI WGS metagenome assembly OGIG01 (sample SAMEA2581953, study PRJEB24529) | metagenome | biome: Human gut stool | place: China | collected 2011 | reverse complement strand
TTTTATCGAGAAACTGTTATTTTTACCCTACTATTTTGGGGTGGGAAACTTTAGTTATTTATTCTCTTAAATTAATTAATGACGGAGCATAGTTACATCGTTTTTTTATTGCGTTCTATGCAGCTACTCCCTTTCTTTCTCCAACTATACTCCCCGTGCTTGTCGAATACAATCCAGTAGAGTACAGGCAGAATGGTGGCGATGAGCACCATTGAGATGAGGGTTCCGAAGAAAATGACGGCTCCCATCGGCGACCACAATGTATTGTTCTCTATCATCATCGGCAAAACACCTACAGAGGCTGCGGCTGATGTGAGGAAGATAGGACGCATACGGCGTTCGCCAGCCTGGAAAGCAGCATCTTTTACGGAAAGTCCCTTGTCGCGGCGCAGTTCTTCGGCATAGTCTAACATGATGATACCATTTCTCACCAGGATACCCATTAGGCTTACTACACCCAAGATGCAGGTAAGACTCACGTCGAATCCTGTTATCAGGAGTCCTATAGCAGCACCGAAAATACAGAGCGTCATGGATGAGAGATTTACCAGAGCCAGACTGATGCGCTTGAAATGGAAGAGCAGGATGAAGAAGATGATCAGTGCTGCTATCATCACGCCAGAGGTAACTTGTGGCAAGGTCTCGGCATCCTTCTCTGCCATACCGCCTATTTCCCAGTGAAGGTTGGGATCGAGCGAGAGATCCGATACTTCCTCCTTCAGTTTGTTGGCTAATTTGTTGGCATTGAATCCTCTCAATGGTTCACCGATGATGGAAATGGTGCGCACGCCGTTTCTGCGTACGATGCTTCCATCGTGCCAATCGGGTGAAATTTTTGCCAGCTGCCGGAGAGGAACACTCGAGGTTCCTCCCATCACAGGGATGTATTCGTTGGCAAGATCACTATCATTCTGCGATTTCAATACCATCTTTACCGGATAATCGCCCTCCCAAAGGGTGGATATTGGAATGCCATCGCCAAAATGTATGGCAAGATCGGCCGAAAGAAGCGTCTTGTTCACGCCCAGTCGGTTGGCCTCGGTTGCGTCAGGAGTTACTCTGATGCCCGGCAATGGTTCTTCGTAATTGGTGCGAATCAGATTGATGCCTTCTATCTGATGCATGCAGGCTGCTATTTTCTTGGCTGCTGCCTTCAGATCCCTGATACTGTCGCCGCTCACCCTTACTTCGATAGGATAGGTGGCGTTATTGTAATCCATCTGTTTGAAACGGATATAGCAGTCAGGAAAATAGTTGGAATAGCGGTCGGCATATCGGTCGAGCACTTCTTCTGTAGCGCTATTGTCAACTGTATTTACGATAAACTGTGCAAAGTTCGGTCCACCAATCTGAGGTGCATATGTGGTATGGAAACGAGGTGAGCCTTGTCCTATAAATGTGGTTACGGCTGTTACCTGTGGGTCGCGCTGCAGGATGTGGGCCATCGAGTCTGCCACCTGTGCCGTCTTCTCGGCGGTGGTTCCGTTAGGGAGATAGAACTCCACGGCAAACTGGTTTCTCTCGGCAATAGGCATCATTCGCTGCGGCAGGTTCACGAAGATAAAGCCTCCGATGATGATCAATGCCAATCCTGTGATGAGGGTGGTGCGAGGGAATGAGAAACAGTGTTTCAGCAACCAGGTGTAGCCCATCTGCAGATAGTCGAGCGGCTTTTTCCGGGCATTTGGATTGGGTTGACTGTTGATGCCCTGATGAATTACCATATATTGCAGATAGGGTGTAAGCAGCAGCGAAACTGTGAGCGAGATACTCAGGATGATGAACATTGCCCAAGGGAACGACTGTACGAAATCGCCCATATCGCCATGCATGGTAAAGAGGAATGGAAAGAAGGTGAGCGAGATGCTGAGCGTGGCTGAAAGCACCGACATGAAGAATTCGCGAGGGGCAGCGATGGCTGCGTGCCAGCGAGACATACCATGTCCCAACTTCTCCATGTAATTGTCGATAATCACCACAGAATCATCCACCACCATACCTAAGGTTACAATCAAAGCAGCCAGAGTAACGGTGTTCAGTTCCATGCCGAAAATATAGAAGATGCCCACTGACGAGAAGATGGTGATAGGGATGCTGAGAGCTGAAACTTCTGCCACACGGCGTGGCATTAGCAGGATGACCACGATGATGACGGAGATGACCGATATGAGCAGTTCACGGAGGAAGGTAATCACAGATTCGCTTACCACCCTGCTCTGGTCGGTGATGGTATTGATGTGAACATCATCGGGCAGTGTCTGCTCAAATTCATCCATTGCCTGATGTACATCTCTTCCCATTTTCACGATATCATTGCCCGGTCGCATCTCGATGGATAGGAGTACGCATTTGTTGCCGTTGCTCTCGATGTATTTGTTCAGCTTGGGATATTCTCTTTTGATTTGGGCAATATCTTTCAGTCTGACGATGTTGCCTTTCGGGTCGGAATAGACAATTTGTTCTGCCACATCCCGTTCGTTGTTGTAGGAGTCGGTGATGTGGATGGGCATATTGAGCTGGCTCAGTTCCAAATTGCCGCTTACGGTAGTGAAACCTTGTAAGGCAAGATCATTCAGTACCTTGTAGGATCCAATTCCATATTTTGCTAACTTATTCTGATCCAGACAGATACTAATTTGCTCGTTCTGCAGTCCGTAGGTGCGGAGGTTGGAGATGGCATCGATACGACGCAGTCTGTCCTTCAGTTGGTCGATGTAAGTATTCAGTTCCCGATAGGTTTTCTGTTTGCTTTCCATCGTGATAAGCAGGGCAGAGGTGTCGGCGATATCATCCACGGCTTGCAAGGCGAGAACCCCTGAGGGCAGGGAAGTTTTGAAGGCTTGCAGTCCATGTTTGAACTTGCTCCAGAAGGCATCGCGGTCCTCCACGTCATCGTTGAGTTCCAGGAACACAATCAGCATGCCGTCTTTGCTCTGTGTATAAGTCTTCTTCTTGTTCACCTCCTTGTATCCGAAGATAAAATTCTCCAACGGTTTAGCCACCCGTTCTTCCACTTCATCGGATGTGGCTCCTGGATAAACAGCCACGCAGGCACCTTGACGAATGGTGAATTGTGGCATTTCCTGCTTTGGCATGATGCAGATGCCCAGTATGCCCAAGAAGACAAGCATCCCCATGAGCAGGATCACGATGTTGTGGTTGCACATGGCCGACTCTATGAATGAGCGCTTGATGATGCGGTTGGGCTTTCTGGTGATGCGAGCCTTAATGTGGTCGTGAAGGGCGGTGTCCTTCTTTGGCTTATATGTATCTGGATTCATTTCTTTTCCCTCCACTTTTTATCGTTTTTCATTCTTTCTGGTATCTACTTTCATTCCTTCAGAAACTTTCTGCTGACCATTGATGATGACTTGATCACCAGTGTTTAAACCCGATAGAATGATGATGCCATCTCCCTCGAATTCGCCTGTAACGACAGGTTGCTGATGCGCCTTTCCGTTCACTACGGTCCATACGAATCTGGAATTATCTACGTCGAGTTCAATGCATTGTGGGGGAACGATGATTTTGGATGATGCTGCAGAACTGCCCTGTATCTGAGCATTGCAGACCATGCCTGGGAGCAGTCGGCCCTGTGGGTTGGTGATGCCCACTTTGATATCGTAAGTATGTGAGATAGGGTTGGCATCTATGCCCTTTTCAGAAATCGTGCCATAGAAGACGGCCCCTCCAAGGGCTGCAACCGTCAATTTTACATTGTCTCCTACATGGAGGTGTGAAATTTCTGCTTCTGGTATAGAGACTTTGGCGTTGACTTGTTTGACATCTGCCAGTTTCAGCACGGGTTGCCCTGGAAGCACGTAGGTTCCCATATCCACGTTTTTAGCAGCGATGACACCCGCAAAGGGGGCAGTGATGGTAGAGTGGGAGAGTTGTTGTCGGGCGATACTTTCGGCAGCTTTTGCCTGTTCCAATTTGCTTTCTATCTCCACCCATTTCATGTCCGAGATAGTTCCAGACTGATGGAGGGGTTGGAATCTTCTGTATGCATCTTCTGCTTGTTTCAGAGTAGTGAGCGTTGCGCGGTGTGCCTCCTTCACAGTGGTAGGATTGATGGTAGCGAGCAGTTGACCCTTGCTGACTCTATCTCCCTCATCCACACGGATGGAAGTGATGTTGCCTGCGATTTCGAAACTGAGTGTAGAACCCATCTTTTCCTCAATGGTTCCCACATAATCCTTCGTACCCTCCAGGTTGGTATCTCCCACGGAGAGCGTTTCTACCTTTACGGATTTCTTTTCTGTCTTCTTTGCTTTTTCTGTGCATCCCGTCAGCATCAGACCGCTGATGATGAATGCGATGAGCCATCCCATCAAACTCTCTATCTGTTTCATCTCGATAATTTTTTTAGTTCTTGCAAAGATAATGCATTTTTGCTAAAGCATGGGAAAATTAGATTTAAAAAAACAAAAAAGCCATTTGTTCTTTTTCAAACAGTCATTTCTGTTTTCATCTTTTTTAAAAGTGTCTGTCACTTATCAACATTCTAAGAATAGTGGACAAAAAATATTATATTCTTGTTTGTTTGCCTATTTGTTTGCATGTTTACCTCTTCAAAATCAGAAATATGTTATCCTATGAGATAATAAAGTAGAATCGTCATCCGCATTTCTTTCATTCCTCAGTTCAATACATTAGAAGTGCAGGAGTGCAGACAACAAGCCTTAGAATAATTTGATTTTGTGAATTTTGATGTATTTGGGTATATAGTTAGAGTATAGAACGTTTTACTCTCCAAAAATATCAACCAATAAAAGTCTTTAAAACTTCTTTTGTAGCCTTGGCAATCTCTTTCGCCTCCTGATAGCACCCATCAATTTCTTCATAGGTGTATGCATTCCGAGCTTCAGCGATGCTTTCGGTTGCAACCTCTTCGAACATCTCGAAGACGATTTGTTCATTATTATTCTGCTTCATATTTAACACTATTAAGAATTCGTATTTCCTTGTTCGAGTATCACCCAAACACCGGCATTATCCTTACCTTCGTGCCTTATGACACCCGCTTTTTGCATTACCGCCAAATCTCTTTCTATCGTTCTCGAAGTCACCGACAAAGTCTCCGACATTTGTTTCGCAGAAACTGTTGGATTAGACCTTATTATTGAAACAATAATTTGCTGTCTATCAGACAGTTTAATCTCCGACATGTCTCCGACATTTATCTCCGACATGTCTCCGACATTCCCGCCACGCTCTGCGATAACTTCATCTATCGTTTTGCGCTGAATAATCGCCATCACGCCACCTCCATTTTCTTCTATCATTGGCAATGGAAGCTTGGCACGTTCAAACTCCTCGGCAATCTTCTTGAAACCACGTCCCCATGACTCCACAAAGCCTGCTTTGTAAAAAACATTAGCAATATTATGGTTACGAGGATAAGAAGAATGCTTCTGCAACAAAGCTGCAGGAGTCAACTCTTTTGGCAACAATCCATAATTCCACAATTCTATACTGCGATCATAGATACGCATTTGGATGGCAGGACCGGTATAAGCCTTATGCGAAATAGCATTATATATCAACTCTCGTAATGCTTTATCTGGAATCTCCAGCTGCTCTATGCGCTGCAATCCCTCGTAGTGAATAGGCGAAAACAGATACTTGGTTCGGAGTACGTCCATCACTCGACTTGCCATCTGAATCAGGTTACCTTCTATCACATCCTGAATAATCAAATCGCTCTCATCTGTATGAAAACGTCCTATCTTGAATACCGCAGATGGGAAGAACTGACCAACATGCTTTCCGAAAAGCAAGATGGCAGCATTTTTCAATTCACCTTCCTTGGTGAACAAGCCAAGATTACGCAATACATCTTCGGTTGACGAATTGACCTCTGATTCATCCATACGACCTGCCTTGATACTACATTGCAAAAAATAGTCAATCGCATTGCGGTCTATGTCATCAAGAGTAGCACCATAAACAGGAATATCATCCCATGAATGACCCATCTTTTCCATAATGAATTGCTGCAAAGCAAGCCCTTTGAGTTCTTGCTTGGTAGAACCACTACGATAATGATACGTACCTTTATAGGCTATCGGCATATTACTTGGTGAGACCACAATCTCTATGTACTCTTTATCACCTTCCATAAGAAGGTTTACATCTTCTACGATGCCCAGATAATTAACTATCTTGTTAGGAATATCTTCCAACAACCGTTTGGCATCAGATAAACCGATTACTTCTTTCTGGTCGTTTACACCGATATAAATACGCCCACCTTGGGCATTGGCGAAACCACATATCCATTTCAGATATTCATCACGCCATGATTCCTTATATTCTATATTTTGACTTTCATTCTGCATATTCATTTTCTTCTTTCTATTTCATTAATCCTCATTTCCAGCCTCTTCTCTCTTCCGATAGTCTCAGGGAATTTATATTCCCCCCAACCTACTTCCAGCCTGTTCTTCTTTAATCTCTCATCAAACCACCAGTCGTAGTGTTCTCGGGAAATCATACGGATGTCCCAGGCTGCATGCACTTGGGCTGCAATCGATATTCCATAGACTTCCTTGAGATCTATCATCTCCTCAAGCAGAAGTTCATCGCGATTCTCGCCGCCCATTTCTTCGATTAAAGCCTGCTTGGTAAAGAGGAAGAAGCCGGCAAATTTGTTACAACATTTCTCTACATCCAACTCTGGATTTGCAGGGAATGTCAAAAGAAGATGTGCTAACTCATGAGCTGCCGTGAAGCGGAGACGTTCTGTCGTTGTTTTCGCCGGACGCATATCGAGAACGATCAGGGGATGATACTTATCTGCCCACGTACTCATTCCCCATACTCCATCAGGCAATTCTGTAGATAAGATTTTGATGCCCTTTCGCTCTATTAACCGAAGGATACTGGCTATCGGTCCATCCCCACTATGCCATTGTTCACGCAACAAGTCGGCGGCATGGATTGCATCCTCCAAGGTGGAAACCTTTGTGCCTCTGATAGGATTTCTAAAAATAACTCTTTCAAACCTTTTAGCTTCCTTATCTGGTTTAGAAACACTTTGTACCAGACGTTCCTTGGTAAAATACTGCTCTGCCCAAAACGAAAGACGGGCTTCAAGAGACTGCAATTCTTCCTCTGATAGTTTTCCGTCTGAAGTGGTGCGAAGCATTGGAATATCTATTTTGAGATTGGTTCCTTTAAAGTATTCCTCACTGATATTGAGGGCTTGAGCTATGGCTCGCAGAGCATCACGCTTGGGGCGCATGATGCCATTCTCATAACGGGATATACTTTGCTTGGTGATGGCTCCGTTGGTTCGCGCTACAAGTTTATCCATACTGAGCTTCATCATCAGGCGTGCTTCTCGCAATCTTATTGAAAATGAGTTATTAGTCATAATTATTAGTCTTTTATTTATTTACAAATATAACGATAAAAACTCATAATGTAACTAAGAAGAAACAGAATTTAACACAAAATTATATTTTTAGTATTAGAAAAAGAATAGAAAAGATGAAAATAGAGGATTACACATTATTATATAAAGAGAAAAAAGTAACAGAAAAAATGAATTTGATGCAAAACTAAATGGTCGCAATGGATTTAAGACTGCATCTCACGTTTTGCCTGCACTTGGACTAACAGTTAAGGTAGGTGAGTTTAGCATCTCCATTTTTCAGTCCGAGGGCTGCTGGCAGGAGTGCCGTAAGTCTGGTATCCATACAAGATAAAATGGCTAATATTCTCATAAATGTCCAAGTTTTGACCGAGTGCTATTGTCTATCGCATATCTGTTTGGATGAAGCTATTATGGTATGCCAAAAACTGCCGTTCTCGTACGAACAGAGGAGAGAATTAGGGGAAAAATTCCCCTAAATTCTCATACAGTTAGTGGTAGTGAATAAAATTTAACTTTAGAAATCGGAGTATTGCTCTTGCTTTGACTTCACTGTAATGTCTCGTTTCTTCGCTCCCTCCATAAGCTTGTCAAGGACATCTGCTACGTCTTTGCGCGTTATATCTCTGAAGTTAATTACCTCTGGCGCGTCTTTCGAGTTGCTTTTATGTCCCTCTACGTAAGCATTGAGCATGGCAATCCAAAGCATTGGATCAGTCTCTTCTGTGCTTTCCGTTGTGTCTCTCTCAGCTTTCTGTTGTGCATCTTGCTCAATGACTAATGGTATATACACTTTCTTGAAGTTTTCTTCCGTGAAAGCATTTGTACGAATCTCTGCCAAGATTTCATAAGCACGTTGTTTCATCCTGGTAGCTTTCTCACGTTCAGTTGTGAAATGAATCTTCAACTCTTCCATGAAGCGAGGTACTTGTTGGTAGTCGGCATCTACGGCAATGGAATAGACTCCACCTTCTTTCTCGCGAAGTTCATCGAAGAGGCGAGCTTGTACCAGGTCTTTCACCACATTGAGGGCGGTTTGTTCCTTGGCAGAAAGTGGTTTGTCGTTGGTGAAAGATAATTCTATTTCTCCTAAGTCGCCTTCCAAATCTGCTTCCAACTCACAAGTTATTTCACGTTTTGGTGAAGAGATGTTCTTTAACTTGTACTGACGTGGTGCTACTCCTGGCGTCCCAGGCAAGGAAGCCACATACTTCTCTATTATCTGGCGTGCTTCTTGTTCTGGCAAAGCACCTACTAAGCAGAAGGTGAAATAGGCGGCATTGCCGAAACGGTCGTTAAAGAGACGTGGTAGATCTTGAAGTCTCATACGATTATAAAATGCCAAGTCTTCACGTGGGTTGTCTTCTGACGGTGGGTATAAGATGGTGTTGATGGAATCTTGTACGGCACTCATGCCCGTCTTGCTCCTATTGGAATAGAGGTACTTGCTTTTCTCCACAAACTTATTAAAAACAGCTGGATTGAAATTCTGTTTAGTCAACACTAAGTGGAGGTACTGAAAGAAGTCTTCTGCATGTGCCACAGTCGTATTTCCACCTACACCATCGGTGTAGTCATTGATGGAGAGTGAAAGTTGGATATCTTTATTCTGTAGCCATTCGTAGAGTTGATTACGACTGTACTTGTATAGACCAGATTGCATGATGAGCGACTGCATTGCTTTCTCTGAGGGGAGATCCTTTGAGGTAACCAATGAGTTACCACCCATCGCAGAACCGACAAAGTATATTGTCTTTCTTGCATCAGGCAGGTATTTGTAGAGTACTTTGGCACCATTGCTAAGGGTCCATTCGGTTACATTCATATCCTTAATGAGTGTACTCTTGTTAATCTTTCCTGATGTAATTTTGTAGTCAATGAGTTGACTGATGGATGCAGGTTTGTCGAAAGACAATACAGGGTCTTCCTTTACTTCAGCCAAAATCTTTTGGAACTGTGCTAATGGCACGTTCATGTCGGATGGATTGGCTGAATAGGTAATGAAACTGAGGTTCTTGTCGTTCATCCAGGAACGAACCCAAGCATTTAGATCTTCTACCTCCATATCTACTAAACTCTCCACGGAACGTCTGATCTGTTGATGGAAGGATTCCAGCGGCATACCATACAGATAGTTCTGTTTGAAAACATCCATCCAGTTGTCGGGAGTTCCCAGGTTATCAGATTCCATCAGAGGTTTCATCTCATTGTAGAGGGCTTCCTTGGCTTGTTCAAACTCTTCGCTATCGAATCCTTGGCGATAGATACGCTCACGAATAGCGAGGATTTGTTTGAGGGCTGCTTGTTCCTTGCCAGCATATGGTACGAAGTCCCAGGCGTTCTGGTCATATTGACGCACCAATGGTGAGTAACTGACGGTGGCTGTGATGAATTCTTCCTTTGCATCATTGCGCAGCATAGCCAATTCCTGGGAAGCTAAGCGTTGGAAGAGGCGAGCCTTGAGTTGGTCGCCCACTACATCACGTTTCGTAGGGTCTGTTATAGCAAGGTTACGTTGGTAAATACCGACGGAATTCGAAGTGTTCTCCTTGTCAATGAAACGGTAGTAGAGGGGTGTGTCATTTTCTGGGATGAGTGCATTCTCCCTCGTTATAGGTTTCTTGGAGGCTGGAATTGCCCCGAAGATACGTTTTACTTCTTTCTCGTATTCTGTAGGCTCGATATCACCGATAATGGCAACATACTGCAACTCTGGGCGATACCACTGCTGGTAGAAAGTCTTGATGTCCTTGGCTGTGTAACTATGAATCTGCTTTTCTGAACCGATGACGTTATGGGTGGCATAATCACTGTGATTGTAGATGTAAGGAGCGATGGCTTCCGTCAAGCGCTTGTTTACGTTGCGACTTTGTCTCCATTCCTCCGAGATGATGTTTGCTTCCTTTTCCACATCCTTGGGTAGTATCTTGATGCCATTGCACCAATCTTTGAGCAACAACATCATAGATGCCGTCACTTCACTGTCTGCTACAGGTACATTGTTGACTTGAAATCGGGTCTCGTTAATGCCTGTTTGGGCATTGAATACCAAACTGTGGTCACGGAGGTAAGTCATGACTCCATGAGGAAAGTGTTCGGTGGCATTGAACGCCATGTGTTCCAAGAAATGTGCCAAACCATATTGCTTGTTTGTCTCCAAGATAGCACCCACATTCTGGTACAAATAAAAGTTGACCTCTCCAGCGTTGCTTGGGTCACGCAATATATAATAGGTGAGTCCGTTAGGGAGTTTACCTTGTACTAAACCGTTGATTTGTGCCTGACTGCAAATCGGTACGAATAGCATACAGATGGTAACTACCATCTGTAATGCAAGAGTATAGATAGACCTTTTCATTCTGTTTATCTTTTCAAACCGTTTATTTCTGTAAGAGTTCAAGTGTAGCCAACTTGCGGGCAATAGTAGCCTGAATCATAGCCTGTACTTGTGTCATGTTGTTGAGTTGAAGCGACTCCACGTAACCTTGGCGATAGTATTTGGTGGCATCCTCATACTTCTTTATCGCCGTGTAGCTGTCGCCAATCATGACAAGGTAGTTGATGCGGTCAACGACGGATGTTTCACCTGTCAATGCTTTTTCCACCCAATTGATGGCAATCTCGTGGTCGGCAGGAGCGAGTTTCTTGCCAGCTGCGTAATAAAGATTTTGTGCTGCCTTACCATAGTCGGCCGGTGTGGCGTTCTCACCCATCAACTTGAAGTAGTCGTCCATCAGCTCCAAGTACTTCTTGATGTCCTTGTCCTTGTAGATGACATAGATGGCATCGGCATATTTGGCAGACGACTTGGCTGGGTTGAAATTACCAACGAAGGAAATAACTGAATAGGAAGGCTTGTACTCCCCGGAAATCTTATCCACATAGTCCTTGTAGCTTAGATTTCCTTCCTTGGCAAGGTCCTCGATGCGCTTGTCATTATACTCAATGACATAATAGGCAGCAGCATCGCCGACATTTTTCTGCCAAGCTGGAAGATTGGTGTTGATGAAGTCAGCTATCTTTTGTTGCTGTTCGATGTCGTCGCCACCTAATTGTGTGATGATGAGATAGTCTGTACGGTTGATGAGACTTGGACCTAACTTGGCTTGGATATAGGCACTGAACATCTTTCTGATTCTGACTACCCATTTCTCGGCATCCATGCCTTCTTGTGCCATAAGAAACTTAGGGGCTTGTTGTAGTACCTTCTGTTGGATGTCCAAGTCGGAAGGGTTGGCACGGTATTGTTCGTAGAGTTCCTTAAATCCTATGACATCGCCCGCGGCGGTTTTGCCAGCTTCCAACAACTCCCTTGCTCCCATCGCACCTACAGATATGGAGATTGCCTTTCCGTCATTGGCGATGAATGCCAAGGTAGGAAATGCCTCAATCTTGTATTGTTTGGCAATGGCAACATTCTCAGGCTTTTCGGCATCAATCTGTATGCTGATGAACTTCTCGTTGAAGTACTTTCCGATGGAGTCTTGAGTGAAAATGGTCTTTGCCATGCGTTTGCAAGGCCCGCACCATTGGGCATAGAAATCAACAAACAAAGGCTTATGCTGCTTCTTAGCCTCGTTGAGGGCTTGCTGGAAAGAGCCTTGGAAAAAACGAATGCCACTTTGTGTGGTGGCATCTGTTGGTACATCTTCTTTACTCTTGGAGGGTGTGTCATAAGTCTGTGACGCACCCCTTTTTATTTTTTGCCTTTTCACAG
>OGIG01001661.1_pt1 | contig 12105 bp, 15 predicted proteins | sample 1571601 | NCBI WGS metagenome assembly OGIG01 (sample SAMEA2581953, study PRJEB24529) | metagenome | biome: Human gut stool | place: China | collected 2011 | reverse complement strand
ATGTGGCGGTGGTGCAACGATCACCCGGAAAGTAGGAAATTAAGCCGCCCTATTCGTGACACCATCAAAAAAGCGCGGGATTTAATCAACGCTCAGATGGAAGATTTCATGCAAAATGGCAAGATTAACCCCGTTGCCGGAATTTTTTTGATGAAAAACAATATGAACTACACAGACCAGCAGGAAGTGGTCTTGAAGCCGGATAATCCGCTTGGAGAACGAAAGGACCCGGAGGAGCTGCGGCGGAAGTATCTGGAGGATGTACGGGGAAGCGGAGCGACTATTGTTGACACCGAAAGAGCAGAGTGAACGACTATCCAAACGACTTTGGCCCAGCGACTATAGCGACTATCCCCCCGGAGGTCTTGCGACTTTCGGGGGATTTCTCTGCGACTATGCCAGCGACTTTGAAATTCAAAATCGACAGCGACTATCGACTATGACCCGCCCACCAGGCCACTTCCGGGAATTTTGGATCCCGAAGCAAAAACCTGGCCAGATTTTGAAACGGAGCTGATTGTGTCCACTAGTCCGGGAGTATCACACATATAATGTCAACCTATCCGGGAGTATCAAATTGGAACGGGGGGAGGCGATAGGTGCGGCCCAGATGGCACAAGCTGCGCCGGGTATATCTACCCGTCAGGGCAGGAAAACAGGCCGCACAAGGGCACAGGGGCCAACACACGTTAGGCAAAATGGTGTGCGGTATTGCGTGGGGGCTGTGGAGCGGCTGTCTGCTTTGAAAACGCCTGTAGGTGTGAATTTATATATCTGGAATAAAAACCGATTAGAAAGCCGTTGAAAGCCTCACAGTGGATAGCAGAAAAAAGACCCGCCACGATAGGCAGGGCAGGAAGAACGGCCCAGGGGCGGGCCTGTGCAAAAGAAAAGCCCCCGGAAAAATCCGGGGGGGCTGTGGTTATTCTGCCTATTGACTTTCGGCGATAACGGTGATAAACTGTTGGTGTCTCTCGGAAACGGGAGTGGATTGCAATGCTGAAAAGCTAGGACATATCATCTTATGTTAATGTTCCAGGAGAGGCCCGCCGGTTTCGGCGGGCTTTTTCTCACTTTTCCGCTCTATCTCTAAGCGATACGCATAGGGCCCAATCCTCTTTGGTTGGAGGGACTGCCGGGTCAGGGGATGAAATAGCGTTGCCCCTTGCGATTAGCTTGCCTTTGTACCAGTATTCATTGAGACCGGGGCACTGCTTGACGATTTTTCCGTATTTGCTGCGGTATTCTGCATACATTTTTATTATCTCCTTTTTTGTTGGGGTATATCACGCCCAGGATAAAACCATTATATCAATCATCTTTTGCATTGTCAACGTCAACAAAAAGGGCGGTTTTACCGCACTTTTGACACGGAAAGCGGATTATTTGCTGATTTTCAGCAGCTCGGCCAGCACAAACAGCGGGAAAGTGATGATAGCCAGGATTGTCACGGTCTCACCCCCCCCTACATTGCACCCGCCGGAATGGCGGCGATAATGGCTATAGCGGCCAGCACGGCCCAGAAACAGGCGTTATACATTGGCTGCGCCCTCCACGATATAGGGGCCGTCCATGGTGTAGGGCCCACACGGCACATTGTAAGGGTCTACGGAGGCCCAGGCCGCCGGATAGATGCGGGTATCACCATACCCGGAAAACGCCGGATCTTGTCGGCGGGCATCCCGCTCCCGGATGCATAGGGAGATAGCTGCTTTCCGTGTGATGCGCTCCCAGCTTGCCGGGACGGCCTCGCCGTCCAGCGCCCAATACAGGTTGTAAGTGTTGCCGAAATTGCGGTAGTAGTGCACATAATAGGCTCTTTTCATGCTGTCCTCCAATCACGCAAACGTAAACCGGCGGGTTTCCGTGGCCCTGGTGTACTGCTGGGCAACCTCCGGCAAGTCACGCTTTAGGGCCGCCGTGTCGATGCGGTTAGATGTTACGGCCTTGTATGCGGCCTTGTGTTCGGCACCCGCCAGGGTGTCAACCCCGGCGGCCTGCATATAGGCTTTTAGCTGGTCTTTCAGGGCCTCCACCATTGCGGCGGCCTCCTCCTGCATCCGGATATATTGGGCCAACTCGGCCATTGTTGCGTTGATGTCCATTATTTGCTACCCCCATTAAAAGTCCGTATCTGTGACGGTTACGATTTCCACCCATAAATCCACGTACTGTTTACACCATCTGTAGTTTTGCGTTTCAAATTCAGCCAGCCCGGTTATAACGTAGCCAACTTGTTTTTCACCGCCGGTTTTTAGACCAACGTACATAGGCCGCTTTCCTTTTAAGGCGTTCCGGGAAATGGTGATATAGTGGTCACTTTCCACCCGCTCCCGGTATTCATCCAGGGCGGCGGGCAGGTTTCCGCTGCAATCACCTTTTCGGTGATAATGTTCCCATCAATCCACCAGCGCTTGCTGTTGTATTCTTTCATGGTGGTGGTGGTTCTAAAAATGTAGGTTTTCATTTCCGGCACCCCCTTAGAAGTCGATCCTTGAGAACCGCTCCGGTTCGGAAACTGTTTCATAGTGATAGCCGCTGCCACGGGCGTTCGGAACCCGCCGCCGTTTGCATTCCCGGCGGATTGTGGACGGGGCGGCATTGCAAAGCATGTTAAAAACCAGATAGGCGGCTTCTGTTATGTCTGCATTGCAGCAGGATTTTGAAAAGAAGCAGTCGAAAAACCAATCTTTTGGGTCCTCGTCCAAGCAAGCATCACAGGAATATTTTTCGTTAATGATAGGCCGCTTCGAAAAGTAGAACGGGAAAAATGCGTTGCTGTCAACTTGGTAGTAGTAATAAAACCCGTCAAGAACGAATGTAATATAACTTGTATGTGTTACCACTATTTCGGTGGCTTCTCTTTCTTCCGGGCTGTAGTTCCGATTCTGGATGATAGCACGGTTCAGCGGTTTTACCCGGCCGCCGTTGTCCTCTACGATTTCGGCAAGCTTGGACAGGATGCGGGCGGCGTTGTATTCCCACGATCCTAGATATAGGCGTTGGTTTTCTTGTGTTACGATCATTTTTATTTCCCCCTTGTTTTTGTGTGGGGTCTGTGGTATCATGTACAGGCCCCTATTGTTGGTTGCGGGCTGCCCTGGTGTGATGGTCTGGATCATGCCGGGGCTTTTTGTTACCCTGTATCGTAGGGATACGGCGCTTATCTGTTTGGCGGGGTGTGTCGCTCCACCCGTGCGGGCTTATCCAGGGGTTCCGGCTCCCCTGGTGCCGGTTGTCGTCCGTCCGTGCCGGTTTGGTGTGGTATGCCTTGCGGCCTCTGTTTGATTACGTTGACATTGTATCACGATTAGACGTAAATGTCAATAGTTTATTTTTAATTAGACGTAATTATTTTCCCAATTCCGGGCCGTCCCACTTTTCCGGCGGCGGCCCTCCCAGGCCTCCAGCCGTGCGCCATGTTGGCAGGGTCGGGGGCGGGGGATATAGGAATGGGCGTTCCGGCGTGGTTAGTGCCGTAAGTATCCGCAGAAATAAAAACGCCTCCCATCACCTACTTTTCAAAAAATCCCGGAAAAATAAAAAGGATTATTTACATTTACATATTGACATATAGACGTAATGGTGATATATTATGGGCGAGGTGATAAGTATGAAACGTGCTGTTGCTTACCTGAGAGTGTCCACAAAAGGGCAAACTGGCGAAGATGCTTATGGCATTGAAGCGCAACGGTCTGACATTAAAGAATACTGTGAGGCGCACGACATAGAAGTCGTAAACTGGTATATCGACGAAGCTGTCAGCGGTGCCAAAGTACGCCGTCCGGCTCTCGACAAGATTTTGAGTGGAGAAGTGACAAACCCTCCGACGGATTACGTTGTGGTGGCCAGAGCGGACCGGCTTTCCCGTGACATTTCCCTGTACTACGGATTTAAGATGCGGCTGAACGAACTGGGGCTGGAAATTCTCAGCGTCAAAGAGGATTGGTCAGCGCAGGACAAGCTGACGGCCATGATTTTGGAGAACTTTATGGCAATGGTCGCTCAGATTGAGCGCGAGAATATCCGCTCCCGCATGACCGGAGGAAGAAAACAGAAAGCAAAAGCCGGTGGCTACGCTGGCGGGCAGGCCCCTATGGGCTACAAGGTCGTAGATAAGCATCTTGTTATCAATGAACCAGAAGCGGAGGTTGTGCGTTTCATATTCAAGCATAAATTCGCTGGTGACACGATGCTTGGAACTGTCAAAGCCCTGAATGAGGCTGGGTATCATACCCGGCGTGGAAAACCCTTTGTCATCTCCACGGTGCAGAGTATATGGAACAACGAACGGACATACCGTGGCGAATACAGATACGGCGAGGACGGCGAATGGGTAAAGGGCCAGCACGAACCGATTTTGGAGGAGGAATAACCATGCAGACCGTATCCTCTCTAATGTTTATCTTTGCTGCTATTGAAATTCTGGTACTTCCGGTTCTGCTTGTTGTTTGGCTTATAAGAAAAGCAAGGAAGAAGCCCAAAATGAAATGGCTCAAATGGTTCTGGCTTTCTTTTGCTTTGTTCGTGGCAGTTGGAGCGGCTACAAATCCGGCAACATGGTGCAAACATGAATACAGGGTAGTCGAAAGTAAAGAGGCCTCCTGCACTGAAAGCGGGTATGAGAAATCCCATTGTGATCTATGCGGAAGCGACAAGACGAAAGCCATAAAGAAGCTCGGACATTCCATGGAAGACGTTCGGCGGGTAGAACCCACGGACGATAAGGACGGCGAATATGTCCAGAGGTGTACACGGTGCGGATATGAAAAAATCGAAGCTCTTCCGATGCTCAAAAAAACCGCTGAACATAAAGCAGAAAGTTCGGCACGGAAGGAAACCGCACCTACCACGGAACCAGTAGATACTTCTGTCACTTTCGATGAAATATACCGTGCCTATAAAGAGAATGAGCTTGTAGCGAACGATACATACCGCTATAACAGATACCGTATTACAGCAAAAATAAATGGAATGAACACAGGCGGTCTTTTGAACCTGACCGGCGGTGCTACGCTAACAATGGAGAAAAAAGTCGGGAATACAATTGTGTTTTTCTACGCAGAATTTGAAAAAGAGCAGGAAGAAGCACTAAAACAGGTAAAAGTCGGCGATACGATTACATTTGAAGGGGAATGTATTGGAAGAAGTGGGTTCACTGACTGTGAGTTGAAATAAGGAGTGCGCATAATATGGAGCTTCTCTTAATCATCCTCTTCCCCGTCTTCGTCATCATCGAACTACTCCACCACAAATAGGAGGCATTCATGCAGGAATTTAGAGATTTAGGCCCGCACCTAATCAATGTCACCATGAGTGATGACAGAATGCCGGTCTACGCTTTGGGGTTTGGTATTCGTTTCTCTGATCTGACGGACGATGAGAAAGAGAGCGCCTACTTTTCCCAACGCTATCTGGCGGAGAAATACGAGAAAGAGGTATCGTATTGGCGAGATGAATACCAGAAAGAAAGAGCCAGAAGAGAAGCCGCAGGGAGGCCGCACCGTACCAGGGTGCTTGTACAGAAGATTCGCAAGAAGAACGACAGGAGGTAACCCATGCCCAACAAAGACTCAGCAATGATTCCCCTGGACCTGGTGAACCGCTACACCAGAGAATACCCGTCCGTATGGGATGCGGTCCAGAAGTTTCGGGAATGGGAAAACCCGGATGCAAGCTGGGACAAGACCCGATGCTATATCCCAATTGCCGCAGGATGCGCCATTTGTGATGTCCTGCATATGCCCATGAGCGCGGTCTACATGGTCCCCGCTCTGGCAGCCTGGCGGCAGTCCAAAGAGGTGTATACATTCGACCCAGACCTGGCGGAAGCCCTGTACGCCCAGACGACGGACACAAATCTACCATGCGAAGTGCTTATGCGGCTACCGTTCTACTGTGTGTATATTGATTCCGGGAAATACCGGTTCTTCTGCCACCTGGAGAACGACACAAACGATGACCGCTGGGAGCTGAGGTTTGTACGAATCTCCGAAGACGGAGCGCCTATAGCCTCCTATCTGCATCTTGGGAATTTCACACTGACTGAGTCCATGATGGCCGGACTCGAAGAATCTATGTTCCAGTCGGAACATATCCACGAGAACAAAGCTGCGTCGTCGCTTCTTGAAAAATTAGGCCCTCCCGACAGGGCGATGGGTAGCTACGCGGACAACTTCAACAAGACGGTTCTTTCTGAAATGCTCCAGCTTGTGCTTTATATATGCGCCGACAATGCGGATGTTGTTCAGCCTGACGGTAACAAGCAGACCTACCGGAAGCCAAGCTCCGGGGTGGTTAAGGATAAGTACCGTGAGGTGAGGCAGTGGGACACTGGCTATTACGTCGGCAGCGCTCTGAGGAAGGAACGTGGAGGATCCGGCAGCTACGAGAAGCGGCCAAATCAGGGGGGCACAAAGCGGCCACATATGCGGCGTGGGCATTGGCACCACTACTGGAAGGGAAAAGAAGGAAACAAGGAACTTGTGCTGCACTGGGTACTACCGATTTTCGTCAATGGGGAGAATGAAGATGGGGATACACCGGCCAGGGTGACACCTGTCAGATAAGGAGACTAACTATGACTGCGCAAGAATTGATAAAAAAATACGGGGTTATGCTAGAAACAAAGTATATCCAGGGGAATGGCTACGTTCCGACTGGGAGAATTTACGTTCGTTCCGGTGGGTATGCGAAGAAAATGGGGGATTTCGATGAAATTCTGTCCAGAAAGCCGGAAATCATGGGAATCCTAATAGAAGAAATGGAAGAAAAAGAGCGTAAGTATCAAGAACGCCAAGACAAAATTAACGCCATCCCGGGATTGGCTGAAATCCAGGCGGCAAAGCAGGACTTGGATAGATGGAACGAGGAGTGGGAGAGAAGTTTTGACGATGTCGGGGGCCTTGGAGTTCGGCCAAAGCCAGAGTATGACTTTGCGGCCATGAACGCAAAGTATCCGAGGGCAGCGGCTTATTTGAAGGCAGAAAGCTATTCACACGCAGCCCATGATGTAAAGGCATCAGCCGGGCAGGAGGCCTTGGAGAAGATCATCAATGGAGAAGACTACGAGGAAGCACTGAAAGTCATGGAGGACGAGTGGAGTGCTTATTGTGATGCCCATGTTTGGGACTGAATAAAGTAATAAACCTCCCGCAAGGGCGGGAGGAAAGCCGAAGGGCTGCTTGTGCTGAGATACGCACGGGCAGCCCTTCATTTTATCATTTCCGTTGATTCACGAAAATGATCGACCCGAAAGGAGAAAACCGCATGGATTACGGACAATTATCAACCTCCATCATAGGAGCCATCGGGGAGCACCCGTTGGACATTGGAGCCTATGAGGACCTGTTTTCCCTCTGCCAGGACTGGGCGGAGACGGACTTCAAGACGGCCCACAGCGTCAATAAGCTCCTGAAAGACAGATGCAACAGCATGGTACAAACGGCCCCTGCGTCCAAGGTGGAGGGCTTCTACAGCTTATGGCGGCGGGGGTTGCTGTTTGAGGCTCCACATGATTTTGACAGCTATCTCACCTATCTGGAGATAGACCGGAAAGCGCAGGAACGGTTCTACCAACCTCGGAAACGCATTATGGGCCGGGTGGTAGCGAATCTGCAAAAGCTGGCTGACGATGAAATGGACGAGTTGTTCATCTCCATGCCGCCCCGTGTAGGCAAGACCTCTATCCTCATGTTCTTTGTGACCTGGCTGATTGGGCGCAACAGCGAGGCATCCAACCTGTATTCCGCCTATTCGGATGTCATCACGGCGGCGTTTTACCGGGGCGTTCTGGAAATCCTGCAAGACCCTACCACCTACCTGTGGCGGGACGTGTTCCCGGAGGCAAAGCTGGTAGAGACAAACGCCAAGGACGAAACGTTGAACATTGACCGGAAGAAGAGATACCCTTCCCTGACCTGTCGGTCGCTGTATGGAACACTGAACGGCGCTTGTGACTGCAACGGCTTTGAGATATCGGACGACCTGATCGGCGGCATCGAAGAAGCCCTGAATAAGGACCGGCTCATGTCCGCCTGGTCGAAGGTGGACAATAACCTGCTTCCCCGTGCCAAAGAAAAGGCGAAGATCCTGTGGTGTGGCACCCGGTGGTCCATGGTAGACCCGGCGGGTATCCGCATGGAGCTGCTGAAAAACGATGACCGATTCCGGGACCGGCGATTTGAGATCATGAATCTGCCCGCTCTGGACGAAAACGATGAAAGCCAGTTCTACTACGATTACGGCGTTGGGTTCAGCACGGATTACTACAGACAGCGACGTGCCTCCTTCGAACGGAATAACGACATGGCTTCCTGGACGGCCCAGTATATGGGGCAGCCAATCGAAAGAGACGGGGCGCTGTTCAGCCCCGGGGAGTTCCGGTACTATAATGGCATCCTGCCAGACGGAGAGCCGGACCGGATTTTCATGGCAGTTGACCCGGCTTTCGGCGGCGGGGATTTCGTAGCGGCCCCCGTGTGCTTCCAGTACGGCACAGACATCTATGTGCATGAGGTCGTATATGATGATGGAGATAAGCGTGTGACCCAGCCCCTCCTTGCGAATGCCATCGTGAAGAACAATGTCCAGGCGGCCCAGTTTGAGGCTACAAAGGCCACCATGGCCTACAAGGAGGGCGTGGAAGAGCTATTGAAAGCAAAGAGATACCGCCTGAACATTACCACAAAGGCGGCTCCTACGGACAAGGCGAAGTTCCAGCGCATCTTCGACAAGGCCCCGGAAATCCGGGAGAACATGATTTTCCGGGAAAGCGGCAAGCGGGACAAAGCCTATTCGCTGTTCATGCAGAATGTGTTTTCCTACACGATGTTCAAGAAGAACGCCCACGATGATGCACCGGACAGCCTGACCATGGCTATGAATATGGTCAGGACGATGAATGGGAGCGTCGTAGAAGTTTTCCACAGGTCTTTTTGACTCTTGAAACTCTCCAATGATTTCGTTAACAATAATTCACTTTACAACCATTCGCTACTATGATACAATGATACGAGAGAACATATAAACGAGGGGGTGCGGAACACGGGGAGCAGACGATTATTCGGACGGCGGGTCATCTATACCGAGGCCACGGAGATACATCAGGACAATGTAATAGAAGTGCTGCAAAAGGCCCTGCTCACGCACCTGGCCAACCAGGCAGACATTGATTACCTGTACAAGTATTACTGTGGCGACCAGCCGGTGTTATACCGGAAGAAAGAGGTCCGGCCTGAGATCAACAACATGGTCGTGGAGAACCGGGCGAATGAGATCGTTTCTTTCAAGACCGGGTATCTGGTGGGGGAGCCGGTCCAGTATGTGAGCCGGGGCGGCGAGGAAAGCGTTGCTTCCGAGGTGCTGACCATGAATGACTATATGCTGTCGGAAGACAAACCCTTCAAGGACAAGGAGTTGGTAGACTGGATGCACATCTGCGGCACCTCTTACCGAATGGTCCTACCGGACGCTCTGGCGGATGCAGAAGAGGACGAAGCACCCTTTGAGATATTCACCCTTGACCCCAGATTCGCCTTTGTGGTGTACTCTGTGGGCCTTGGGAACAGGCCTATGATGGGTGTGAGGTATGTCAAGAAAGAAGACGGTACGCTGGTCTTCTCCTGCTGGACGGAAAACCAGTACTTCGAGGTCCTGAACACCTGGAATGTGGTCCACGTGGAGGATCAGATTTTCGGCATTCCCATTGTGGAGTACCCCGCCAACAAGGCCCGCCTTGGGTCCTTTGAAATCGTCATCCCGTTGCTGGATGCCATCAATATGACGGAGAGCAACCGCATTGACGGCGTGGAGCAGTTCATTCAGTCACTGATCCTGTTTCACAATGTGGATATCGATGAAGAGAAGTTCCAGGCATTGAAGGAGCTGGGCGGCATCAAGTTCAAGGACATCGACGCTACAATGAAAGCGGAGATATCCTACCTGAACTCCGAACTGAACCAGGCCCAGACCCAGACATTGATGGACAGTATGTACGAAACCGTGCTGACCATCTGCGGGATGCCAAACCGGAACGGCGGGTCTTCCACTTCCGATACTGGGTCGGCAGTCATCATGCGGGACGGCTGGTCCGCTGCGGAAGCCAGGGCAAAGGACACAGAGCCGGTTTTCAAGAGGTCCGAGAAGGAGTTTTTAAAGCTGGTTCTCCGAATTTGCCGGGACATGGGGCACCTGAACTTGAAACTGTCGGCCCTGGAGATTCGCTTCACCAGACGGAATTACGAGAATATCGCCCAGAAGTCAACAGTTTTGACTCAGATGCTTGCTTGTGAGAAAATCGCCCCGGAATTGGCGTTTACACATTGCGGGTTATTCAGCGACCCGCAGCTCGCTTACCGCATGAGCATGGATTACATGAAAGAGCAGGAAGAAAAAGCGGCGCAGCTGGCCGCACAGAACGGAGGAAACGCCAATGGAAACGGAAGCCAAACCGGCAATCCGAATGACAACCAAGGAAATTCGGGCGATTGAAGAAATCATCCACCGCCGGAACCAGGCGGAGATCAAAGTCGAACAGGGCCAGCTTGTGGTCATTGAGATTCGACGGAAGAAGGTAAACTGAAAATTGACGGCTCCCAAATTGTGGGAGATTACAGCCGAAGGGCTTCTGATACCAGAAATGGTATTGGAAGCCCTTCTTTTGTTTTATATGCCGCTGTGGTCCAGATGGAGACGACACCAAGATAGGGAGGCCCAGGTTCAAGCCCTGGCGGCGGAAACGGCTCCTGTGTGCCGGATAAGCACAGGAAATTCGGGTTGTTAGCTCAGTGGTAGAGCAACGGACTGTTAATCCGTAGGTCACAGGTTCGAATCCTGTACAGCCCTCCATAACAGCAGCAGGGAAGCTGCTCTATCAAAAACGCAAACGGGAGACAACCCGTAAAAACAGAGATCACGGCGGAGGGAACCGCCTCACCAAACGCAGGAGGAATAATTATGGCAAAAATCGACACAAATCTCATTGAAGGTTATGCGGACATGACCCCGGAACAGAAGCTTGCCGCTTTGGAGGGCTTTGAGTACGAGGACAACACCGCAGAACTGGAAAGGCAGAAAAACGCGCTGTCCAAGGCCAATTCCGAGGCTGCGGAATGGAAGCGTAAGCACAACGCGCTTCTGACTGATGAGCAGAGGAAGCAACAGGAGCAGGCCGAAAAGTGGGAGAACATGGAAAAGGAACTGGCCGGTCTGCGGAAGGAAAAAACCGTTTCCGGTTACAAAGCAAAGCTGGTTGCTCAGGGTTATGATGAAGTCCTTGCGGACGCTACTGCGGCAGCTATGGAATCCGGCGATATGGCTACGGTTTTTGCCAACAACCAGACGTTTTTGGAAAAATACGCCCAAAAAGTCATTGCGGACAAGCTGAAAAGAACGCCCAGAGGCGCGGATGGAAACCCCGGCGGCGCAATGACCAAGGCGGATTTTCTGAAACTCGACACCAAATCCCAGATGGAGTTTATCAAGAACAATCCTGACTGGAAAACAATTTTGAAGTGATTATGGAGGTAAAACATTATGGCTACTTATCTTGGCTTTCCGTTTGACCCCGAGCTGTTTAACTACAACTGGGCAAATGCGAAAGACCCCACCCTGACCGCGATGTTTGAGAGCGGCGCTGTCGCCCCGAACGCAGAACTGGCGGGCTTGATTTCCAACGGCTCTGACTTTTATACGCTGCCGTTCTACAAAGTCATTGGCGGCACTCCTGAGAACTACGATGGCGCAACTGACATCACCCTGACCGACCCCGAAGGCAGCGCTCAGAATGGTATCGTGTTTGGCCGCGCCCACGGCTGGAAGGAGAAGGACTTTATCGTTGATTACAACAGCGGTGCCGACCCCATGCAGCAAATCGTTTCTCAGGTTTCCAAGTACTGGCAGAAGCAGCGCCAGTCCATCATGCTGAAAATCCTGAATGCGGTCTTCGGCGTGACCGGCAGCGGTGAGTTTGCCGGTTGGGCGAACCACATCACTGACCTGTCTTCCGCATCCACCACTGTTGCGGACGCAAACAAGATGGGCGCTACCACCATCGGTGACGCTATCCAGAAGGCCGTGGGCGACAATCAGGACGCTTTCCGGCTG
>OGIG01001641.1_pt1 | contig 12217 bp, 9 predicted proteins | sample 1571601 | NCBI WGS metagenome assembly OGIG01 (sample SAMEA2581953, study PRJEB24529) | metagenome | biome: Human gut stool | place: China | collected 2011 | reverse complement strand
GCTGCTCCGACATCGAGAACAGTCCCATTCATGACTACTATTTCAAACCCCGTCCCATCTTCTACGGCACCGGGCCCCGCTTTTTCGGCGTGGAGCTGGAGATCGACGGTGCCGGTGAGGACAACGAGAACGCCTTGGCGCTGCTGAACATCGTCAACCGAAAGCACTCCTTTGCCTATTGCAAGCACGATGGCAGTCTGGACGACGGCTTTGAGATCGTCACGCACCCCATGTCGCTGGAGTATCAGCTCCACGAAATGCCCTGGGCCGATGTGCTGAATAAAGCTGCCAGTATGGGCTACCTGTCCCATCAGGCAGGCACCTGCGGCCTGCATGTTCATGTGTCCCGGAAAGCCTTCGGGGATAGCCATGATGCCCAGGACAGCGCCATCGCCCGTGTGTTGTTCTTCGTAGAATGCCACTGGCGAGAGCTGCTGCGGTTCTCCCGCCGGACGCAGCGCCAGATGGATCAGTGGGCTGCCCGATACGGCTATCGCGACCGGCCTGATGAGATGCTGGAGCATGTGAAAAAGGGCGCCGGGAGCCGCTATACCTGCGTCAATCTGACCAACTGCGATACCATCGAATTCCGCATGTTCCGTGGGACGCTGAAATTGAATACGCTCCTTGCCACATTGCAGATGGTCGATCACATCTGCGATGTGGCTCTCCATTTGTCGGATGACGAGCTGCGGGACCTTTCCTGGAGTAACTTCGTCAGCGGCATTAAGGAGCCGGAGCTGATTCAATACCTGAAAGAACGGAACTTATATGTCAATGAGCCGATTGCGGCGGAAGGAGAAATCTAATGTGTTGCTTATTTGGTGTTTATGATTATACGGGTGGCCTGACCGCGGTGCAAAAGCGCCGTCTAGTCTCCGCACTGGCCACCGCCAGCGAGGCACGGGGTACGGACGCCACCGGCATCGCTTACAACTGCGACGGACACCTGGCTGTGTATAAACGCCCGTGGCCCGCCCATCTGATGCGCTTCCGCCTGCCGGAGAACACTCGCTGCATCATGGGACACACCAGAATGACCACGCAAGGCGACGAGAAGCAGAACTGCAACAATCACCCGTTTATTGGCACAGCGGGCATTCCCTTTGCCTTGGCTCATAACGGTATCTTTTATAACGATAAGGATCTGCGGCAGGAGAGGAAATTGCCCGATACCAACATTGAGACAGATTCGTATATCGCCGTACAGCTGCTGGAGCAGCAGGGCAAGCTGAACTTCTCCACCATCCGCACTGCGGCAGAGGCCCTGGCGGGTACCCTGACGCTGACGATTCTGGATGGTCGGGATAATCTGTATATCGTCAAGGGTAACAACCCGTTGACCTTATACCACTTCCCACGGCTGGGGCTTTATGTCTACGCCAGCACGGAAGCGATCTTGAGAAAAGGTCTCAAGAAGGGCTTGCCCAGTGCAGATCGTCCGGTGGAGGTAGTGACGAAGGCCGGTGATATCCTGCGCATCGACCGTCATGGCCGCTTTACCGTGGAGAAGTTCAGCACGCATAATTTGTGGGAGGCCAATTTCCGCTACTGCTGGCCGACCCTGAGCACATACAGCGGTGAGCGAGAGTACATAGATGATCTCAAGTCGATCGCGCCGACTTATGGATACGATCCCCATGACATTGACGCCTTTCTGCATTACGGCATGTGCCCGGAGGAGATCGAGGAACTGATGTGCGGCGGGGAGGTATAACTCATGCGAATCATAATTGTAGAAGGAGGAAAAAGACCATATGAAGCCGAATTGGAGCATGATCTTGAAAGTATGCGCCGTTGTGTTGGTGGCGATATTGAGGCTGTCTACGAACCAGGAGGACGAGACGCAGCCATGATCTGCAATGACGAGGGCAAGCTGCTGGGCCTACCCCTGAACCGCGCCCTGCGAGATGAGAAGGGAGAAATTTACGATGTTATCGCGGGCTCGTTTTTCGTCTGCGGTGCACCGCCGGACAGCGAGAGCTTTACTTCCCTGACAGACGAGCAGGTGGACTACTGGCTGAAGCGCTTTGCCAAGCCGGAGTTCTTTGTTCGGGTAAATGGCAAGATAATCTGTGTACCGGTGGAGGAACCTGGTATATAAAAAGGAGACAGGCGAGGAGTGCTGCGCAGCACTCTTCACCTGTCTTGTTCTTCTCACAGGGTATATAGAACACACGGAAATAACCAAATACCTACAAATACTATCGTACTCTCAGGAAACGATGTCCGTGTTCGGCCAGCCTTGCTTACTGCGTAATCCGTCTGGCCGACAGGCCCCTATGCTTACCTCACACGGTCATCCTTTCCCGAGGGGGTTGTTTGTTGGTTCTTTCTTATAGCAAAACCACCCTGGAGATTTTTCAGTTTGAAAAAGGCTGATGTATGTGTTCCACAGATAGCATCTGCCTTTTTGAATAAGTCCTTCAGCGCCTGATTCCTGATATACTCTCGCTTCAGGAGCTCCGCAAACAGCAACCGGAGTTCCTGACGTTCCTCATCAGTTCTTCCGTACATTTGCCTCACGATCTTTTTTGCTGGAATTTCCGGCGAAGACAGCACCCTTCCATGTATGGGCGAAGACCATTCATCCCCAGGCTGCTGAACAGAACGTGTTTTTTTATATGGTATAGCGGCGTCTATGAAAAGCCTGAACTTGGATAAGTCGATTGCTTTATAAATCTGTGAAAAATCACCGGCCTTTTCTTTCTCTTCCTTGAGCGTGTTATATCGCTCGACCCGGTAGAACCACGCTTTACTCCAGAGGCTTATATACTGGGTGGCAAACAAACGGATAGCGTTTACTGTCATCTGGTAGGCAGATCGCAGCTGTGCCTCATTTTTGCGGCACAGTTCTAAAAAAGACTCCTGTTTCAGTGGCCGTATCAAACGGCAGGACAGGTCGAAATAGCTTGCAGGCAAGCATTCCATCCCGTATTCATACATGCGAAGCGATATGCCTACCGCCGGAATATTCTCATATCCATACTTCTGGGTAAGTGTTCTCCGTTGCTGAATTTCTTCATCAGCCATCTTTTTCCAGCCAAAGAAGCAGACGAAAGCATCGAGGTTGCTTGCTGTCGCCTTTTCACTCAACGCAAGCCGCATGCACAGCCTACGAAGCAATCTCAGGTAGTGCAAACGCTGTTGGCCGGGTGCGATGCTTCCACCGAAATAGGGTGTATACTCCCCTTGCTCCTCCCAGAAGGCCTTCAGATTGGTCGGGTCTGAACAACTGCCGCTTATAGCGGGCGATACATAAGATCAGCACGATCGGCAGCTTTTCACCGGCGTTGCACTCGGTAACAGACGTCTGTATCCCACGGATATAAGCTGCCAGATTGGCCTTATCTTCTTCGCTGATTTCAGTCCGCCCCATCCCCCAGTAAAATTCCAGAATTACGTCAAGAAAAGGCGGAAGGGACGCCCCGTAAGAACTTGAATGAGCTCGTGACACTATTTGAGTCGGGTCGCGTAATGGCAAGCAATAAGGCTTCTCGTTCAGATCAAGCGCATTCTCCTTTTCACATTGCTGCAACTCCTGTAGTCTGCTCATCCGCTCGGTAAACCCGATAATATCGTGAGCGAGAAGATCGCAGCCGTCCAGCGGGTATTCCTTCCAAAGCCTCCACTCCTTATACCTCTGGGCAAGCGGCAATAAGACCTGACGCAAAAAGGTAAGCCGAAAATCGCTGTCATCTACCAAGTGTATGTAGCGTTTTGATTCACCCAAAAGACGCTGGTATTCTTGCTGTAAGATCCGGTCACTCAGTAGCTCCTCATGATAAATATCCCATTCTTCTCGTATTCTTGTGCGGATTTGTGCCGGCGTTGGTTCCCTTCCCTTTGGGTATTCCTTTCCATAACGTTTTTTCAGCTCTGCATAGTTCCGCCGGGGGACTTTCATGTGTGCATCTGAATAGAGCCACTGAACCAAACTCCTCTTTGTCCTTCTGCGTTCGGCTTCTATTTGATCCATCAGCCGCTTTGCAGCATTTCTTGCTTTTTGAGCAAACCGCCGCCCTCGCCTTGCCTTCAGCTCACGATAGAAACCGTCCAATACACCATCCCTGTACGCAGTATACATCTCTTCGCTGATACGCTCATTGGGGGCGGCTCTTTTATTCAGGAATCTATTCTTCGCGGAGAGATCGTGGTCAAAAAAGAGCGCACTTTCATCTGCTATGGTCTGTAGAATTGCTGCGGCGCTCTCCCCGGCGTACACATAACGCCACCGGTAAGTAAATTCGGTTTTGTTAATCAGCCAGGTATACCGCTCGGGGCCTGGTTCTTTTTCTGCGCAGCATTCAGAAAGAAAATTCTTCTGCCGCTCCTGAATGTCCGAAAGAGCTGTTGCATCAGGTGAGCCATGCGAAGGCCCTGTGTAAATGGCAGTGCAATCATTCTTTGAGGACACTTTTGGTGTCAATTTGTAAAAGTCATTTCGCAATATATACACCACCTTTTACATTGGATTCGTTTTTCAAGACAATTCTATGCAACTTTTTCGTATGGTTCATTTTTCGTTTTTGGCTTTGGTTTGCAAAAGTGAAAAAATGTTAAAATCGGACACAGTAAATGACGGTTCGCTCGTGGTGTGCTTAAATAGAGTCGATCCGGATCAAAAAACTTTAGAAGGAGTTGCTGAACCTTGAAAAATGAATATGCGAGAATCAAAGTCTCGGGCAAGCACCAGTTACGCTTCACCGCCGCTATGAACGCGGCTACCGGTAGCTTATCGCCGACCGACGCTAATGTCAAGTCTGCGGAGCGTATCGACTTGGCCGCGAAAGAGGACAAGCTGGGCGCGAAAGCCTCTCGCAAGGCAATTCGGCAGTTGCTCGATTTCCCGAACCACCTTGCCGAACCCCAGACCGGCGCAAAGCTGCTGGGCCTGGTGATGTCGGCGCAAGCCGCGCCGCTGTACGTGGTTCAAGCGGGTACGCCGCTTCCGTCCGTCCAGATTACCGGTATGCTGCGGCTTCCCGAGAGCGTCGGCAACCTACTCCGGGCCATCCAAGGATCCGAGAAATGGTCGGGCGACGGCTGGCATCTGCGCCGCCCGTGGCTAATTCAGCCACTGATCCGCATAGGCGCCACATCGCTGGAAACCAATACTTATAGGTATGTGGGCGGCAAAGCTGTGCAGCCCTATGGGCCGCGCGTAAAATTTTGGGCGCCCTATGCTGACTGTGCAGTGGCCTTCGCTCCTGACCTGCCAGCCCCGGTGCGTAAGGCTATTTTGAAAGCTTCACCATTGACCATGCCGATTTCAGCTTCTGCTGCTGACCGTCAGTTGGTGGTAAAGCTGGCCGTGAACGAGCTGGCCTATCGTTCTCCGGACGATGTTCCGGCCCTTCGGGACGCTTCTCCGGTTGTCCGGCGATTTGTCTGTTGGCTGGAAAAGGGCGGCCACGCGCAGCGGTGGGTGGACGCCATCCGGGCCAACGGAGGTGGGCACAGCTGCTCGACGGCTCACGGCGAACGCGAGTTGTGGATCTCAGTGCTGGCTCTCATCACCCTGTTCCTGGATTGGGCAACCCGCAAGGCAGAACTTCTAACAGAAGAGGAGACTGCAGTTCTCAAGGAGCGGTTTGTAGACTGGTTGCACCCTGACGGGCCTCAGACGCCTGTCGACGGTGCCGTCGACCTAGCCAAGGCCGAGACATTCTACCGTTTCTTGGTGGCTTACCTCGGCAGCAATGCCAATCGAGTCATCGAAGGCCCGGGCCACGCCGACACCTTAGCACGGATTCATATTGTCAACAAGACCACACCCAGCCTGACGCTGCCCCGCGCCGCGACCTTCAAAGCTTACGCCGCAGGTGGCGAAGCACTGGCAGATGTTGACCTTCAGCGGCTGCTGATGGAGGCCGGTGTGCCCCTACGCACAGAAGGGAAAGACACCTCCTGGCGCTACGCGTTCTATGCCAAGGGCAAAGCTCCACAGGGCCAGTCCGACAAGTTGCCCTGCCTGAGCCTGCCGCTGGCTGAACTGCCGCATGAGGTGCTGAGTCAGCTCACAGCGCTGTTCGGTGATCGGTTCTGCAGCATCCTCCCCGCCACTGGGGAGGATACTGCCCCCGAAGCAAAGATCGGAGGTAAAATTTGATGGAAAATCCTGTCGTTACAACGGTTTCAGCGGATACCGCGCCCCACGCTTCGGATGATCGGGCGGTTCGGGTGGAGGAATTTTCCCCGTTGCGTCCTCGCGCGGAGGACGACCCTCAGCGCCTTCGCGGCAGGGTGATGAAGGCGCTCGATCATTACTTTTTGACGCGCGGCTCAACATACTTATCTGGCCAGCGGGAGGCCCTGTCCGCTATCGTGAAGACGGTACTGGACGATAGCCACCAGGGTGTATTTGCTGTCCCCCTCGTCCCCGGCGGCGGCAAATCAACGCTGCTGCGGGCGCTGCTGACAGTGTTCGCAGAGGTGTCCCGCGACATGTCGGAGCCTATCGCCCAGCGGTTGGGTGGGGTCGTCGTTGTGGTGGAAAAGACCGCCGAGGGGGACGAGCTGGAGGAGCTTTGCAACCGTGGGCTTGAACCGGGCGAACCGGCCGTGGCCCGCCTGATCTCCTCCACAAACGACTATAACCTACAACAAGGAAAATGTCTGACCGGCACGGCGGCGACCTACGCCGATTGTCTCCGCAAGGACTGTCCCTCTGCTGCGGTTTGCCCGCTCTTGAACGCCATGATGCACCTTGCTGAGTCACCCATTCTGATCCTCCTCCATGCTCGGCTTGCCCAGCATCTGCCCGACCTGACGCCTTTCACCAGCTGGTGCGAGGCTGACGGTACAGAGCACCGCCGCACTCTGATTTTGATTGACGAGTGTCCTGCCCTTGTCCGTGAGGAGGTGGTCAGCACCCTGACGATCAACGCCGCCGAGAACGACCTGCTGGCTCAGCGGGACAGTAGACCGCGGGAGATGAGGCATCTGAAATGGAGGCTGCAAGGCTCGTGGAATCATGCGATCCGCATACCTTTTGATAGGCTGAATAGGCAGCTTTCCGGAGAGAAGCGGGACGCGGCGATCCTCACGCCGGAGGAGCTGAGCGATGTGGGGATGACAGGCTCTGCCCTCCGTGAAACACAGGAGTGGCTGACAAAGTACAAGGCGCCGCCGTTCAGTCCGGCAGTCCGAATGACCGAAGCCCTCCTTCAGGAGACCGGCAAGTTCTTCCACTTTGGAAAGAATCTGGAGGTGGTCGTGCCATCCTTACAGACGATCCGGTCGGATGGGCCGCTGAGGAGCTTCATCTTCAGCGGAACCGCCGGATTGCTGCCGGAGTTGGCGCTGAACCCGGACATCGATCTGCTACCTACCGAACTGCCCGAGTCCTACGTGCAGCGCGATGGCGTGATCGGCATGACCCGTACCGGCCTACAGCGTTCAGGCGCAGTACAGGCGGTTGCCCTGTGGCTGCAAAGGCTGCTGCCGGAGGTAGCCCAGAAGCATGGCCGCGTGCTGTTGGTCACATACAAGTTCCTATCCCAGCAGCTCCTTGAACTGCTGGGGGAGGAGTGCCGAAGCCCGGTCTACACGGTGAATATGCCTGATGGGAGTGGCCCGTGCCTCCCCTACTTCGGCGGCGTGGCCGGCAGCAACGAGTTCAGGGACGCCACGGCGGTCATCTGTCTGGGTATGCCACGTGTGGAGCCGCGAGTCTATCTTAGTCGGGCGCTGGCCATTGACCCGGACGGCTCTCACGCAGAAAAGCTGTCCCACGCCACTGAGGCGCTGGAGCGGCAGCCCTGTGTTCTGGATATGCAGGATCACTACCTGGCCCATGATCTGGTGCAGATGGCGTTTCGCTCCCGTCTCCGCCATCATGGGGATACAACCCCGGTGGAGCTATGGTTGACTCAGCCGCCAGGGCCGGTGCTGAAGCTGCTTCGGGACTACTTCCCCGACTGCGCGGTGGATGAATGTCCAACTCTACCGGAAGACTGCCACCTTGCCGTTTCTACGGCGCGGCAGCGAAAGGGGAGTCCGGCTAACACAGCACTCCTGCTGAACGCCCTGCTGGCTGTGCCGGAAGGCGAAGAAATCACTCCGGCACAGCTTCGGGAGCAAACTGGCCTGACACAGAACCAGTACAAGGAAGCCATCCGCGTCCCCTCGGTGAAAGAGCTATTCCATACCGAGTTTATCACCTTCGGATCCGGCAAAAATCAGAAGATCCGCCGGGCCCCTACCACCAAAGTCGCATAAATCACATTTCTGATAAATACAAAAGGAGGATATTCATTTGGCAAAAGATTTCATCAATCCCGTAGCCAATCAACTGACCACGCTGCGCGAGTTAGCGGATCAATACCCTTTGTACATACCGATCAGTGCTGCCGCAGACTACCTGCATATCAAAGAAGCCGGCCTTCGCGCCGCGATTGAACAAGGAACCTGCCCGTTTGGTATTTGCTGGCGGCTGGGGGATCGTGCCGCTTACAAAATTCCGACAATTACGTTCGTCGCATGGCTTACCAAAGGTGCATACGCTCTCAGCGCATAAATCTCCATTGGGGGGAGGATGCGTCCTCCCCCCTTATTCTCAAAAGAAACAGGAGGGCTATCCATGGCCAAGGAAAAGAAACGCTTTGAATACAAGTTATCACTGGGTAAACACCCCATCTCCGGTGAGGTTATCCGCCGGTCGTTCTACAGCACGAAAAGCCTGCGGGATGCCAAAAAGAAGGCCGAGGCCTTCCAACGCGACTACGAGATGGAGATGATGGTCGAAGGTTCCAGTGTTATCCGCAATGAAAAATTTTCTACTTGGGCGCGCTCGTGTCTCGTCACTTATAAGAAGCCCTATGTCAAAGCAAATACTTACGCCGGCACGTACCTGGCACCGGTGGAAACTCACCTTATTCCATACTTTGGAGAAATGCGAATCGGCGATATCAAGCCCGTGCACATTCAACGATATATTAACGAAGCCGCCACAAAGTATGCGCCGGAAACGATAAAAAAGGACTTCAACTGTCTCAAGCTGATCTTCGATACCGCCGTGGACAATCAGCTCTGTGTCAAAAGCCCTATGACGCGTAGCATTAAGCTCCCCAGATACGAAACGGTAAAAGACAAACATGCTTTTACACAAGCACAATACGATGTTGCTTATGCTGCGGCACAGGAGTATGGAGACCTTTCTCTGGCACTGATGCTGGAAACCGGACTGTCCCGCAGCGAGTTGCCGGGATTACGCTGGGAAGATATTGACGAGGAGAACCGCTGTCTCCGCGTCACACAGGGGCTGGTGGTCTACCACGACGTTGAGGTAGACAGGCAGGTTATGTGCAGTGATGGCTTGAAGAACAAGTTTCGCAAACGCACCTTGCCCATCACCGATGATACTCTTTGGCTCAGATTAACACAGACGCCACAGACGGTCAAGATGGGTGGCAAGGAAATACGCACCGAGTATATCATCCACAGTCCGGAGGGAAAGCCTTACAACCCCAACAACTGGGCAAACCGCGTGTTCCGTCCCTTCATGCAGCGGCTTCATCGGGAGCATCCCGACATACCGGAGCTTTCACCCCACGAGCTGCGTCACACCAGAGCCACTCTTTGGATCGCGCAGGGCATCGACCCCTACATGGTAGCGCGTCTGCTGGGACACAGCGACCTGAAGATGCTCACAAAGATATATGACCACACCAGCACGGAGACGCTTCGTAAAGCTCTCTTGGGAGCCAGGCCTGCCGCAGAAGCAAAAAAGGAGAGTCGTAACGGCTCTCCCTTTCGCTGCTTTTTGCGGTGTTTTTTGAAAAACTGTCGTATTTTTGTCGTACAGCTCTTTTCACCAACCTTGAATGCTTTCAAAAAGTTGTAAAAACACCCTGATTTTTAGCAAATCAGGGTGTTTTCTTGGTGGAGCGACTTGAGTTAAATCCGAACCGAAGGCCGCCTGAATTTCCGCAAGTGTGATCGTTTCAGTTCCGTCCTTGAAGTTGTAGGTAAAGACCAGCTTATCGTCAAACACATAGATGGAATTGATGAACGTGTCGATGATCTGCTTCTGATACTGCGGGTCGTCTACGTTGCCATACTTGAAGCGGCTGATCCAACTGACTACCTGCTCTTTTGTGTAGCGCGGCCTTGCCATCTGCGCCTGCAATATGGACAGCTTCAACTCTTCCCGCTGCATTTCCAGCTTCTCCAGCCGCTCCTTTGTGGAGGCGGTGAGCACGCCCATCTGAATGGCGTTGAGCATATTGTCAATGGCTTTTTCACATTCAGTCAACTGCTGGCGCATGGCGGGGAGCGAGGTATCTTCCTTTTCCTGCAAGGCTACGATTGCTTCCGCAATGCGGCTGATTTCCTTATCCCGCAATACGCGCTGCACCGTCACAAGGACTGCCGCCCGTTCGATCCAATGCTTTCTGACAGCTTTTCGCTTGCAGCCCAGCTTTCGCTTCGCACCGCCGCATTTGTAGTAATAATGTTTGACGCCCTTTGTGCTGCTGGTGCCGCTTTCCCCGGCCATCAGCCGTTCGCAAGTTCCGCAGAACAGCTTCGTTGTCAGCAGATATTCTTCCGTCGCTTTGGCTTTGGCGGGGGCTTTTTTGTTGAACGCCATACGCCGCTGCACCCGGTCAAACAAGTCATCGTCAATGATTGCAGGGATTCCTTTGGGGATGATCACGCTCCCATACTGGTACTCGCCGATGTACTTCCTGTTTTTGAGGATCAGACTGACCCCGCCGATTTTGAACGCCTTGCCCTTTTTCGTTTTCAGCCCACGTCCGTTCAGCGAAGCCGTGATCTCGCTGATGCTCTCGCCGCTGTCATAACGAGTGAATATCTCCGTTACCAGCGGGGCGGTCAGAGGATCGACGGCAAGCACACCGTCTGTGCCTACCACATACCCCAGCGGCGTATTTCCGCCGTTGTTTTTGCATTTAAGCGCGTTCTCTTTCTGTCCGCGCTGTATCTTCTCGGACAGCTCAGCGGAGTAATATTCGGCGTAGCCCTCCAGCATGGATTCAAGGATGATACCCTCCGGCCCGTCGGAGATATTCTCCTTGACGGATACGACCTTCACGCCGTTCTTTTTCAGAATCCGCTTGTAGTGGGCGCTGTCATAGCGGTCACGGGAAAAACGGTCGAGTTTCCATATCAGCACCACATCGAACAGCTTTTGCTCGCTGTCCTTTATCATATTTTGAAATTCTGGTCGGTCTGCGGTTCTGGCGGACAACGCTCTGTCGATATAGCTGCGGAGAATGGTGATGCCGTTTCGTTCGGCATACTCCGTACACTCGCGGAGCTGGCCTTCGATGGATTCTTCTCGCTGGCTGTCCGAGGAATAGCGGGCGTAGATCACAGCTTTCATTTCGTCTCCACCTCCGAGAGCATCTGCACAAGCGTTGCCTTCAATCGTTCGTTCATAGCCGAGCCGGGGTCGAAGCACATTTCCACGAACCGCGCCATTTCGGGATTGTTCAGACCGAGCTTCACGCAGTTGTTATAGATCATGCCGTGGGGGTCGTCCGTCCTGCCGAAAATGTAGTCCAGCGACACGTCAAAGTAGTCGGCGTATTTCAGAAAAACCTCCGGGGAGGGCGTGGAATCGTCGATCTCGTACCGGGCAAGGGCGGATTGGGAAACGTCAAATTCCTTTGCCAGCTTTGCCTGCGAGAGCCTGACGCTTTCGCGCAAGCTTCTGAGCCGTGCGCCGATGATTTTCAAGGCTGCGTCACCTCCTTTTCTGTTTCAAGTATACCCGGAAGCAGAGAATGTGTCAATGATATATTCACATAACGCCGCGATTCTCTGACGCGCCGTAGGCGAAGAAAGCTCCGCAGGAGCGCAGCCGATTTTGCAAAAATCGTTCAAAGGGGCTTGGGGACAAATTTCCCCAACAAGCGAAAAGTGGCTCCAAGCCACCTTGCTTGCCAAGTGTGAAGCCGGCAGGGTTCGCACGGCGGCAAGCAGCAAAGTGGGTACCGCTTTGCCCTGCTTGCCAGTTCGTTTCCGGTTCTGCAAATCTTCCTGTTTGAACTTGGCTGTGGGAGGGCATATAATGCGGTGAAGCGTCGCGGCGTTCATAGAAATGTTGCATATTTGAGCGGAGATGGGAATTGAAAAGTTCGCACTTTGCATGGTATAATCATATTGGATAGTTATAAGTGATTTGAACAATCCTTCTGCCCGCCGACAAAGCAAAAGAAACCGACCTGATTTTTGGAGGTGAACAGTA
>OGIG01001633.1_pt1 | contig 12292 bp, 10 predicted proteins | sample 1571601 | NCBI WGS metagenome assembly OGIG01 (sample SAMEA2581953, study PRJEB24529) | metagenome | biome: Human gut stool | place: China | collected 2011 | reverse complement strand
ACCCATGAAGCCGTTGTCCACGGACGCATCCACCGCGCCCAAGCGACGTCCAGACGGCCGCCCAGCAGTGCCGCAACGGCAAAAGCAAAAGGAACGGCAAAGCCCACATAACCTAAGTAAAGGAGCGGCGGATGGAAGATCATCCCCGGGTCCTGCAGAAGCGGATTAAGGTCCGCACCGGCCTCGGCCGGCGGAAAGAGCCGCAGGAACGGATTCGAAGTGGTGAGGATAAAGAGGTACAGCCCGAAAGTGATGATGAAGAGCGTGCCGAGAATGCGCGCAAGCACGCGTTCAGGCAGATGACGGGCTGAAAGCGCAACAGCAAAAATCCACCACGCGAGCGTCGTCACCCAAAAGAGGATTGAGCCTTCGTGTGAACCCCACACAGCCGCGAGCTTGTAATACCACGGGAGCGCAATATTGGAGTTGCGGGCGACATTCAGAATAGAAAAATCGCTTTCGACAAAGCCCCAGGCCAGAGCGCCGATCGCAATGGTTGCCAGAACGGCAAGAACGGCAGCGGCAGCCATGCCGACGCGCATCCAGCTTCTGCTCGCTAATTCGGCGCCGGCAAGGGTCAGCACACCGCCGACGGCGCTCACCATGAGCGCCAATATAAGGGCATACTGCCCAATTTCTGCTGTCACAGGATGGTCTCCTTCTTGAGGCCGATTGAGGTGCTCTCGACCTTCTTTTGCTTTCGGGGTCCTTGCCGCTGCGTCCGGGCATTTGTCTTTGCGCAGCATGTACGAAAAACGCCGCCCGCTGACCACTCTCACCCGAAAACACCCAGGGAGAACGGCACGAGCGGCGTTTTCGCCGCAGAACGCGATCCAGCCAAAGGCCGGCCGCGATCTCCTGAATCAGGATTACTTGGCGTCCTTCACTTCAGCGCGCAGAACCTGTTCATGAATGAAGGCCTGAACCTTGCGCTGCAGAAGGATATGACGGAGCTCTTCCTTGCGGGCTTCATACTTCGGATAGAGTTCAGCCGGACGAACATCCTCAACCTTCACCACATGGAAACCAGCCGGGGACTGCACCGGAGCCTTATCCATTTCGCCCTTCTTGAGGCCCATGATGGCGCTCGAGAGCTGGCCGGTAAAGACCGAAGCAGAGGTCCAATCAAGAATGCCGCCGCGGTCCTTGCTTTCTTCGTCCAGAGACTTTTCAGCAGCGATCTTCGCAAAGGATGCACCCTTATTGATCTGATCGATGATCTGCTTGGCTTCGTCCTGCGTCTTCACGAGAATGTGACGGACGCGGTATTCGGTCTTGCCCCAGCGATCGCTTTCCTTCTGATATTCGTCCTTGAGTTCCTTTTCGGTAACCGGATTCTTCTTGACGTACTCATTAACGGCATGCTTCATCAGAACCATGTCGGTCATGCGTTCGATGTCATCCTTGACGGCCTGCTGCTTGTCGAGGCCTTCCTTCTTCGCATACTGGCTCATCACCTTGTACTCGATGACCATCTGGCGCACCTGATCCTCAATCTGAGGATTCGCAATGGCGGCATGAGGATTGGGATTATTCGAGATGGCTTCCGTTGCAACGGCCTCCTGCTGTCCCTTGGTCACGAGGTCGCCATTGACCGTGAAGTCCTTGAATTCAGCCATGGCGGCGCCGGAGGCGACGACGAGAGCAAGCGCGGCGGCAATGGTGGTCTTCATCATTTTTTATGAATCCTCTTTTGTTGGGTCTATTCATGCCTGAGACGGTGCTTCAAAAACGAAAGCTCCCGTCGGTCTACGGCAATTGGATGAAGGCATTCTGCGCGGGAAAAATTTCCCGAACCTTACAGGAATGACCGTCAAGGCTATGAAATGCGCCGATTTCGGGTTCTCCCGTATATGAAAACAGCAGATGAGACGACTTTTTCTCATAAAGGCATCACCGAACCCCTGCCGATACCCTCTCCCAAGCGATCTGCCGCGGTCCTTCAAACCCTCAATAACCCTGCGGCAGAAGTCTCAAGCCGTCAGGCAATACCGCAATGAACCGTCAGATCTTTCTTCAGACCGATCCCGCCGTGCATAGACTGCATTTCATTAGCACGGCGACCGCTCGATATTCGAACGTTCGACCCATATCAAAAAAGAGAGAGGAACCAACACTATGAAACGCCGCGACATCGCACTGGCAGCCGCACTGCTGCCTTTTGCCTCCATTTTTGCGGGCAGCACCGCTTTTGCCGCTGATGCCGGGAATCTCAAGAAACTCCGCGTCGGCGTCACTGCCGGCCCGGCAGCCGAAATTCTCGAACAAGTCGTGCCGCTGGCTAAAGCCAAAGGCCTCGACATTCAGATCTTTGAATTCCAAGACTACATTCAGCCAAATGCAGCCCTCGATTCGGGTGACCTTGACGCCAATATCTTTCAGACCATTCCGTTCATGGAGCAGACCATCAAAGACCGCGGCTACCACCTGAGCGTCGCCGGCAAGGGCTTCACGCTGCCGATGGCCTTCTATTCGAAGAAAGTGAAGAGTTTTGCCCAAGCGCCTAAGGGCGCCACGGTCGGCATCCCGAACGATCCGGCCATGGGCGGCCGCGCACTTTTCCTGCTTGAAAAGGGCGGCGTTATTAAGCTGCGCAAGGGTGTGGGCTACACGCCTTCAGTGCTCGATATTGTTGAGAATCCCAAAGATCTCAAGTTCGTTGAACTCGAAGCCGCTCAGCTGCCGCATTCGCTCAATGACCTGACGATTTCGGCCGTTAACGGCAACTACGCCTATGTTGCCAACCTCAATCCCACGCGTGACGGCATTCTGGTCGAAGATGCCGACGGACCGTACGTCTGCAACATCGTCGTAAACACGAAGGATCTTGGGAAACCCTGGGTGAAGCAGCTCGTTGAAGCCTATCAGCAGCCGCAGATTGCCGCTTGGATCAAGGAAAAGTACAAGGGCATTGTCATTCCCGGATTCTGATCGCTGTAAACGCACCCGCTTTTCAAATGGATTAGCGGGCATCTCGGCAAAATCGGCTGCCTCTTTGAGCACGAGAGGCGGCCGATTGATTTCATCGGCTTCAGCCTCAGCGCCAATTGCCGAGCACTGCGGTAATCAGATTGGCCCACGTGTCGTAAAGCGTAATCACCGCGGCTTCATCAAAATCGACAGCGGGTTTCAGAGCACTTGAAGAGAGTGCGCCGCCGACGAGGAAGTACCCGCCTTTGCCGCCCTGCTCCTGCACACGGCGAATGAGGAGTGTACCGTCGTCAGAATAGTCGCAGTTCCATGTCGGCAGCACTTTGCTGCATCCGCGGGCCCGACGAGCGCAGACGGTAAGCAGCTGAGTGGTTGACGCCTCGGGCTGGTAGTCGATAGCTTCACCCACAATGCGCTTTCGGCATTCCACCCCAAAGCTCATGGCAGCACCCTGTGCGCGCGTCAGCGCCTCGGCGGTCAGGTCACGATTGATCTCTCCGGTTTCGCCGCGTACCTCTACTTCCATCCAGGCGTGAGAAGGCACAATGTTGCGGCCTTCGCCGGCATGAAGCTGACCCACATTAACGCGCGTCATACCGTCTGCATGCCGCGGCAGCGCCATGATGGCGAGCGAGGCAGCCGCTCCTGCCAGCAGCGCATTGCGGCCGGTCTGCGGGTGCGAACCGGCATGCGACGCACGGCCAGTGAATTCAAAGTCAATCTTGGTAGTGGAGAGAAGCCGGCGCGGAGCAGCAACAACGGTGCCGAGTTCGAGCTCGGGCGCGATGTGCCCGCAGATAATCATGTCAACGTCGTCAAGCACGCCGGCCTGAAGAATCGGATAGGCACCGCGAGAACCTTCTTCTGCCGGCTGACAGATAAAGCGGATGCGGCCGCAGAGCCGTTCGGCATTGGCATGAATGAATTTAGCGAGTCCGATGGCAGCCGCCTGGTGTCCGTCATGGCCGCAGGCATGCATCACACCGCGGCGAATGGACGAAAAGCCGTCCCGGTAAGGCAAATGCGCGAGCGATTCGGGCTCCTCAACCGCTATACCGTCGAGCTCGACGCGAATGGCCAGCGTACGGCCCGGACGACCAGTGTCCCATTCAGCAATGAGACCGGGATAATCGCCCATGCGGCGCATCAGTCCGGCAGGAACACCGTTCTGCATGGCAAAAAGCCGGCCTTTTTCAACTTCAGCGGCATCGCGCCCGCGCACGAACTGCGGGGAAATGAAGTCCGGACCATAGGTAATCTTGAAGCCTTCAGTCTCAAAAGCCTGCGCCAGACGCGCCGTTGAGATGAATTCCGCCCAGCCGATCTCAGCGGTGCGGTGAATCTCACGGCGAAGCGCCATCAATGCGGCAGGATCCACGGGATCCTGCCAGCCGGGGAGCAGATGCGGCCGATCAGGAGCCGCCGCGGTACGCATCGCGAGTGTCTCGGCCTGCGGGACACTCCTTAAAGAAGATGTCCCAACCGCAGCAGCCGAGCGTTTCCGCGGAGCGTTTTTCAGAATACTTTTATTTTTTTCGGGCGAGGCGGTGGATGTCATTTTTATGTGTTGGGAAATATCGACGCCGCGCCGAGTCGCGTCTTAGTCGAGAGAGTTAGGTGCTTATGCGTATTTTCTAGGTCTTTATTCTACGCTGTCGAACGAATTCTTCCAACACATTTTTTTAACTGAACGCCTGGCCAGGCAATGCGAAATTCCCTGTGTGACAATGAGATAAGGTCATTAGCCATCACCGGGAAAAGTAAACATAAGCTCAGCAAAAATACGCAAATCCCGCAAAATGTGCGCAGGTTTGCATAGATGACAGGTCTTCAGCATGAAGACTGCTGCCTAAACCTAAGTGCTCAAGGCTCGATGTTGTCTACCGTGAACGATCGAGCTGTCAGCGAGCCGCGCCGAGACTCCTTCATTTTGAGTTCCCATACTCGGCCTTCAGGCAGATCTTTGGGCGTCATAAAGCGCTTCACAGACTGCCCGCGGGCATCTGGGCGCGCCCCTCGAACAATAGTGTCCACAATTTCCAGAACAGGTTCGGGCAGCTGAGCTGAAAGCGTGAGCTCTGTCTCGGGAAGCTTGCCGCCCGAGCGGCGGGCTTCAAGAACGCCTGAAGCCGAAGTTTTCTGGGCACCCTTGGGCCCGGATCTGAAACCGAACTCCGTGAGTTCAAAATGCATCGGACCGGCAGCATCGAGCGTTTCCTCAATGCTTTCGTCGTCAACTGCGCCGAAAAGCTTGAATGGGACATCAGCCGCCTTCATCTTCATGCGGAAGTCTTCAGCATTCAGATGGCGCTCTAGATCTCCCTTGTGGTTCGTCACTCTGAGCGTCGCTTTTTGAGCAAAGGCGCTGTAGCTGCCGTCAAGGGCCTCTGCCGGAGTCGGATCTTGATGCGCCTGAGCAGAGAACTTCCGCATCAAGACCTTAAAGATCCCGCGCCAGTCACCCGAAGAGAAATCCAGTTCGTCGGCTTTAAGTTCCGCTTTTTCCACATACCAGAGCGCTCGCTCTGAGGATTGGCTGTCATCGGCCGCATCGGCAGGAAGAGTCTCATCCTTCGCGCCAGCTGCCGGCAGCGCCATCGTTGGGTCAGTTTTGAGGGCGATGCCGTCAAAGGATGCACGCGTGAGCCGGACTTCAGAAATATTGGCTGCCGGATCCGTAAGACTCACCAACAGCGCTGGGGCCGTGCAGACTGTAGAGAGAGACCCCTGCTTAGGGAGCTTTAATGAGCACTCCACGGGCTTTGGGGCGGCAAGTCGCCAAGAAATGGGGCCTACACCGGGCTTCACGAAATTGAGCCGCATGTCAAAGGGCGCAGCGCTTGCTGCAATCTTCAGTGCAGCATCGAAAACCGAGCGGCTCCAGCGAATGGAAAGACGAGGATGGGTGCCTTCGAGCATTTTGAGCAGCTTGGCACTTCCCGTCGTTGCATTGAGGACAAAAATATCGCCTGTTAAGCCAAAGGGGCCAAAGTTGGCCGTGACATCAAAGTCAAGCGTGAGCGGCGGAGCTGAAGGGTTGTCGGAATATAGACTCGAAGCAATGGTGAAGTGAACGCGGTCTCTTCGGCTGAAGATACCGTCATCCATCCGATCTCCCACCGCGAGCACGCCTTCGGCCAAAGCCCCTGGCGTGAGCAAACTCCCCATAAATTCATCATACTGAGCTTTCTGCCAGCCAATGAAAGCTGCCTCAGCACCCAAAATGACAACTACCGCCAGAGCAGCTGTTCGCGAGTGAGCACAGATAAATCCGTAGATCCGTTGCATTCAGGCCCTTCAAGGAGTCTTTCTCAGTGGCGCACCATGCACCCTAGTGTTGGGAATCTTACGCGAGCTGTGACCGGTTGTCGTACTTCACCGCCGGCCGTTACCGGCAAAGAGGTAAGCAATGTTTGCTTAAAAACGACACGCGTGTCAACAGCCATCGGTTATTGCTTAAAAACAAAGTCGGCAGAGATTCACCCGCACAGAAACTTTTAAAGCGGAGAATCATCTGCCGACAAATCCTGCGGCGCAGAGATGCGGCCTTAGGCTGCCGCCTTCTTGAGCGGGCAGCGCAGTGCATCAACCGAGAAGCGCCCGGCACCGGTGAAGAAAAGAACAACCCAGCCGGCAAGATAAAGGTACGCCAGTTCACGCTGCGCAAACGCAGCGCCGCCGCTCACCACAAAGAAAACCACAATAAAAGTGAAGATGAGCGGCAAGACGGTCAGTCGAGTCCAAAGCCCAATCAAAACCAGAATCGAGCAGACCACTTCGGCAAAGATGGCGCCGAGCAGAGCCGGCAGCACGCCAATACCGAGCGGATCCAGAAAGGATGTCGACAGCGCAGAGAAATTGGCAATCTTGGTCTGCTTCTTCTGCCCGGCCGCGAGCAGTACGCGCAGAAGAAGCAGACCGAAATCGAGCGAGAGCGGTGAGCTCGTAAAGATTTTCTTCATTTGGAAATTCCTTTTAAACAGCAATCGAACCATTTCCGGCTGTGAACGCTTGCGGAAACGTTCGATATCAAATTAAGTTCAACTATACTAGCCGTTGTCTTAAGGGATTTCCCGCTCGTTTTGCAATTGGTTTCCTTTTTAAGTTGACATAGGTACTTTATTGTAGAACGACTTTGTTTACCGACATGTCAATCTATAGAAAAAGCGCGTTCACTTCCCGCTCTTGGAAATGAACGCGCCTGAAAACGCTGGTGAATGTGTATTCACTGTGTTTTTAAAGTCCCGCTTTCCTGCAGGCTTCAGTCACAAATCGGTTTTCATTTTTCTGAATCTTTTGAATGCGCTGAGCACGCGTGCATTCCCACTGATCGGCGGGATACATCTTGTTCCAAGCTTCCATCAGCTGACGCTGCTGATTGGAGAGTTTATAAACGTCAGCATAGGCCTCAGCCATATAAAGCGTTGAGCGTGCAATCGGCCCGCGGGTATATTCCGGCGGCTCGGCCCGGCGGTTAGCCACCTTCATCGGACAAGTACCGAATGTAGCCGCCGTATCCGGAAGCATCTGGTAGTTGAAATTGGAGCGTATGGCGTTGACTGCGCCGATAGCCGGATAGAGGTTATAGAGATCGGCCTGCATAAAGCGGTATTCCCTGCTCGCTTTTTCAGCACACTTGCGGCCTTTAAAGCTGCGCCCTTTGGAGTCGACACACTCGGGCGACCCGTCACGCCATTCTGAGAAGAATCGGCCGAAGTTTTCCGCAGGAACGACATGCTCCCATTCAACGCGCTTGGCGCGTTTTTGATGTTCAGGCGTCACGAAGCCTTCGGGCAGCGTAATGTTCTTGTCCCGATCGAAAGATGCGAGGCAGTAAAACGTGATGCGGTGATCCTGATAAACCTGATGCTCAAGAATCTTCTTGGCTTTGTTGAAGGACTCAATCGTGGTATTGCCTGCAGCCTCGACGGCACCGGCGGCAAAAAGCGAGGCACTCAGCAGCAGGCAAAGAAGACGGTTCGACATGGACTCTCCAATGAGAAATAATTTTCACCTGCAGCGTCCAGAGCCGCCGCAGGACGCGGTGATTTTAATCGTTCAGCGGCATTGAAGACCTTGAAACTCAAACCTGCCTCCCTTTTGTCTGTAAACAGTCGTTTATGTCTTTGCCCCCTCATTCAGAAGCCCAAAGCTCTCAATCCCATCCCAAACTGCCGCCGCCGGCAATATCCGCCGAAACTGCAGCCCGGCTGCTCGCTTTCCGTGACGCCCGCCGCTGGGCGCCCAAACATAATCCGAAGGATTTAGCGGCATCCATTGTCATTGAAGCGGCTGAACTGCTCGAAGTCTTTCAATGGTCGGGCGATGATCTTGAATGCCGGGATAAGCATGAACAAATGGAAGATGAGCTCGCCGATGTATTCGCCTATGCACTGCTTCTGGCTGACCGCATCGGAGCTTCGCCCGACCAGATGCTGCTTAAAAAGCTTGAGAAACTCGAAAAGAAATATCCGGCGGAGGTCTGCCGCAGAGACCCTCTGCTTGAGACCTACGAAACACTGAAAACCGCGGAGCGAACCCGCCGCGAGATGCTCGAGGACCCGCAGCTGCAGCGCGTGCTCGGATTCCTCGATTTTCTTCATGAACATTCGGTCGGCGCATGGACGAGCGCTTCGGACGGGCGAGTTTTCTTTGTGGCCTATGACCGTGCTGCAGTCAACTTTTGGCAGGCCGTGGAAGACTGGACCTCACATTTTCCGGCGAAGATGCTTGAAAATGCACTTCCCGAAAATTTTGCTGCACGTCCGAGCGCAAAGGATATTGCTGAACTTTCATTTGCCGGCACCGCTGCGCTTCTCAAAAAGATTGTTCGCGAAGAACGCATCCATGACGGCGCCTTCCTTTCGGCGGCTGAGTCCGGCGTATTGAAGTGTGTTCTTGAACGCCTGCAGTCACTTGCCGAGCCATAAGGTGACCGGCAGATCATCTTTTAAAACAATGCGGGTTCGGCGGAGCCAAAGCGCTCGGCCTCCCACATCAGCATGTGCCGCTTGAGATCCGTAAGGGGGCCGGTCATGGCCCCCGAAAATCCGCCGACGGTTTCATAGGGTGCGCCGCCGAGTCGTTTGGCCCGCTTAGCCGCTTCAAGCGCTGATGCCGGAAGCACACGATGACAAGGAGTCATCAGCAAAACAGGATTGCGGCGAAGCGCATTCCCGACAGCCTGAGCCCCTCGCGGCACACCGATTACCCCCGCAATATCGCCGTAGGACGCGCACGAGCCAGGCTGCACCCGCCTCGCGGCCGCCCAGACACTCTTTTCAAAGTCCGTGCCTGGGAGCTGTTTGGAAAAAAGTTTATCCGCATCATTGAGAGCACTCCCGTCACCGGCCCACCACGCATGGAGTCGATCCGCGGCTGCCGCCAAATATGATTCTCCAGCGGCTGAAGCGGGCGTTGGCTGGCTCGCTAAGAGCGTCCCGGCTGCCTCATCGGCCATACAGCCCTGCGAATAAACTGACGAAAGACCGAGAATGCCGTCAGCGTCCGCGGTGAGCATCCAGCAGCGCAGTGCGAGAGGGAGACCCTCCCCTAAAGGAACCTGGATAAAGCGTAATGAGATGCCGGCAGCGGCGGCTTTCTTAAGGCTGAGAATCAAAGGCATTGGGTCAGTTTTCAAAAAGTTGTCAGCAAACGCAGTTTGGCGCGGCGAAATGCAGCAGCCCGAATGAGCTGACTCCGTCACGCCGCCCAATATAATGCGCCGATGGCTTCTATGGATTTTTGTATGCCTTTTTCGGCCTGTACTCAACGCACTTCTTTCCCCGACCCGCTCTCCAATATTGCCGGCGCCAAAAAGCCTCTGCGCCCTGCTGTCGTCATACGCCGTGCACGACTGCTCTCGGCGCTCGGCAGTTCTTGCGAAGATACGCTCCGGCAGCTTGCATCGGCAGAAGACCTTTGTGCACAGCTCGCTCCGAGTGATGTGCGAGTACCCGAAAGCGATTTGGCGGAAGCGGATCGGCGCATTGCTGAAGCTGCCCGAACAACGGGACTTAAAGCCTTTACTCGCCCCGCCAGAAGTCTTCGGCTCGCAGCCTCAGCAGCACTTCCGCTGCTTGACGAAGCGCTGCAAGCGGGCATTGCCCCTGCAGACATCGGCCTTATCGTCGGCAACACTGCCGCAGGCACGGCCGAAACCGTCTCCGTCCTGCGCAGTCATCCTGAAACTGAAGCTCCAGACAAATGGATGCCTATTGAAATCGGCGCTGTCGCCGCGCTCACTGCCCGCCTCGCAGGGATTTCGGGGCCCGCCTATTGCGTTTCCACTGCCTGCACGGCTGGGAGCAAAGCCATTCTGGAAGGCGCAAGGCTCCTTCTCACCGGTCGAGTTCGGGCTGTTGTAGCGGGAGGAATAGACGCTGAGTCACCGCTTACCGAAGCGGGGTTTTCTGCTCTGGGCGCCAGAAGCCCCGGCCGAGCGCTTCCTTTTGATGCGCGGCGAACCGGCATGCATCTCGGCGAAGGCGGCGGATTTTTGCTGATGATGCTCGCCCAGACTGAGCAGGCATATTTTGGCGGCATGCCCGATGAAGGTCCTGAAGTTCGGCTTGCCGGCTGGGGAGAAACGTCGGATGCTCATCATATCTGCGCCCCGCACCCGGAAGGCGCAGGCGCTCGTGCGGCCATCGAAGCGGCTATCCGCAATGGTGCGCCGCACCCTGTCGGCTTTGCCCTTTTGCACGGCACCGCTACAGCGCAAAACGATGCCATGGAAGCAAGAGCCATGATGTCTGCCGCTCCCGGCGTATCCGCAGCCAGCCTCAAACGCCATGTCGGTCATCAGTTGGCCGGTGCAGGCGCCTTTAACGCTGCTGTCGCGTGGAGCCTTCTCAAAGGTCTGGGACCAACGCCTCTTAATTTCTCCCGTTCTAGTCACCCCGATCCTGAGCTCCCTGCAGCCTTTAGGGCGGCATTGAGCGGACCGGAAAACACCAGCAGCGACCTGACCGCGAAGCTCGATTCGCCGGGTGCTCCCGGCGTGCTGGCCTCCGCATTTGCTTTTGGCGGCAGCAATGCCGTTCTATTCTTTACCGCTCGGCAGGAGCTTGACCAATGATCAGCACGAATGAGCTCAGTTTCCCGATGCCGGCGGCGAACCTCATCGCACAGCGCGATCCCATGCGCTTTGTCGATACGGCGCTTTATGCTGATGACTGCGCTGCCGAATCGGTCACCCTGGTACGTGCAGACTTTCTGGCTGCTGATGCCTGCGGGCGTTTTCCCGCCGTCGCATTAATTGAAATCATGGCGCAGACCATCGGCATTTATGCCGGTCGGCTGCAGCGCCTGGCCGGCGAGCCTCCCGTTGTGGGTCTGCTTCTCGGCACGCGCCGAATGTCGCTGCCCATTGCTTTCTTCACGCCGGGCGACAAACTTTTCTGCAGAGTTCAAAAGAAATTTGAAAGCGATGAAGGACTCTGGCAGTTTGACTGCGAAGTCATGCTGATTGAGCGGGCGAGCGGCGCCCCCTGCCGCGTCCCTGCGGGGTCGGCAGCGCTCAATGTCTTCAATCCGCCTGCCGGATATTTCGAGCGCCTCGAAGACAGTACTCGCTAGAATGCCAGCCTCAGTATTTGAAAACACACCGATAAGAAAATGATGTCTCCTACTGCACAGTCTGATCGCCGCACCGTGCTCATTACGGGCAGCACCCGCGGCATCGGCCGCGCAGCGGCGCTTCGCCTGGCTCGAGACGGCTACGATGTCGTCGTTCACGGCAGAAAGCCCTCTGCAGAAGCCGACGCACTTCTCGCCGAACTTCGCGAATTCAATACCGCGCCCAGAGCGCTATTTTTCGATGTCGCCGATCGTGCAGCTGCAGCTGCAGCACTCTCGGCCGATATTGAAGCCCACGGCATCTATTGGGGCGTTGTTCTGAATGCCGGCATCAACCGCGACGGCCCCTTGGCCGGCATGCCGGCGCAAGATTGGGATCAGGTTCTCGCCGTTGATCTCGGGGGCTTTTACAACGTCCTGCAGCCGCTCACGCTGCCGATGGCCCGAAAGCGCCGCGGCCGCATTGTGGTAATGAGTTCAGTGTCCGGCATCTCCGGCACGCGCGGCCAAACCAATTACTCCGCAGCCAAAGCGGGTGTCATCGGTGCGGCCAAAGCGCTGGCCGCAGAGCTTGCAAGCCGTTCGATTACGGTCAATGTCATTGCCCCCGGGCTTATCGACACCGCCATGGCTTCGGCGGAAGACCGCGAACGCATTCTTCCCTATATTCCGATGCGGCGTCTCGGCAGTCCTGATGAAGTGGCTGCCGTCGCAGCATTTCTGCTTTCCGACGACGCGGCCTACGTTACCCGCGCCGTTATCCCTGTTTCTGGAGGTCTGA
>OGIG01001627.1_pt1 | contig 12311 bp, 8 predicted proteins | sample 1571601 | NCBI WGS metagenome assembly OGIG01 (sample SAMEA2581953, study PRJEB24529) | metagenome | biome: Human gut stool | place: China | collected 2011 | reverse complement strand
CTGATAGAAAAGTGCATCACTCAACCAAGCCGGTCCCTTCTTCTGTTCTGCCTGAACAGAAAGTGTAGTTGCCGCCAAGGCAGCAACCAACAACATTTTATTCATTCTTTTCATGAGCATCATTATTAATTCAAGAAAACTTTCTTTCATAATAACTTCAAATCCTGCTTTTTATTGTGCAAGAATGCTTATAGCGAATCCACCACCTGCAACGGAGTTCAACTTCAAGACAGACTTACTGGTCACAGTTTTCTTCGTGATGACATAAGCCTGAGGATTGGTCTTGTAGTTGGCATTCTTTGCATCCTGATAGATGGTAGCCACATACTTCTTTCCCTTGTCAAGGAAATCGAGCTTTACGGTAGACTGATGAGCCTTCATGCCCGTAACGCCACCGACAAACCAGTTATCAGAACCCTTTGCCTTGCGGGCAGCGGTGATATACTCCATTGGTTCAGCCTCCAGATAGATAGACTTGTCCCAATCTACAGCCACATCCTTGATAAACTGGAAGGCATCCATGTGCTTCTCGTAATTCTCAGGGAAATCGGCAGCCATCTGCAATGGACTGTACATCGTTACATAAAGTGCCAACTGACCGCAGATGGTAGAGTTGCAATGAGAACCATTGGCGCAATCCGTTTCAAAGATACCCGGTGTATAATCCATCGGACCACCCTGCAGACGGGTGAAAGGCAAGATGGCGGTATGTCCCGGTTTGGTACCTCCGAAAGCCTGATATTCAGTACCGCGAGCACTCTCGTTGCCAATCAGGTTAGGATAAGTGCGGCAGAGACCGGTAGGACGCACAGCCTCATGGGCATTTACCATGATGTGATAATCGGCAGCACGGGTTACGGCATGCAGATAGTGATTGATTTCCAACTGACTGTAGTGATGCTCGCCACGAGGGATGATGTTGCCCACATAACCGCTCTTCACTGCATCGTAGCCATAATCCTTCATCAACTGATAAGCTCTGTCCATATACTTCTCATAGTTCATTACAGAAGAAGAGGTCTCATGATGCATGATGAGTTTCACTCCCTTGGAATGCGCATACTCATTGAGCGCCTTGATGTCGAAATCAGGATATGGAGTCAGGAAATCGAATACCTTTTCCTTCATATAGCCACTCCAGTCTTCCCAACCGATGTTCCATCCTTCTACCAGGACTGCATCGAAACCATGGGCTGCAGCAAAGTCGATGTAACGGCGCACATTGGCATTGTTGGCAGAATGTTTGCCCGATGGCTTGGCATGTACATAGTCGGTTCCATCCAACTTCACGGTAGGATAATCATGGGTATAAGCCCACTCTCCCTTACCGGAAATCATCTCCCACCATACACCTACGTACTTCACAGGATGAATCCAGGAGGTATCCTTGATCTTGCAAGGCTCATTGAGATTGAGAATCAGGTTGGAAGACAATACCTTGCGGGCATCATCTGTAATGACCATCGTACGCCAAGGGCTCTTGAACGGAGTCTGCATGTATCCCTTCATACCCTGTGCATCAGGGGTAAGCCAAGAGGTAAAAGTCATGGTCTTGTCATCCAGGTTCAGATGCATGGCTGGATAATCTACCAGGGCAGCCTCATGCAGATTGATGTAGATACCATCATCTGTCTTCAACTGGAGTGAGGTCTGTACACCGGTATCAGAAAAAACAGTCTGTGAGAGATTGCTACTGACAGCAGCATGCAAGGCTGGACGAATGCCAGACAGACGGGTCTTGGTGTATTCATATTCCTGGGTATCGTAATCACCAGGAATCCACCAGGCGGTATGATCGCCCGTCATGGCAAACTCAGTACGCTCTTCCTTGATGGTAAAGTAGTTGAGACTGCCTTTCTGAGGGAACTCATAGCGTAATCCTACTCCATCGTCATAAACACGGAAACGGACGTTCATATAACTGTCGGTGGAATTCTGCTTCAACTCTACCAGCATATCATTATAATGATTGCGGATAGACTTGTTCTCTCCCCAAACAGGAGTCCAAGTCTCATCGAAAGTGGAAGTCTTCTCATCGATAACACTAAAATCAGAAAGCAGGTCCTTGCCATCTTTGCCGCCCTTGGCGAGCTGATAACCCAGACGGCTAGGCTTGATGATGGTCTTGCCCTGATAGGTCACACTATAGGTAGGCACAGTGCCATCCAAAGTGAAGTTCACCTTGATTTGTCCGTTAGGAGAAGTGATGTCTCCTGCATCTGCTGAGATGCCAAAAGCCATGAGAAGGCTTGCGAGCAAAAAGAGTTTTTTCATATTTTTTTGTTTAAAATTGTTTGTTGCTGCAAAAGTACGGCAAAAATCAATAAGTTGGTGCGAATAGTAGGCTTTTGGTAGATTGTCGGTATCTAGAACCAATCTCACAGCTCTGAATATCAAGATTTTGCGAATTCTCAAAAAAAGCGGCTAGTAGATGCGAGATTCTCAATGTTTTTTATTATTTTTGCAGCGGAATCTAAAAACATAGGAAATATGAGACATCTTATCATTATAATCATCACCCTGATGATACAGCCGATATACGTAAAAGGAGACAACAACCAGCTATACAAGCAACTGGATGCTGCCCTGGCACAACGTGCCCATTATATAGAGTTAAAAGAGAAAAGCTTGAATGACATCAAGCAAGGTGCCAAATATGTAACCAGCAATGAAGACAAGCTAAAGCTATATGAACAACTCGCCAATGACTACAAAGCCTACGAGTACGACTCGGCGATGACCTACGTAAACAAAGGCCTTCTCCTTGCCCAAAAGAGCAACAATATCTTATTTAACAAAAGATTCCGCCTTAGCCAAACCAGGTTACTTATCACACGGGGATTCTATGCAGAAGCAAAGGAAATTTTGCAGAAGATAGCCCCCAAAGAAGATTCACATAACTACCAGTTTCTATATTATTATACACTTTACGAACTATACAACAACTGGGCAGCCTACTGTGAAAACAATGAATTCAGCAAGAATTACAACCAGGAGAAAATGGAATACCTGAAGAAAGCAATAGAACTATCTCCAAAGAAAGATGCGTTCTATTACTATCTGATGGGAGAATTATACTATTTCAGCAATCATCCCAACAATAACAGGACCATCCAATACTACAAAAAGGCACTGAATATGGAAAAGGGCAACAGCCGTCTGCATGCCATGACCGCCTTTGCGCTTTCTGAAGTCTATAAGAAAGCCAACAACCTAAAGCTAATGGAGCATTACCTTCTGGTTGCAGCTATCTCAGACATCACTTCTGCCACAAAAGAAAACTTAGCCCTGCAAGACATCGCTCTCTTCATCTACAAACATAAGACAAGAAGTCTGAAAAAAGCACAGGAATACATCAACCTGTCACTGGAAGATGCTTATGCATACAACAACCGGTTACGCCGCATTGAGATTTCATCCAAATTACAATTGATTACTAATGCCTATACAGATGACATCAGAGCCACCAACAGCATGCTCTACATTGCGCTGTCGGTCATTTTCCTGCTCTTGCTCGGAGTGGGACTTAGCAGTCTGTTCATCCGTAAGAAGAACAAACTTCTGAAACAGAAGAAAGACGAAATCACGGCTACATCGGCAAAAATGGAAGTTCTCAACAGCCAGTTGCACCTCATCAACGACGAACTGAAGGACACCAACCAGAAGCGCGAGAGACTGGTAAAGGTGTATATTGACCTGTGCTATAAGAACATAGAGAGAAACAGCAAACTGCGCACCTTAGCAGTAAGAAAGATCAAGGCCAACCAGAGTAAGGAGCTGCTGAGCCTCCTTTCTTCCTCAACCAATACAGAGAAAGAGACCAAGGAGTTTCTGACGGAATTCGACAAGGCATTCCTGTCTCTGTACCCAACTTTTATAACCGAGCTGAACAAGCAGCTTACAGAATCGGCACACATCCAGCTGAAAGAGAATGGAGAAATGCCCCCTATCCTCCGTGTGTGCGCCCTGTTAAGATTAGGCATCACCGAAAGTTCAAAGATAGCCGGCATCCTGTCTTATTCGCCACAAACCATATACAACTACCGTTCCCTGCTCAAGAACAATGCCATCGACAAGGAGCACTTCGAGGAAAATGTGCTCAGACTCTGCATGGTGATAGCCGACTGATGAAAGAAAGAATAAGATACCTATTTATATAACAACAAATCCCGACAGGCAACAACATACCTGTCGGGATTTTTTAATTATCTGCAATTGATGAGAAAAATTGACTGCACAGGTTCATTTTTTTTCTTTCTTATTCTTCCTTAATCTTCCATTCGCTGATGGTTCGCTGGGTGCTGTCAAAGCTGATACCCACTTTTACCAATCGCTTACCTTCAGAATGATAAGGCAGCATGTAGCCCTTTTCATCTATCTGAGCCAAAGCCTCATCGGCACTCTTATCAACCTTCAGTTCGAAAACATATATCGTATCAGGCATGTGCATCACGGCATCAGCCCTGCCGATGGCACTCTTCACCTCTGTGCGGATATAGATATTGAGGAAGCTGAACATCAGATAGAAGATGGTCTGATAATGCTTCTCGCTATGATTCTCCAAATCGTATGGAATTGTAACCATATAGGTGCGCATGTGTTCCAAAGCAGCCTCAATATCGTTTCGATAAACCGCCTTGCAGAATCCCAAGAGAAATGCATCGTTGTCGGAACGGCGAGGATTCACATAATGAGGAATCAACGAATTGAGCAATCCATCGCGTACCTCCTTGTTTGGGATGCCCAGCGTATATTCCCGAAACATCGGTTCATATTTCTTGATAGTCAGATAGCCGCTCTGGTAAAGTAAAGGCAAGGCATCCGTCATTTCCTCCGTAGATAAATCAAAGGAGCTCAGTACTGCCTCCTGGCCCTCCAGAGAAGCCAGGTTGACATGATACTTATCCAATAGTTTCAAGAGGAAGGATGGAGTGCCGGAACCAAACCAATAAGGAGCAATATCCCGTGCATTCAAAGCCTTTACCAGGCTAAATGGATTGAAAATATCCTCAGAATTCTTACTGAAATGATAACCATCATAGAATTGCGTCAGCTCTGCTAGGCATTCCTCATACGTCATACCAAGAGCTTCACCCATAGCCTCAATATCCGGTTTCATCTGCGTAGTAAGTTCCGTCTTGCTGATACCGCAGATAGCCGAATACTGGTCGAACATGCTGATATTATCGAGGTTGTTGAGTTCGCTGAAGATACTGAGCTGCGAGAACTTGGTAATACCGGTGATGAAGGTGAACTCCAGGTATGGGTCGAGTTTTTTCAGAGGACTGTAGAAGTTCTGCATGATAAGACGCAACTGCTTGAGATCATCCTCCTCATGCACCACATCCAGCAAAGGAGCATCATATTCATCAATGATGACAACCACCTTCTCTCCAGTCTGCTTATAAGCTTTTTTCACCAGATCTTTCAAACGGAGATTGGCATCCACCTGATGCGTCTTATACCCCCAGACCGTCTCCTGCTCTTCAAGCATATCAGCCAGATATCTTTCCAACTGTTCCACGCCCATATGCTTGGCACCGCTCAGGTCGAAGTGGAGCACAGGATGCTTCACCCAATCTTTCTCGTAATCAGCAATGGCCAATCCCTCGAAAAGTTCCTTTCTTCCCTCAAAATAAGCCTGAAGGGTAGAGGCAAAGAGCGACTTGCCGAATCGTCTTGGACGACTCAGAAAGACATACGACATCTGCTTTTCCCTGAAATCCACAATATATTTGGTCTTATCTATATAGAGATAGCCATTCTCGCGGATTTTTTCAAATGTCTGAATTCCTACAGGATATTTATTTACTATTTTTGCCATATTCCTACATGCTTTACGTTTTGCGCTGCTAAGTTACGAAGAAAATCTGAATTAGCCAAGCTTATTCTTAAATTTATTAGGAAAAAAAGCCCAAAAACGAAGTTAGCTTCATCAGGCATCGAAAGTAGTTTCGGTGCCTGATGAAACTACTTTCGATGGACGATGAAGCTAATATACTTACGGAGGGCATTTTTCCTCCATCAACGTTTCCTTTTATTGCTCTGAAGATATAGAAGCAAACAAAGTTACTTTTTGAGGAGTTGCTTCTCTGTATGTCCAGTAGAGGCTGCTCTCTTCGGGGAAGGTATCCATGTATTCATTAAGAGAAGCCAAATGCCTGGATAGAGCTTTCTCATCATACTTACCTACTGTAAACAACAGAAGATATTTGCCATTGTCTTTTAGATAGACTGGCTTTAGGTGGCAGATAGCCTCAGCTATGTCGTCTTGATATTCATACGAATAGACAGATACCACATTCTTTCCTCTGATGATATCGGAGAAACTTCTGAAATCAAAGCCTACCATACCATGAATCTCCACATTCTCATGGTACACTTGCAAGAAGTGCTTCAACTCCATGTATGGATTACAGCCTGGATTTTGCTGAAAAGACAAGATAGAGTCGATATCAGATTCATCCTTGATGCTGAGTTCCGGAGTCATTTTTACGACTACATTCTTTCTGGCACGTTCGGGGTTCTCCAATACCTGATGAACATGTTCTGCTCCTTCGGCAGTAGATACCACTACCATATTAATAAGTGTGCAAGAACGGTTCTCGACGGAATATATTCCATCTGAGCGAAGCTGATTGATAGCTTGCTGACTAACATCGTCAGCAGCTATCAGCAGCAAAGAATCAAATGCGATTTCTTTCATGAGATTGATGCTTGGTAATTATGCGATTCTATTATGTGCATTTATTTCTACTAATATCTTATCTTCATTAGCTTCATTAAATACCTGACTGAAAGACACTTTAGCTGCATCAGAAAAGAATGGTAGCAAAAACATCAGTTGAGACAGTTCTCCTATCAACAAAGGACAATTCTTTGATGTTTCAATTCGAATATCTACCTTGGTATAAGCAGCCCATTCTACCAAGGTGTACAATTTAAACGAACGACAGATTGCCTCTGCCCTACTCTCACCTTCCTGTGGAAAAGAATAGATACGGCGCTTAACCGATAAATTATGATTTTCCTGTTTCATTGTATATTGTTTTTTTAAATTTCCTGTGCAAAAGTACTGGGAACATGAGTAAATTGGCTGCACAACTTTATTTTTGATTGATATTTTTCAGTGGTGTGAAAGGATTTAGCACACCTAAGCAATAACTTTGCAGTAAAATCGTTATATAGGTATCAACTTTCATTATGACCTGACAGCCACAAAAAACTGTGCAGCCATTGTATGGAAGAATTATAGAACTTTTCAAAAGTAAAACTTATGAGCAAGGACATTTCTCTCAAATCAATAGTTGATTTTGAAAATGACAAAATCAACTTCTATATTCCCCGCTATCAGCGAGGATATAGGTGGAAAAGCCGACAAGTCAGTCAGCTGATAGATGATATTGACTCTTTTAGTCCCACCGAATCCACTCCTTTCTATTTTCTTCAGGCATTAGCTGTTGCTAAAGACATAGAGAATAATAGAGTCAATGTTGTGGATGGACAACAGCGACTTACCACGTTAAAGCTGATACTCGGTGAGGAAAGTGGCGAGTTACCTATTGACTATGCCCGTGATGCGAACAAGGAACTCGATCAGTATTTCAAGTGTATAGCCAAAGACGTTATTAAGGAAAAATTGGGTGAGATTGGAACCGAAAGAAGAACCGAATTCTGCAAAAAGATAAAAGAGTGTTGCAAATTTCTCTACTATGAAGTTGACAAAGACAAGGAATTATCAACCTTCTATGAACTTAATAGTGGCAAAATCCCTGCAAAGGATTCTGAATTGGTGAAATGCGTCATGCTGACCTTAGGAAAAGACGAGTCCTCCGATATAACCAATGCACGTGCTGGCGAATGGGATGAGATTGAGCGTAAACTCAACGATAATAGTTTCTTTTCATTTTGCACACCTAGAGATACTTGGAGAAAAGACGACAGGATGACCGTGTTGTTGCGCTATGCAGGACTGACTCCAACACCGCAAGAACAAAGAGAAGAGGTTTTTCCATTTCTTACAAGAATCCTTGACGAACTGAAGACCAAGTCGCGTATCACGATTTGGGAAATGATATATTCAGTATTTTATCGTTTATTAGAATGGTACAACGACCCTCTCATGTATCATGCTTTTGGAGCTATTGTTCATCAAAGAAATAATAAGGATATCAAGCCCAAAACAAGAAAGGAGATATTGGACGCTATAGAAAAAATGGCAGAATACAAGCCAAAAGAAGACAAGAACGATTACTCCAACTGGGGAGAAGATTTATTTAATTATCTGTTGCTCAGCAATGTCGCTTTCTGTTGGAAAAGATGGCCCTATCGCTATAGCTTTGAAATGCATCGACAAGTAGAAGCTTGGTCGATTGAGCATATATTTGCCAGAAACCAAAAAGTTTTGGATGAAAAAGAACTAGAAGAGTGGTTAGGCAATGATTATTCTAAAAGTGTGTTTGACGAGTATCAAAAAGAATGCAAAGAAGGAAAAGGAGATGATTGGCTAGCTAAAAAACTAGGCAGTAGATACCCGACAACAGAAGATAATTCTATCGGGAATCTTGCATTGTTGCCAAAAGATGCAAACTCCTCGTTAAATAACAAGTTGTTTGAAGGAAAACGGAAAGCTGTTTCTGAATGGACACGTAATAGTTGGACTGAGTATTGGGCACCTCCTCTCACAGAAGCCGTGTTTATGAAATCACTCCCTGGATTAAAGATGACAGATCCATATTGGTCAGAAGAAGATAAAAAAGCTTATCGAAATTCTATGAGCAAGGACATAGATAGTTTTATTGACAAATTAAAGAATCCTGTAAAAATATGAAAAATGATATTTTAAAGCACTATACAGAAGTACCAGACAATTTGTTTGCACTATTGTCCAGGTATCGTGTGGTTATTCCTGGCATTCAACGCCACTATGTCCAGGGAGCCAATAATCCCAAGGCCGAAAGCGTACGTAAACAGTTTATAAAAGAAATCTTCACTGCAATAGAAAAAAAGCAGAATGAATTCAATCTGCATTTCATCTATGGCCCCATCAACACTAATGGAGAAGATTCTTTTGTACCCGTAGATGGTCAGCAACGCCTGACCACCTTATGGCTAATTGCAAGATACGCAGCGGAAAAGGCAGAGTCTTCTGATCGTAAGGACTTACTGCGTTTACTTTCTCGTTTTACCTATGAAGACCGAATCAATGCCAAACGATTCTGTCAGGCATTGACATGTGAAGACTCAAGATGGGACATTACCCAAGACCCGAATCCTAATATCCTTTGTCAGGATTGGTTTGTGGGCTATTGGAAAGAGGATGAAACTGTAGCTTCTATGATAAGAATGCTTTCCACTATTCATGAAGAATGGAATAAACACCAAGACACCATCACTGCAGAGGATATTTTGGAGGCTATTGCCTCAAAAATCAGATTTAATCTGAAGATAGATGCCTTTGGTGATGATATCTACATGAAGATGAATGCCCGTGGATTGCAATTGACACAATGGGAGAACTTCAAAGGCAAATTCTCGGAAGACTTACGCGAAGATAAAAAAGAGAGCTGGGATAAAGAGATGGAAGAGCTTTCCAATCTATTTTTCAAGCGTTCAGACGAACAACACGAATTGCCGGATAATGCTTTCTTCGCTTTGTATGCACGAATCATGGCCTACGAAGCGAGAGAATCTGGCGTGGATTGCGGTAACAGCATCAAGCAGCTTGCAGCATACACCCACAATACCTGGAGTCAGATTGAACTTCCATTTGTTCCCTATTCTGATTTTTCAGGTATCACTAATAACGAATCCATCGCTCCTATTGTTGCAGAAACATGTGTCAAGATGATAAAAACTGTTCTGGACTGCTACCAAAAAATAGTGCCTTACTTTGGAGATAGAACTTTATTTGAGACATTCTTTCATCCCAAAAATAAGAATGATCTCGATTTTACACTTTGTTGTTATGAATATTTTAAGAAATTTGACAAAATAGAAACTAAAGATTTCTTAAAGGCTTTGCGTTTAATGTGGAACATTCTCGAAAATGTACAAGACAACAGGGTTGAACTTGTCAAAAAAATCATAGACTTAGAGGACAAAACATTGTACTCTCGCCAAATCAAGGAAATAATCGGTTCAAATGCTCCAGAGCAAGCAGAAGAGGAAGCTGAAAAGGCTATCCAAATGGATTATAATGACCAATCCATGCCAAATGATTGGAACGAGGAAATACTTGGTTCATGGATTAATTGGAACGATGCAATAGAGAAAGCTGAAGAATGTGCGTTCTTTCATGGTTCCATCCGTTTCCTTTACAGAAATAGCAATGGAGAACCCACTTGGGAGAAGTTTGCGACCAAACTCAGTAATTGCAAGAATCTCTTCACCAAAGAAGGTCTTTCAGAAGACAAGAAGGTGAAAGCAAACCAAGTGCTTATTTCTCATTGCAAAAAATGGGATGATATCAGAAGGGAGCCGGTATTTGATGCAAAAAATGAGAGTTGGAAGCAAGTTCTAACAGACTCTTCGCTTTCAGAATGTGTTAATGGTCTGCTTTTATCACCGAATGAAATTGTAGATAATCATAATGAGATTATACAGATTTTAATCGATGATGCAATATGGAAGAATCTCATAAAGGAAACTCCTGGATATGAGCTTGAATGGAAGGCTAACTCTCCATCATTATGGTTGAACAGGTATTTATATTTAACGCTGAAATTGACCCGCGACAATCATGAAGATATCTTAGATGCATTTATTGGCGAATCTAAAGTAACATTCGATGCACCAGAAGAAGAACGATATAGGACAATAAAAGGCAAAAATTACTATTTTGCAGTACCTATGTGGTTTACGTATAAATACAAAGGTAAAGAATACCATTTTGCTTGGCAAATATGGGGATACATAGATATGTATGATAATGGCTGGAAAAGATTATGCGAACAATACGACGGAGAGATGGCTAATAATTTCACCATCCATATTGACGAAGAAACAGACCACGACTCTTCCTATTACATCAAGAAGATTGAAAAGTGCATCGACTGTTACGAGAAAATTCATAACAAATAAAAGGTACAGAATATGGCTATCAATCAATTGAACAAATATGTCTGGCTGGTGGAAAACATCCATCGGGCAAGAAAAAGGGGCGGCATCACATTAAGAGAAATCCAAAGCAGATGGAAGGATTCTGATCTCAGCGAAGGAACGGAACTCTCTCGCCGTACCTTCATCAACAACCTCCATTCCATCGAGGAACTGTTTGAAATCTGCATCAGCTGTGGCAGCGGATACCGCTATTACATTGAGTATGGCAACTGCTTCGAGGAAGGAAGTGCCAGAAGTTGGATGCTCAATGCCTTCTCCCTCAATGCCATGGTTGGCAACAGTCACAAGCTCAAGAATCGTGTACTCCTGGAAGATATGCCTTCTGGCAGGAACTATCTGGAAGACATCATCAAGGCGATGCGTGACAACCGCGTCATCTCCATATCCTACTATAGCTTCAATACAGAGGAGTATCATGAATTTGATATTCATCCTTATTTCGTAAAGGCTTTCAAGAAGCGTTGGTATGTGGTGGCTTACAGTCCTGGCACTGATGACATCCGATGCTATGCGCTCGACCGTATGGAGAATGTCACCATCTCTGAAGAAACATTCAAATTGCCAGAGGATCTGGATCCTGCTGAATATTTCAAGGATTGCTTCGGCATCATCAACAACGAGGACTCTGAGGTGCAAAAGGTGGTACTCAAGGTGGATGCATTCCAAAGCAACTATATCCGCAACCTTCCTCTCCATACCTCACAAAAGGAAACGGAGCGCACAGATGAATATTCTATCTTTGAATACCATCTGAAGCCTGAGTTCGATTTTGAACAGGAGATATTCTCCAACATGGATACCATGGAAGTATTGGAACCTCAATGGCTAAGGGAGGATATTGCCGAAAAATTGAGAAATCTCACAAAGAAATACCAGATTTAATCAATTAAGGAATAACAGATTTAATCTATCAAGAAATATCAGATACTATCATCTGAAACTAGGAGAAAAAGGCGGCAAATACATTTTTCATATTTACCGCCTTTTCTTTATGGGTGATGCATCAGAACCCAACCTTTCTCTTGGGGGTTCTTCCTTCCAGCCTTTCACTATCGCAATACCCGACAAGAGATTTACAGATTGAGATTTATTTCTTCTGCGCAGTAATTTTGATGGATAAGCACTGTCAAAATGCAAGTTTTAAAAATTATTAGGAAAAGAAGTGGCGATAGTTACATAAAAAATAGTAT
>OGIG01001620.1_pt1 | contig 12407 bp, 8 predicted proteins | sample 1571601 | NCBI WGS metagenome assembly OGIG01 (sample SAMEA2581953, study PRJEB24529) | metagenome | biome: Human gut stool | place: China | collected 2011 | reverse complement strand
TGATCGCCCGCGCCATGGTGGGCTTCTGGTTCGTGCCGCTGTGGGGCTACTTTGCGGCCTGCATCGCCAACCCTGTGGCATGGTTCTTCGCCTGCTTCTTCCTCATCCCGGCGTACTTTGCAGTGCGCAATCGGCTGATGAAAGAAAATGCATATGGGGTGGGGGACTAAACCTCGCCTATAGCTCCCCTTCGGGGGAGCTTTTGTTGTATTTACAAATCCCCCCAAAACCGCTATACTATATATAGTTGTGTCAAAACGAGGAGGCGGGACGATGGAGCAGGAGCTGGAACGGCTGGAAGGCACGGTAGAGGACATCATCTACCTGAACGAGGACAACGGCTACACCGTGTTCGAGGTGTCGGGCGGCGGTGTCGTCACCGTTGTGTGCGGCGTGGTGGGAGAGCTCCACGCCGGTGAGAGCGTCGTCTGCCGGGGCAGGTACGAGAACCACGCCACCTATGGCCGACAGTTCCACGCACAGGAGTGCGAGACGGATATGCCCAAAGACCTCGAGGCCGTCTACGCCTTCCTCGCCAGCCGGTCGCTGCCCTACATCGGGGCTCGGACGGCGGATAAGATCATTGACAAATTCGGCGCGGCGGCGCTGGAAGTTATCGCCAACGACCCCGCCCAGCTCACCCTCATCCCGGGCATCTCGGCGGACAAGGCCGACCGCATCCAGCAGGAGTTCAAGCGGATGTTCGGAATGCGGGAGCTCATCGCCTATCTGGCTCAGTTCGAGATCAGCCCCCGCCGGGCGATGGAGGTCTTCCGCACCTTCGGGCCGGGGGCAATGCAGGCCATCCAGCAGAACCCCTACCTGCTCTGCGGGGAACCGCTGCAGCTGGACTTCCGCCATGCCGACAGCATCGCCCAGTATTACCAGATGGCAGGGGACTGCGCCCAGCGGCTGGAAGCCGCCCTTCTGCGCACCCTGCGTCACAACGCCGGCAACGGCCACACCTGTCTGCCCCGGGCGCAGCTGCTGGAAACGGCGTCGAACTTCATCCACCAGCCCCCCGAAAAGCTGGCGGCGGCGCTGGACAGCTGCATCCAGACCGGGAAACTGGCGGTGCGGATGTTCGACGGCACACCGTATATTTATCTGCCGGATCTGCTGGCTGCAGAGCAGGACATCGCCGACCGTCTGGCCATGCTGACCAGGCGCGGGAAGCAGGCGGCCCACGGCCTCGACAAGAACATCCAAATACTGGAACTGGCGCAGGGCTTTGCTTACGCGCCGCTCCAAAAGGAAGCCATCCGTAAGGCCATGACCGAGAACTGCCTTGTCCTCACCGGCGGCCCCGGCACCGGCAAGACCACCACGGTCAACGCCATCCTGCAGCTGCTCGAGAACGAGGCCGAACGGGTAGCCCTCTGTGCTCCCACAGGCCGCGCCGCCAAGCGTCTGAGCGAGCTGACGGGCCGGAAAGCCTCCACTATCCACCGTCTGCTGGAAGTGGACTACACCGGCGGTGTGGTCAGCTTCATCCATAATGACAAGAACCTGCTCAAGTGCGACGTCGTTATCCTCGACGAGATGAGTATGGTGGATGTCAAGCTGTTCCAGGCCCTCATTGCGGCACTGCGGTACAGCTGCCGTATTATTATGGTAGGCGACGCCGACCAGCTGCCCAGCGTCGGCCCGGGCAATATCCTCGGCGAGATCATCCGCTCCGGGTTGGTGCCGACGGTCTGCCTCAACGAGATATTCCGGCAGGCCGCTCAGAGCCTCATCGTGGAGAACGCCCACCACATCATCTCGGGCGAACCGCTGAAAAAGGGCGGAAAGACGGACGATTTCTTCTTCCTCGAAGCCGACGGCGACGCAGCCCAGAAGCTGGTCTGCGACCTTGTGACCACCCGTCTGCCCCGCAGCTATCAGTTCGACCCGGTGAAGGATATTCAGGTGCTCTGCCCCACGAAGCTTGGCCCCACCGGCACCCAGTCCCTCAACGCGGAGTTACAGGCCATGCTCAACCCGCCAAAGAAGGGCAAGCCGGAGCTGCAGAGCGCGGCCCGGGTCTTCCGGGTGGGGGACAAAGTGATGCAGGTGCGCAATAACTACGAGATAACGTGGCAGCGCATCGGCGGGGAACAGGGTGTGGGTGCCTACAACGGCGACATCGGCATCGTGGAGTCCATTGACGTGCGCAGCCGCTCCATGGTGGTGCGGATGGACGACCGGCGGCTGGTCTACCCGGCGGAGAACCTCAACGAGCTGGAAATTGCGTATGCCATCACGGTACACAAAAGCCAGGGCAGCGAGTTCCCGGCGGTCATCCTCCCGGCGGCGCAGGTGCCGCCCCGCCTGTGCTACCGCAACCTCTTCTACACCGGCGTCACCCGCGGGCGGAAGCTCTGCATCGTGGTGGGCCGGCGGGACGTGGTGAACCGGATGATGTCCAACATCCGCCAGAACCTGCGTTACAGCGGTCTGGCCGCCCTGCTGGCCCAGGCTCTGCCGCCGGAGCAGGAGGGTCTTTAAGGGTTTCTTTTTGGATACACCTGTGTTATACTATAATGTGTTTTGATGACCCGCGCCCGGAGATGGGCGATAGAAATAGAGAATGGGCAGCAGAGAAAGGAAATATCACAACTATGGCACAGAACGACATCGGTATCGATCTTGGTACGACGACCATCATCATCGCGCAGGAGGGGCAGGGCGTCGTGCTCAACCAGCCCAGCGTGGTGGCGGTGGATACCCGCAAGAACTGCGTGCTTGAGGCCGGCGACAAGGCCCTTGCAATGGTGGGCCGCACGCCCAACTACATCTCCGCCATCTTCCCGCTGAAGGATGGCGTCATCAGCGACCACACCATGACCCGGGAGCTCATCTGCCGCTTCGTCAATCAGGTCTACAGCTCCCACATGGTCAAGCCCCGTGTGGCCGTCTGTGTGCCTGCCGCCATCACCGGCATCGAGAGCGACGCCGTGGTGGAGGCCGTCATGGCTGCCGGTGCGCGTCAGGTCTACCTCATTGATGAGCCTATCGCCGCAGCTCTCGGCTCCGGCATCGACATCACCGTGCCGGATGGCCGGATGATCATCGACATCGGCGGCGGCACCACCGACATCGCCGTGCTGAGCCTCGGCGGCAAGGTCAAGGCCACCAGCGTCCGCGTGGCGGGCAACCACTACGATGACGAGATCTTGAAGCATGTGCGCAACAAGTTCAGCATCGCCATCGGTCAGCGCACCGCCGAACAGCTGAAAAAGAACGTGGCCTGCTGCCCCCAGAAGGCAGATTTCAACGAGACCATGGAGATCAAGGGCCGCAGCCTGCTCACCGGCCTGCCCGTGCGCGTCAATGTCTCCACCGCCGACCTCTACGAGCCGGTCATGCGCCTGAGCGAGCAGATCGGCACCGCCGCCCATCAGGTGCTGGAGAAGACTCCTCCGGAGCTGGCCGGCGACATCTACCGCAACGGCGTCGTCCTCACCGGCGGCGGCGCACAGCTCCACGGCCTGCCTGAGTACCTCAGCCAGGAGCTGAAGGTGGAAGTGACCGTCTCGCCTGACCCCGTCAACTGTGTCGCGCTGGGTACGGCCATGAGCCTGCGTCTGGGTGACAAGCTGGAGACCGGCTTCATGGATGCCACCCCCCGCATGGGCCGCCGCTGAGAGGGAAGCGCTGTTCACAGAATCGTGAAAAACAACATGATTTTTGTTCATAGTTGTTGAATCGACCCGGAAAATATTGTATAATATCTTCAAATCGCTTTTTGCCGCCCGCCCCCCGGGCGGCAAAGAAAAAAGTAAATAGGAGGAAGACCATGGATTTAGGTTATGATGTGATCGTTACCATAACCGGTATTGTGCTGGTGTTTCTGATCCTCGTCCTGCTGATGGCTATCATCACGCTGGAGGGCAAGATTTTTGACGCCATGAACGGCAAGAAGGCAGCTGCCAAGGCTGCTTCTGCTGCAAAACCGGCTGCTCCTGTGAAACAGGCCGCTGCGCCCGCTCCTGCAAAGGCTGCTGCCCCGCAGGTCGAGGCTGGCATCCCCGGCGACGTTGTGGCAGCCATCATGGCAGCCATCTACTCTATGGGCAACGGCAAGTATGTGCTGAAGGCAGTCCGCCGCGGCAAGAATGGCTGGGGCAAGGCTGGCGTCAACGACACCACCGCGCCCTTTTAACACAGGAGGAAAAACATGACTCAGTTTATTGATACTCTGGTCGGTATTTTCCAGAGTTCCGGTTTTGCCCAGTTCGGTGAGCCGGGCGGCTGGCTGTACGCAGTGATGATCTGCGTGGGCTGCTTCCTGCTCTACCTCGCTATCGTCAAAGAGTTCGAGCCTCTGATCCTGCTGCCCATGGCCTTCGGCATGATCCTTGCCAACCTCCCCGGCAGCGGCATCATCCATATGCAGTACTTCGTTGGTGACGGTCTGGAGCACCCCATGTGGGTCGAGATCCTGAACAACGGCGGCCTGGCCGATATGCTCTACATGGGCGTCAAGCTGGGCATCTACCCGCCGCTGATCTTCCTGGGCATCGGCACCATGACCGACTTCGCACCCCTGATCTCCAACCCCAAGAGCCTGCTGCTGGGCGCTGCCGCTCAGTTTGGTATCTTCGGCACTTACATGGGCGCTCGTCTGCTGGCCGCTACCGGTCTGGTGGACTTCACCCAGAAGCAGTCTGCTGCTATCGCCATCATCGGCGGCGCAGACGGCCCCACCGCTATCTTCGTCACCTCCCGTCTGGCTCCTGAGCTGCTGGGCTCCATCGCCGTCGCGGCCTACAGCTACATGGCTCTGGTGCCTGTTATCCAGCCGCCTATCATGAAGGCTCTGACCTCCAAGAAAGAGCGTACCGTCGTGATGAAGCAGCTGCGCACCGTGACCAAGACCGAGAGGATCGTCTTCCCCATCATGGTCACCATCATCGTCTCCCTGATCGTTCCGGATGCTGCCGTTCTGGTCGGTATGCTGATGCTGGGCAACCTGATGAAGGAGTCCGGTGTTGTGGATCGTATCCAGAAGACCGCCGGCAATGAGCTGATGAACATCATCACCATCTTCCTGGCACTGTCCGTTGGCTGCACCACCTCTGCCAACACCTTCCTGAACACCCGCACCCTGTTCATCATCGTACTGGGTCTGATCGCATTCTCCTTCGGCACCGCAGCCGGTGTTCTGTGCGGCAAGGTCATGTATGCACTGACCGGCGGCCAGGTCAACCCCCTGATCGGTTCCGCAGGCGTTTCCGCTGTTCCGATGGCGGCCCGCGTTTCTCAGAAGGTCGGCCAGAGCGAAAACCCCTCCAACTTCCTGCTGATGCACGCCATGGGCCCCAACGTCGCTGGCGTGATCGGTTCCGCCGTTGCTGCTGGTATTCTGATCAACATCTTCGGCTAAGCCCTGTTTTGGCAAATTGAGGATCCCAAACCGCCCATCTGTCGGCACTGTGCCGCAGATGGGCGGTTTTTTATGCGGTAAACTCTGTGCAATAGGGATGAAATGTGATATACTATATCTTAGTGATTCATGGAAAATAGCTTAAAGAACAGGTGAAACAATGGCAATTGATCTCAGGCAGGAATTTTGCGCGCTGCGCGATACCTACATTGAAAAACAGTTCGGCCGCCTGAACGCGATGCAGCGGGAGGCTGTGTTTACCACCAACGGCCCGCTGCTGATCCTGGCAGGCGCCGGAAGCGGCAAGACGACCGTGCTGGTCAACCGTATCGCGAACCTCATCCGCTTTGGTGCGGCGCACGGCTCCCAGTGGGTGCCCCGCGAAGTGACCGAGGACGACGTCAAGGCGCTGCGGATGGCGATCATGACGAACACCGATGCCCCTTCCCGGCTGGACGGGATGCTCCGCAAGGATGCGGTGCGCAGCTGGAACGTGATGGCGATCACCTTTACGAACAAGGCGGCAGGGGAGCTGAAGGAGCGCCTGCGGAACATGCTGGGCGGCGAAGAGGGCGACGAGGTGTTCGCCTCCACCTTCCACTCGGCCTGTGTGCGCATCCTGCGCCGCTGGGCCGAGGAGATCGGCTACCCCCGCAGTTTTACCATCTACGATACTGACGACGCCCAGCGCGTGATGAAGAGCGTGTACAAAGAACTGAGTATCGACGACAAATTCTTCCCGGTCAAGAGCGCCATCAACCAGATGAGCCGCTGGAAGGACCAGCTCGTCAGCCCCGAAGAGGCTCTGCGCACCCCGGCGCGGGATACGAAAGGGGCGCTGGCGGCCAAGGTCTATGCGGCCTACGAAAAGAAGCTGAAGGACGCCGGTGCGTTCGATTTCGATGACCTCATCTACCAGACCGTCCAGCTGCTGGCCGGGCACGAGGAGGTGCGGCAGTTTTACCAGAACAAATACCGCTATCTGCTCGTGGACGAATACCAGGACACCAGCGTGGCACAGTTCCGCCTGGTCAGCCTGCTCACCGGGCCGGAAAAGAACATCTGCGTCGTCGGCGACGATGACCAGAGCATCTACCGGTTCCGCGGTGCCACCATCGAGAACATCCTCAACTTCGAGCGCATCTATCCCGGCACAAAGACCATTCGTCTGGAACAGAACTACCGCTCGACCTCCAATATCCTGAACGCTGCCAACTGCGTCATCCAGCACAACACCGAGCGCAAGGGCAAGACCCTCTGGACGAAGAACTGTGAGGGCGACAAGGTGCAGGTCTACACGGCGGAGAACGAGCAGGATGAGGCCATGCACATCGCGGATGTCATCGGCCAGCACCTCAAAGAGGGCGGGCATCTGGCAGACCACGCGGTGCTCTACCGGATGAACGCGCAGTCGGCCCCCATCGAAAGCTATTTTACCCGCGCCGGCATCCCGCATAAGATCGTGGGTGGCCAGCGCTTCAACGACCGCAAAGAGGTCAAGGACATCCACTCCTATATGTCCATCGTGGCCAATGCCCGCGACGACGTCCGCCTGCGCCGCATCATCAACGAACCGGCGCGGAAGATCGGCAACACGACCATCGAGGTCATCGCAGACCTCGCCGCGCAGGAGAACACGAGTATGCTGGAGATCATCAGCCACGCCGACCAGTACGCGCGGCTGGCCCGCTCCATCATGCCGATCCTGAAATTCTGGCAGATCTATGAGAAATTGCAGGAGTCGCTGGAAACACGGACGCTGGATGAATTTGCGTCTGACGTCATTGAGCTGAGCGGGTACAAGGCCATGCTCGAACAGGAGATCGCTAAGGGCCACGAGGACGCCGCCGACCGGCTGCAGAACCTGGGCCAGCTGGTCAACAACGTGAAAAACTACTGTGACCAGCACGGCGAGGAAGCCACGCTGGAAGGCTACCTCGAAGACATCGCCCTCATCAGCGACATCGACAGCTACAACGAAAGCAGCGACCAGGTGGTCCTGATGACCATCCACTCGGCCAAGGGGTTGGAATTTCCGTATGTGTTCCTCATCGGCATGGAGGAGGGCGTCTTCCCCAGCGAGATGAGCAAATACTCCGAGGCAGACCTCGAAGAGGAACGCCGCCTGGCCTATGTCGGCATCACCCGCGCCAAAAAGGAGCTTTACATCTCCAACAGCGTGACCCGGATGCTCTACGGCCGCACCCAGCGCAACGAGCCCAGCCGCTTTTTGCGCGAGATCGAGCCGGAGTACATCGAGGAGACCCGCAGCCCGGCGCTGGAGCGCCGCTCTCAGCTGGGCGGCTGGGGCTCGGCCTACAGCGATACCGTGCCGGGCGGCGCGTCGGGTTACTCCGGTGCCTCCGGCTGGGGCCGCAGCCGTTCCGGCGGTTCCGGTTCCGGCAGCCGCTCCGGCTACCTGAATGCCGAATACAACGGCGGCAGCCGGGGTTTTGGGGCTGACTACGCCGGGCGGGGCACGTCCGGGTCCGCCAGCATGGACAGCCGCAGCCGTTCGGGCGGTTTTGGCTCCGGTTATGGCCGCGCCGCAGCCCCCAAGGCTCCGGCGAAACCGGTGCAGTTCACCGGGGCACCGGCGGCAAAGCCTGCCGCCAGCACCCCGAAACACTACGAGCCGGGGGATATTGTGGAGCATAAAGTGTTTGGCCGCGGCAAGGTGCTCAAGGTCAAGCCTGCCGCAGGCGACCAGATCGTAGAGATTAACTTTGAAAAGGTCGGCGTGAAGAAGACCATGGCGAACTTTGCGCCGCTGACAAAAATAACGGAGGAATGACAGATGATGACAGTCCGATTGATCGCGCATACGCCGGAGCCGGAAAAGGTGGTGGCCGCGGCGGCGAAGCTCTGCTATTCTGACGCCCATATCACCGACCTGCTGGACGGCCTGACCGAGGAGAAGACGGCCAGCTTCCTGACCATGCTCAGCGACCTTGGCCACGCCAGCCCCATAGAACATGCCAGCTTCACCTTTGGCATCGAGGGCGTCAGCCGCACCCTGCTGGCCCAGATCACCCGCCACCGCATCGCATCGTTCAGTGTACAGAGCCAGCGCTATGTCCGGCTGGACGACTTCCGTTATGTCATCCCGCCGGAGATCGAGGCCATCCCCGAAGCGAAGGAAGCCTTTATCGCCAGCATGAACGAGGACGCGGCGCGCTACCTTGACCTCGTGAAAAAGCTGGAGGAGGGCCACACTGCCCGTCTGATGGCAGAGGGAATGCCCGAAAAACAGGCCCGCGCCAAGGCTTCCAAGCAGGCCAACGAGGACGCCCGCTTCGTGCTGCCCAATGCCTGCGAGACCAAGATGGTCGTCACCATGAACGCCCGCAGCCTGCAGAACTTTTTCCATCTGCGGTGCTGCAGCCGCGCCCAGTGGGAGATCCGGGCGCTGGCCGAAGAGATGCTGCGGCTGGTCTACCCGGTGGCACCCCATCTCTTCCGCACGGCCGGCCCGGCGTGTGTTTCCGGCCCCTGCCCGGAGGGCAGGATGTGCTGCGGCAAGACCGCCGAGGTGCGGGCGCAGTATGCCGCTTTGAAGGGGGAACCCGTATGAGCCACGGTAAACTCATCGTGCTGGAAGGGCTGGACGGCAGCGGCAAGGCCACCCAGGCCAAGCGTCTGGCCGCAGCACTGGCCGCCGAGGGCAGGCCGGTGCGGGAGATCACCTTCCCGAACTATGCCAGCGATTCGAGCGCACTGGTCCGGATGTATCTGGCCGGACAGTTCGGCGCGAGACCCGACGACGTGAACGCATACGCAGCATCGAGCTTTTATGCGGTAGACCGCTACGCGGGCTACAAGGCCGACTGGGGGAGATTCTACGAAGAGGGCGGCATCCTCATCGCCGACCGGTACACCACCTCCAATGCGGTGCACCAGTGCTCGAAGCTGCCGCCGGAAGAATGGGAGCAGTTTCTGCACTGGCTGTTCGATTACGAGTTCCATCTGCTGGGGCTGCCCGCACCGGACTGCGTGATCTATTTACAGGTGGACCCTGCCGTGAGCCAGAAGCTGATGACCCAGCGCTACCACGGCGACGAAAGCAAAAAGGACGTCCACGAAAAGGATGTGGAGTATCTGGCCCGCAGCCGCAGAGCGGCTGAGTTCTGCGCCGCGCACCTGGGCTGGCAGACCGTGCCCTGCACCTGCGGGGACGGGATGCGCAGCATTGAAGAAATCGGGCAGGAGGTCCGCCGGCGGGTGGACGCGGCCCTTGCGGAATAACGCACAATCGACCTGTGCCGGGCAGGCGCAGGGATACCTATGCGTAGGAGGTAGGTGTTTTTATGTACCGTTTGATGCAGCCGTCCGACCGGGCGGAGATCCTGGCGCTGTGGCAGCGCGAACATGGGGAGGACGAAATCTTCCTCACCAACGCCATCGAGCGCTTTGCCGGGGAGCAGAATGTCTATGTAGCGGAGGAAAATGACCACATCGAGGCCGTGGCCATGGCGGTGCCGGTCTCGCTGCAGGGGCGGCCCGGCTGCTGCCTGTACGGCCTGACCGGGCAGGGCAGCCTGATCCTGGCGGGCCTGGTAGACCACCTGTGCACCCAGCAGAAACTGAAAGGGGCCGGGTTCGTGGTCGTTGTGCCCAGCGGGAACGAGCAGGCGGCGCTGCTGCAGGATAAGGGCTTCCAGTGGGCCTTCCCGCTGCGGTGTCTGCCCCGCGAGGTAGACCGCAACCTGTGGAGCCAGGCCGAATTCGACACCGTCACGGCCAAAAAGCTCTGTGAGCTGCGGGCGAGATTCTGGCCCGACACCGTGCAGCTGCCGCCGGAACAGATGGCCGTGGTGCTGGGGGATCTGTACTCCCGCGGGGCCACCCTCGTCTCGAACGACAACGGCTACGGAATATATTTCCGCAAGGAGGACACCCTTTATTTTGTGGAGATGATGGCCACCGGCGACCGCGCCGCAGAGATTTTGATGGAAGCGGCCCGCGAAAAAGAGGTCATTGTGGAAAAGGCCGTCATCACCGTGGGTGCCGCGCAGAACCTCTTCCTTGGCGAGGGTACCCGGCAGGATTATGGAATGATCCGCTTTGAGGGCGAAGCCTTTGATGTGAGCGAGAGCTATATGCGGCTGATGTTGGACTGAAAGGAACATGCAGATGGCAAGTAACCATACGAGACCCCGCAAAAAAGGCGGTGCGCTGAAGATCCTGCTCGTGCTGCTGGTGCTCGTGCTGGCGGCGGCGGGCGGCGCATTCCTGCTGGCAAAGCGCGAGATCGACGGCGGCACCCGGCAGGACGCCGTGACCGTGGAGATCGCGCAGGGCAGCGGTGTGAGCACCATTGCCCGGCAGCTGAAGGAAGCGGGCGTCATCCGGTTCCCGCAGCTGTTCCGCTGGTACGTCGGCCGCAAAGACGCGGCGGCGAAGCTCCAGTACGGCGAATTTTCGCTGGAACCCGGCAGCTCCTACGATGCGCTCATCGAGGCGCTTTCCGAGTATGCCAAAGCAGATTCTGTCCGCCTGACCTTCCCGGAGGGCACGACGGCCATCGCCATCGCGAAGAAGATGGAACAGGCCGGGCTGTGCACCGCAAAGGAGTTTCTCGAAGAGGCCAACACCGGCGATTTCAGCGAATACACGTTCTGGCAGTATGTCCCCGACGACACGGATGCCCCGGACCGTTTCCTGAAATGTGAGGGCTATCTCTTCCCGGATACCTACGAATTCCTCGCGGATGATACGGTGCACAACTACGTTGCAACGTTCTATTCGCATTTTGACCGGCAGTTCACCGACGCGATGTACAAGGAGCTGGATCAGCAGGGTCTGAGCCTTTCGGAGGTCATCACGCTGGCTTCCTTCGTGCAGGAGGAGGCCGGCAACGACCAGGACAACAATGTGGCCCAGGTCTTCCGCAACCGTCTGACAGAAGGCTCGCCCTACCCCAAGCTGCAGAGCAACACGTCCAGCTATGTCCAGAGCGATGCAGACAACAACTATCTCTGGAACTGGGTGGCCCCCTGGTACGGCGGCTGGGAGAAGATCCCCGAAAACATCCGCAATGCCTACGACACCTATACCTGCATCGGCCTGCCCGCCGGGCCGATCTCGAACCCCGGTCTGGCCGCCATCCGGGCTGCGCTGGCCCCCCAGCCCGATGCGGAGGTCCAAGACTGCTATTTCTTCGTGACCGACCTCAGCGGCCAGTATTACTACGCCCGCACCTATGCGGAGCATCAGACCAACTGCCAGAAGGCAGCGGATGTGAACCGCTCGATCGCGGCAAAAAAATGAGAGCGAAGCCCTTGTGCTGACGGAAAACGCAATGGTTGACCGGTTTGCCAGGGGCTCTCCCTTTGGGAGAGGGTAAGCTCGTTTAGGAGAATGATTATGTTACAGATCCCGGAACTTCTGTCCCCCGCGGGCGATTTGGAGCGCCTGCGCTACGCCATCAACTATGGTGCAGATGCCGTCTATTGCAGCCTGCCCGAATTTGGGATGCGCTCAGCCCCGGCCAACTTCACGCCGGAACAGCTGACCGAGGGCGTCATCTACGCCCATGCCCGCGGCCGCAAGGTCTATCTGACCATGAACACCCTGCCCACCAATGAAGAGGCCGACCGTCTGCCGGACGCCATCCGGAGCGCGGCCGCAGCGGGCGTGGATGCCTTCATCGTGGCAGACCTGGGTGTGCTGGAAGCCTGCAAGCAGTTCGCGCCGGATATTGATGTCCACATGTCCACCCAGACCGGCATCACCAACTGGGCCGCTGCCCGTGCGGCCTACAACCTGGGAGCCAGACGGGTGGTGCTGGCCCGTGAGCTGACGCTGCAGGACATTGCCACCATCCGGGATAAGACCCCGCCGGAACTGGAGATCGAGGCCTTTGTCCACGGTGCCATGTGCATGAGCGTGTCGGGCCGGTGCCTGCTGTCCAACTACCTGACGGGCCGCGACTCCAACCGGGGCCAGTGCGCCCAGCCCTGCCGCTGGAAATACTACCTGAGCGAGGAGACCCGCCCCGGCCAGCTGTATGAGATCGGCGAGAACGAGGATGGGA
>OGIG01001610.1_pt1 | contig 12461 bp, 16 predicted proteins | sample 1571601 | NCBI WGS metagenome assembly OGIG01 (sample SAMEA2581953, study PRJEB24529) | metagenome | biome: Human gut stool | place: China | collected 2011 | reverse complement strand
GAAACGGTATGGTAACAAAGACAGTTGTAGGAAGCAACACAATGGTTCTTACTGCTCTGCCGCTTGAGGACAGCGAATTTGTCGCTTGGTATACAAGTTTGTCCGATTTGAGAAAAGATAAGCGCTACAGTGAAGCAAATCTTCTTAGGGTTGATATGAAAGGGACTCAAAGATATTTTTACGCATATTTTAAAAACCCGAATGCAACAACCACTTCATCTATAAGCGTGACTGTTCCGACGAATATTACAATTCCGTCGAGAACAACAACTGACTCTGATGTTTCTTCGCAGTTAACTACTTCTACTACAGCAAGCCAAATTACTGCCGACAGCAAAATGGTTGAAAGCGCATACTCTATTGCAAACGAGTTCAGCAAATCGTTAAGTAAAGCAAATACAACTACTACCTCAAAAGCTACAACAACTACCAAGGCGACTAAAAAGGCATCAAATAAAAACAAGCCGAAAAAAACCAAAATTAAATCTGTGAAAGGCAAGAAAAACGGATTTAAAATTACTTGGAAAAAGGTTTCCGGCGTAAAAGGATATCAAATCAAGTATTCAACAAATAAATATTTCTTTGAAAGCTTAACAAAATCAAAGAATGTTAAAAAAGCTAAAACCACGTCTGCAACGGTTAAGAACCTTAGAAAAGGAAAGACTTATTTTGTAAAAGTGCGTACATACAAAATTGTAAAGGGCAAGAAGGTTTATTCCAATTGGTCAAAGGTTAAAACTGTTACTGCTAAATAATAAAAGTCAATTTAATATGCATTTGTTTAATATTTTAAATATGCTTGACTTTATATTGATTTGAATTTATAATAGATATAGTTATTTGAAAGGGGTTCAAAATTATGAATTTCAAAAAGTTATTAAAAGTTATCAGTGCTATTGTTGCTGTTGCAGGTGTAATCGCTGCTGTTTATATTGCTATTCAAAAGCTTACTGCTCATAAGGAGCCGGAGTATTTTGACGATAATGATTTCTTTGAATGTGACAACGAAATTGAAATCGTAGAAGCAAAAGCCGAGGAAGCTAAGGAAGAGCCAAAGGAAGAAAAGAAGGCTCCTGCAAAGAAGTCTGCTCCTAAGAAGGCTGCAAAGAAAGCTCCTGCAAAGAAAAAAGCTGAGTAATTAATTTTTAACTTATTTGACGGCTTTGGTTTAACCTTAGCCGTCATTTTTTTATAATTATTTTTTAATGGAGTATTAATTATGTTTAGTTCCGGTTTGGTTCTTGAGGGCGGTGGATTGCGTGCCGCTTATGAAAGCGGTGTAACTGACGCATTTATTGAAAATAATATTACATTTCCTTATGTTATCGGCGTTTCTGCGGGAAGCTGTAACGGAGTATCGTTTATTGCAAAGAATTTGCACCGAATGAGAGATATTATGGTTAATTACGCCCACGATGAAAGATATATGGGTATTAAATCTATTTTTAAAAACGGTGAATATCTTAATTCAAAGTGGATTTTCGGTGAACTCTCTTATGAAATGTTTCCGCTCAATTATGATGAATTTGAAAACAGTAAAACTAAATTTTGTGTGGTTGCAAGCAATGCCAAAACGGGGAAAGCCGAATACTTTTACCCTACCGATTTCAGAAAAGGATGTGAGATAATTCACGCTTCCTGTGCACTTCCTATGGCGACAAAGCCTGTTCAAATCGGTAAGGATATGTATTATGACGGTGGCATTTGCGACTCAATTCCGCTTAAAAAGGCGTATGAGGACGGATGCGAAAAATGTGTTGTTGTTTTGACTCAAGACAGGCATTTTATCAAAAAGCCGTTAGGTCACGAAAAAGCCATAAGAAAAGCGCTTCATAAATTTCCGCTTACAGCCGAAGCTGTTATCAACAGGCAAAAAATGTATAACGAACAAAGAAAATTTGTGTTTGAGCAGGAAAAGCTTGGAAATGTTCTTGTGCTTGCTCCTCGTTCTCCGCTCGAATTTCACACTCTTGACAGCGAGCCTATGAAAATTCAACATGTCTACAACCTTGGATATGAACAGACGATTGACAGGATTGACGAAATAAAGGATTTTCTTTCATCCTCTATGTCGCAAACTGCGTATCACTCAAAATAAATTATGCGTTTAATTTAAATGAAAATCCCTCTGATAATTGCATCAGAGGGATTGATTTTATATATGAAGAATTGCAGTCGAAAGACCGAAATAAATTAGAAGCGAAAGCGCATCTACGATTGTTGTTATAAACGGTGACGACATAACCGCAGGGTCAAATTTAAGCTTCTTTGCAAATATCGGCAATGTGCAACCGACAATTTTTGCAAAAATAATCTCTATAAACAGGGTAAGGCTTATTACAAGGTCGACTTTAAATGTAATGCCTTTTGTTCCCAGTAAAAGCTTATCAATAAGAAGAATTTTAAAGAAATTTACTATTGAAAGAGTTAAACCGCATACAAAGCCTACTCTTATTTCCTTCCAAATAACCTTGAAAATATCGTTTAAATCAATTTCGTTAAGAGAAAGCGCACGAATGATTGTCGCACTTGCCTGACCGCCCGAATTACCGCCCGTATCCATAAGCATCGGAATAAACGCAGTAAGCACAATGAGCGCCGACAGTTTGTCCTCAAACGAGGTGATAATCATACCGGTAAATGTTGCACTGATCATCAAAAGAAGAAGCCAAGGAATACGTGATTTGAATGTTTCAAAAATGCCGATTTTAAGATATGGCTTTTCAGTTGTACGCACCATGGCGTTCATCTTGTGGATATCCTCTGTGTTCTCCTCCTGCAATACGTCGATAGCGTCATCGAATGTGATAATTCCGACAAGCCTTTCCTCCATATCAACAACAGGGAGCGCAAGAAAATTATATTTGTCAAAAAGATTAGCGGCAATTTCCTTGTCGTCATGAGTGTTTACGAAAATGATATTCGTTTCCATAAAATCCTCAATTTTATCGTCGTAATTGTGCAAAAGAAGCTCTTTAACAGTAGTTACGCCGATAAGATGACGAGATGCGTCTGTAACATAACAGGTGTAAATCGTTTCTTTGTCAACACCCGTTCGCCTTATGCGCTTAAAAGCGTCTTCAACGGTGCTGTCACGCTTAAGGTCGACAAATTCCGGTGTCATAATCGAACCGGCACTGTCTTCGGGATATTTAAGAAGCGTATTTATGGATTTACGAGTTTGTGAATCTGTATTTTTAAGAATTCTTTTAACAACCGTCGCAGGCATTTCCTCGATAATATCAACGGTATCATCAAGGTAAAGCTCGTCGATAACCTCTTTAAGCTCCGTATCTGAAAAGGCGGTAATAAGCGCTTCCTGCATATCTCCGTCAAGCTCAACAAAGGTTTCTGCCGCCTCCTCTTTGGGCAAAAGCCTGAATAAAAGAAGCATCTGCTCCTTTGGCAATTCATCAAATATTGCAGCTATATCGGTAGGGTTGATTTCAATGAGAATGTTTTTGATTTTATGAAATTCTTTTTTTGCGAAAAGTTCAGAGATTTCATGCGCTGTTTCTTCATTGTTAAGCTCTTCAATATCCATATCATCATCTCGCTTCCATAAATCTTTTAGTCAATACGATAAAACGGCTTTTCGTTTTCGTCATAAGCTTTGATAAGCTTCTTTCTTGTAAAAAGATACAGCAAAGTTATAATCAAAACACCGATTAAAACAGCACATGCACATACAAGAAAATCTGTTTTCTGATAAAATTTTTGATTGGTTACATAAACTGCATAGCCGTTTTGGCTTATTTCTTTTTCTATTTCGCTTGTTGTTTTATCAATACGCTTGATTTGTATGGTGTATTCCTTTTTGTCATCTGCACATGTGCAGCTTACGGTGATTTCAGGCTCTTGTTTTGTGCCAAGTGTTAAATTGATTTTATTGGCTTTTGCATTTTCACTTTTTGGCGTAGGAGTGATAACTATTTGCGTTAAATCACTCGGAATATAAAGAGTGTATTTTGTTTTGCTGCCGTCAAATTCAGGGTCAAGCACGCCACAGCTTACTTCAATGCTTTTTAAATCTGCATCTTCACCGGACTTGGCAAATGCAGTTGCGGGTATAAAACTTGATATAAAACTCATTGCAAGTAAAATTAAGAGAAATTTGCCAAGCGCTTTTTTCATAATTTTCACCTTATATTGCATTAGTTTGTGCTTTGAATAATGTAGTTTGTAATCTTCTTATTGTCGAGTATTTTCTTTACCTTTTGTGCATTGTTTGTTGAAATATAATACATTTTATTGCTTGATGATTTCTTGCTGATTTTTTTATCAATCTGCTTTTCAAGCGAACTGCTATTTTGCGTTGTTACTTCGCTTGCAGAGCTTTCCTCAGTTGAATAAACAGGCAAACCATCGTTGCCGTAAATAATGTCGCCGTCCTCGTCTGTAAGCGGTATTCTTGCCTTGGTGGTCGCTGTGGTTTCACCCTCTTTTGTAGGATAAACAGGTTGACCGTCGTTTCCGTAAATAATATCGCCGTCCTCGTCCGTCAGCGGCTCACGTTTTTTTGAAGTGGAAACAGTGCCGTCGTCGCCGATTGTTTCGTTTGAATCGCCGTACCCGCTTGTGAATTCCTCACTGTCAAATGACGAAGTGGTATTATAAACAGTATCACCGTTTTCATCCGTAACAGGTTCGTCAGATATACTGTCGTCATTAATTGTTACATCAATAGCTTCAATGAATTTTATATCTTGACCGAATTCGGCATATAACTTTTTGGCAAGAGCGGAAAAGCCGTCATTATAGTCGCCGCTGATATCACCCGGAAGCTTTGTATTATCAAGCAAAAATACATTAATACCCATAGCCTTTGTTTCTTCGATAATACTTTTGATATAGTTATATGTTGTATCATTATTGGGGTCTAAATATGCGTTGCCGTTTGCGTCTTTGTAAACACTTTTGCCGCTTTTTATTGCGCTGTCAAGGTCAGAAAGGGCAACGATATTATCCTTGTAACACGAAATTCTGCCGATAGGGATAATGTCTGCCTGATTAAGTTTTGCAACAGATTTTTCAAGCTGGGCAGCAGGCGATGAAATAGCGCCGTAAGCCCTTATTGTTGCAAGCTTGCTGTTATATCCTATTGTGCCGTCGTCACGCTTTAAATCAAATGTGACGGAGGAATATGCTTCATCTTCCGCACTTTTGATAACAGAGTCGAGCATAACGGAATTGTCAAGCGAAATTGACTGAACGCTCATACCTTGCTGAAACTTACACTTTCGCCTGTGTTTTCCTCGGTTTCAGGCATGGCGTTACGGTCAATGTAAAGGTCCATTGCGCTGTAACCTACGCTGATAATAAGAAAGCAGGCGATAACTATTGCAATGTTTTTGAAAAGTTTAGCCGTTTTTTCCTTAGCCGCACGCTTTTTCTTTGGCTTCGGGCGCTTGAAATCAAACTTATCGCTTCCGTTTCCTGCATCAATATATTTGTCCGCAAAGCTTATTTTACGTCCGGTTTCCTTTTCAGTCCATTTGCTATTCCGTTTTTTGTTGTTATAAAAACGCTTTTTCTTCATAAATTAAAACCACTGCCATTTTATACTTTCGCATTTTGCTTAAGAAGTTTGATAGTTTCTTTTGGATTTTCGCTGTTAAATACGGCAGAACCGGCAACCATAACATTTGCGCCTGCCGCACCTGCGATTTTTACTGTTTCGGGATTGATTCCGCCGTCAACCTGAATGTCAAGCTCAGGGCATTTTGCACGCAACTTTTCAATCTTGGGCATTGTGCTTTCCATAAAGCTTTGACCGCCGAAGCCCGGTTCAACAGTCATAACAAGCACCATTGAAAGCTTGTCAAGATAAGGGTAAACTGCTTCAATATCCGTATTTGGCTTAACTGCAAGCGAAGCCTTACAGCCAAGTGCAATTATTTTGTCAATCGTTTTGTTGATATCGCTGTCACATTCAATATGAAACGTGATTATATCGGCTCCCGCTTTAACAAAATCATCAATATAAAAATATGGGTCGCTTATCATCAAATGCACGTCAAAAGGAACATCGCATACCTTTTTCATTGCCGCAATTACAGGAGCGCCGATAGAAATGTTAGGCACGAAATGACCGTCCATAACGTCGAGATGAATTAAATCCGCACCGCCCATTTTGCACTTTTTAAGCTCATTCTCAAGATTTGCAAAATCACTTGCAAGCATTGAAGGGGAAATTTTGATATCCATATTTTTATACCTCTCATTTTAAATTACAATATATTATACTTTACTTTTTATATAAAATCAATGTTAAAATAAATAATACTTGTATTTATATATTTTATGTAGTATTATATATCCGTGAAAATTTAAGCATTTAAAATTTTGTTAAAATTAACTGTATATGTTGGAGGAAAAATAATGATTCAGGCAAATAACGTCACCGTTCAGTTCGGCGGTCGTGTTTTATTTGAAAGAGTAAACGTTACTTTTTCGGCAGGAAATTGCTATGGTATTATCGGCGCAAACGGTGCAGGTAAATCAACGTTTTTAAAGGTGCTTTCAGGTGAACTTGACCCTCAAAAGGGTGAGGTGTTCATTACTCCCGGCGAAAGACTTTCCGTATTAAAGCAGGACCATTTTGCTTATGATGAATATGAAGTAATCAGGACTGTTCTTATGGGTAACCCACGTCTTATTGAGGTTATGGAGGAAAAGGACGCTCTTTATATGAAAGAAGATTTCAGCGAGGAGGACGGTATTAAGGCAGGCGAGCTTGAGGCTGAATTTGCAGATATGGACGGCTGGAATGCTGAAAGTGATGCTGCATTTATGCTCAATAAACTCGGCGTTCCTGACGAATACCATTATATGAAAATGGCGGAGCTTCCGTCAGATATGAAGGTTAAGGTTCTTCTTGCTCAGGCGCTTTTTGGCAATCCCGATATCCTTCTTCTTGACGAGCCTACCAAAGCGTTTGACGAATTTTCAAAAAATGATTTAAAATCGCTTCTTTTTGAACTTAAGGCACAGGGCAAAACAATAATTATGGTGTCACACGATTTGGACTTTGTCGGCGATATTGCGGATAATGTTTCATTTTTAAGCGACGGCATTATTTCTAAAGCAGGCGGCAGGCGAGCGGTGCTTTCAAGTCTTAATTTCTATACAACTCAAATAAGAAGAATTACTAAAAGATATCTTGCTTTTGCCGTTTCAATGGGGGATATCTTATGAAAAAACTTTATCCCGTTTTGATTTTTGCTGCTTTAATATTTATAGTTTTGTGGCAGCTTTTTTTCAGCAATACAAATTATTATTTGGTTTGCGTTGCGGTTTTAATAATTTCTATGCTCCCTTTTTTCTCATCGTTTGAAAGAGGAGAGCATACAGCAAAGGATATCACCCTTATCGCTTCCCTGACCGCTCTTGCAGTAGTAAGCCGTGCGGTATTTTATCTTGTTCCTCAGGTTAAGCCGATTGCCGCAGTTGTTGGTGTAAGCGGTGCGGTCTTGGGCGCTAAAAGGGGATATTTAATCGGCGCACTCTCTATGTTTGCTTCAAATTTTATATTCGGTCAAGGTGCGTGGACTCCGTTTCAAATGGTGGCTATGGCAAGTGTGGGGCTTTGCTTCGGTTTGGTGTTTCGCCGTATTAAGCCTACTAAAATCTCACTTGCAATTGTCGGATTTTTGTCAGTGCTTATCCTTTATGGGCTTATAGTTGATTTGTCCTCCGTGCTTTATTTCAACAGCGATATGTCGCTTAAAGGAATATTAGCCGTTTATGCCGCAGGAGTGCCGTTTAACCTTGTTTTCGCCGGAGTCACGGCAGTATTTCTATTTCTGTTCGGCGAAATATTTGTTAAAAAAATTGAAAGAATCAATATCAAATACGGTATTTGCCGTAATGATTAGAAAGGATATATAATTATGGATAATGAAGAAATTCAAACAAATGCTCAAAACAACAACAATAAAGATTCAAAGGAAAATCCCGATACAATCAATCGCCTTTGTCGCTTTGCTTTTATAATGTCAACAATCGGTGTTTTAACTATCGGTATTTGCCCTGCTTTCGGCGTTATGGGCATTGTTGTCGGCGCAATTTTTAAAAGCAAAAATTTTCCTCTTTCCGATTTGAACGAGGACAGAGTTAAAAAAGCAAAATTTCTCGGAATTGTATCGCTTTTTCTTTTTGTAATCGATATTGTAATTCTTGCAGTATTTTTGCCAAAAATTAAAGGATAGGGGATACTTATGAGCGAAATATTATTTGAAAATAAAAATGCGACAGTTAAAAAGGTTTCAAAAGAAACGGAAAACGGTGCGAAGGAATACGTTTACCTTGACCTGCTTGACGAAAACGGAAATATCAAAACTTCAATTCCTCTCAAAGAGCCAAAAAAGGAAGAACAGAAAAACAATAATAAATAAAAGTAACGAGCCGAATCAATTAAGATTCGGCTCGCTGTTTTTATGAAATGCTGTAAATATAAATCAAGATTAAAATCATTATTAAAGTGTAAATTACTATAAGAAATTTATTTGCCTTTTTGCTGATTATATAAAATCGACTGCTTGCTTTTTCACTTTCGGAAAGTCTTTTTTGACTGTGTATAAACAAAAGTGCAAACGCATAATAGAAAACGGATATTAAAACAAATTTTAAACCGTAGTCGCTGAGAAATTCAAATAAATTTATTGCTCCTGAATCTAAAGTAAATAAAGGTGCTGTTATTACTGCGCTGAGCAAAAATCCAAGGCCGCATATAAAGCAAATTACAGTTAATATAAATAAAAATATGCTTATCTTTTTAAACTTGTCGTTCATAAGCTCACCCAAAAGTTTTGTCACCAAATAATGTTGTAAATTCTTACACAACCGATTATGAAAAATAATAGCCATATCAAAAACACTTTTAAAGACATTTGCTTTGTTTCTTTTATGAATTTTTCAGCATTGTTTTTATCGTGATTTTTTATGTCACGGCAGTTATTAATCATTAAAATTTGAACAATTATATAAATCAAACTCGTAATAATTCTTAAAAGTATGTAAAACAAAAAGTCGCTGAAACCCAAAGCTCCGTCAAGCGATGTTACGGCAAAAAGGGGATACAAAATGATTCCCAAAACAATTGATACTATAACGCCTGCAATTGAAATAATATAAAGTTTTGCCTGCTTATCGCTTATGTGATTACAATAATCATCCATAATGTATCATCCTAAAAATGTAGTTATACTTAATATTATAATAACATGAATAAATGCTTTAAGCAATAAGGCGTTGAAACATAAATTTCAAAATGATATAATATATAATAATTGTTTTTGGAGTGCTTACATTGAAAAATTTGAACGATAAGCAGAAAAAGGTACTCGGTTGTGTGGTTTTAATTGTATCTTTTTTGTGGAATACAATTTATTCGTTATTTATATTCATTGATGTTTCATTAGGAGAGATTTTTAGATATTTCTATAACGATTCGTTTTTTGGTATGCTTGACAGCGCTACATATCTTTTCCCCGATTTGGAAGTTTGGGGTTGGTATTTTATTATTTCCACGATAGCATTTTTGATTGTATATATCACTTATATAGTGAAATCTGCAAAATGTCTTAAAGAAAACGGAGTGACGAAAAGTTTATGCCAAAAAGTCATTTTGTTTACGGTTTTGTATTCCGTTGTTCAAGCTTTACCGAAAATAATCACAATGCTCGAATGAATAAAAAGAAATAATTCAGATTGTGACGCACTATATAAAAAATATATGGGTTTCGCCTATTGTGCAACTTTTTTGTTTATAATATTGCAAGTAGTTTTTTATTGTGATATAATACGCAAAACGGAAAAAAATTATACTTTTGGGAGTAGGGTTAATGTTTAACAGTCTTCACGAGGAATGCGGTGTATTCGGCATTTTTGAAAACAAAACAACTTATGTGGCTCAGTCAGCTTATCTTGCGCTTTATGCACTTCAGCACAGGGGGCAGGAAAGTTGTGGTATTGCTGTAAATGATGACGGTGTGTTTAGGCATCACAGAGGCGACGGTCTTGTTCCGGATGTATTTACAAGTGATAAGCTTGATGCGCTCGGTATGGGCAATATGGCAATCGGTCACGTAAGATATTCAACCACAGGCGGAAAAAATGTTAATAATATTCAGCCTCTTGTTATTCGCCATATTAAGGGTAATCTCGCTGTTGCGCATAACGGCAATCTTGTTAATGCGCCTGATTTGAGAAAGACCTTTGAACTTAATGGCGGAATTTTTCACGGCACGTCAGATACCGAGTCTATTGCTTATTCTATTGTTTCAGCCCGTCTTACAAGTAAGAGCACTGAGGAGGCTATTGAAAAGATAATGCCTACCCTTAAAGGCGCTTATTCTTGCGTTGTAATGACTGCTACAAAGCTTATTGCTTTTCGTGACCCTAACGGTTTTCGTCCTCTTTGCCTCGGTAAAACAGAGGGCGGCGCCTGGATTGTATCGTCGGAAAGCTGTGCGCTTGATACCTTGGGCGCTGAGTTTGTTCGTGATATAAAACCCGGTGAAATTGTTGTAATAAGTACCGACGGTGTTAAGTCAATTGATACTCATTGCACCAAAAAAGGCCATATTTGCGTATTTGAATACATTTACTTTGCACGTCCTGATTCGGTTATTGAAGGCTCGTCTGTTCAGCACGCAAGAATGAGGGCAGGTAAGTTCCTTGCTGAGGAACATCCCGTTGATGCGGATATTGTTATCGGTGTTCCTGATTCAGGTCTTGATGCGGCACTCGGCTATGCAAATGCCAGCGGTATACCTTACGGTATCGGATTTATTAAAAACAGATATATCGGCAGAAGCTTTATTCAACCTACTCAAGGGCAGCGCCGTGACGCAGTAAGAATCAAGCTTAATGTTGTTAAGGAAAATATTAAGGGCAAGCGAGTAATTATGATTGACGACTCAATTGTTCGTGGCACAACCTGTGCAAGAATTGTAGGCCTTTTGAGAGAAGCCGGCGCTAAAGAGGTACATATGAGAATATCATCGCCTCCTTTTAAACATCCTTGCTTCTTCGGTACCGATGTTGACAGTCAGGAAAATCTTATTGCATGTAAGTTTGATACTGTTGAAGAAATTGCTAAAGAAATCGGCGTTGATTCACTCGGCTATCTTTCTGTTGAGGCTACCCATAAGCTTGCCGAAAATACAGATTTTGATTATTGCGACGGTTGTTTTACAGGTAAATATCCTATCGAAGTTCCTAAGGAACAGCCTAAGGATAAATTTGAAGAAAAGCTGAATAAATTTTCAGCATATTATCAGGTTCTTGATTGATTTTAGAGAGGTTAATTATGAGTGACAGTTTAAATAGAGTTCTGTCAAAGCTTGTAACGTCCATTGAAGGTGTTAAGAACGAAAGGGAAATGCTGCTGAGACTTATTATAGGCTTGGCAGTATTTTTGTTGCTTGCTGTGTTCAAAAAGCAAATTTCAAAGGCTGTTGTTTGGCTTTGCACAAAAACTTTGGCAAGAAAAAGCGAACTTGCACAAAAAGCGCTTGTTGACGCTCTTTCAACTCCGCTTTCATTCTTTGTTTTAGTATTAGGAATTTATATCGGCACAGAAATTATCGCCCCAAGCGGTGAAATTCGTAATCCTGTTTTGTTGATTTTTAAACTTGGAATTATTTTCTCAATCGCTTGGTTTTTGATTAATTTTATCAATAGCGATTTTTCGTTTGTTTTAAAGGATGATGACTCAAAAACAAAAAAGACAGCAGTTAATTTTATTTCGAATTTGATTAAAATTATTGTTGTTATTATTTCGGCACTTCTTATGCTTGAACAGTTCGGTGTCAGCGCTACAAGAGTTTTTGCAGCTTTGGGTATCGGCGGCGTTGCCGTTGCTTTTGCTTGCAAGGATGCTGTCGAAAATCTCCTTTCGGGCTTCATTATTATTTATGATAAGCCGTTTGAGGTAGATGATTTTATTAAGATTGACAATGAGGTCGGTCAGGTTGAGGAAATTAAAATCCGTACTACGAGGCTTAGAATGACTGACGGCAGTCAAAAGATTTATCCTAATACTACGGTTGCCAACAGTGCTATTATCAATCTTTCCCGTATGTCGCACCGCCTTGTAAACGAAACCTTGGGCATTGAATATAAACATTGTGCTAAGGAAATCGACGCTTTTTGTAACAAATTAAGAAGTCTTATCAATTCTTATAAAGAGGTCGATAAAACAGATGTCCGTGTTAATTTTGTAAATTATTCCGATTCATCGCTTGATATAGAAGTGTTCTTTTATGCCGATATTGTACCTCTTGCTGAATTTTTCGATTTTAAAACGAAATTCAATTGCGACGTCAAGGCTCTTGCCGAGAGTATGAATATTGATTTTGCATTTGATTCACGCTCACTTTATTTTGCAAATGAACTTAAAATTAAAAATAATGAAAAATAAACATTGATTTTTTTGCTTTGATAAGTTATAATAT
>OGIG01001608.1_pt1 | contig 12476 bp, 12 predicted proteins | sample 1571601 | NCBI WGS metagenome assembly OGIG01 (sample SAMEA2581953, study PRJEB24529) | metagenome | biome: Human gut stool | place: China | collected 2011 | reverse complement strand
GCATCTTGTTTTCCTTGTCGTTCTTCCAGTATGCGCCGGACTGCTGGGTGATCTTAAAGGCCTTCAGTGCCTTGGTGTAGGTCAGGTGAGGTCCGATGCACATATCCACGTACTCGCCCTGCTGGAAGAAGCTGAACTCAGTCTCGTCGGCAAGATCTGCCATGTGCTCCACCTTGTAGTGCTCCTGACGCTCCTCCATCAGCTTCTCAGCCTCGGCACGGGGCAGGATGAAGGGCTTGATGGGCAGGTTCTCCTTGACGATCTTGCGCATCTCTTTTTCGATGTTGGCCAGATCCTCGTCGCTCAGCTTCTGGTCGCCCAGATCGACATCGTAGTAGAAGCCGTTCTCGGTGGCAGGGCCGAAGGCAAAATCAGCCTGCGGATACAGGCGCTTGATGGCCTGTGCCATAACGTGCGCAGCGGTGTGACGGATAACGTGCAGTTCCTGATCCTGCGGGCACTCGTCCACATGACCGTCCTTGTAGATGATCTTCATAGTAGGTTCTCCTTTGACAATGTGGTGTTGAACAAAAATAAAAAGCGCTTCACCCCGTAAAACTCACGGGATGAAGCGCCGATCAAATGTCTGCGTTCCACGGTTCCACCCGAATTGCGCGCTCCCCGGCGGGGAAACGCGCCCCTCGCAGTGCTGTAACGGGCACACCCGGCAGAGGTTCGCCTCTGCACTCTGCGGTGGTAGAAGCCGGGGTCATGGCAGGCTGCTTGCAGCACCCGGAAACCCGGGGCAGCCCTCTCTGCGGCATGAAAAGCGGGGCTTCAGTTTGTCCGCATCAATGTTTTGGACAGGATGAAACTACGCTGATTGTAGCACGCCGGAACAAAAAAATCAAGGGATAGCGGCAGAAATGTACTTTTTTATGCGCCCTGCTTCTCCACGCTGCGCACAGCCAGCGCCTTGGCGGGCTTCATCAGCAGCACGCACACGCCGTTGAACAGCACAGAACCCACGATGAAGGTGATAAAGAACTGCGGCAGATGGGTGGTCAGGGCAGGGATATCGATGCAGGCCACGGTCAGGTAGGCAAAGCCCACGTTGTTCAGCACCTTGGGTGCGTAGGGGTGCAGGATGATGAGGATGAACAGCACCACGGCCAGCGGCAGGATAAAGCCAAAGAAATCGCCCAGAATGGGGGTCAGGGCGCTGATGGACAGCAGCGCCGCCACGGTGAACACCAGACCCACAAGGCCGCCCAGCTCCACGGTGACAAGGCGATCCTTCACATCGCCCTCCAGCGTGAACATCATGATATTGCTCAGGAAGATCAGCCAGCTGTACTCCATGCCGGTCAGGTGGATGACGGCGTTTGCGATCAGGATCCAGACCAGCAGCATCAGGCGGAAGTAAAGCAGAAAGCGCTTGGTTACGGCCTCGTTCATAGGGGTTGTCCTCTCTTTCTCGTCTGCGTTGACAAGCTTTTGTTTTCAAATATGCGGATATTTTGGCAAGTAATACTTGCATTGAATGGGATAAGTATACAATACTTTCCAGAAAAAGACAATAGTTTGGCAAGTAAAAGTTGCAATTTATGTAAATGCCGTTTCCCTCCACGACCCCATCCGTGAAAATGGGTTACAGAAACGCCCGCAGGCGTTTCTGTAGCCCGAAATTTAAAATAATTTTTCCGCTGCAACGACGACGACCGCCGCCAGTGGCGGAAACAGGGAGGAGTTGTTGGGGCAGCGGCCAGCAAGACGCGAGTGCCGCCCAAGGCACGAAGCGGATGCTGGGTGCCGCAACCCGGAAGCGGCGCGCATTCCCGATCGTCCCGCTACCCCCGCAGCGGCGGGTCCGGCACAAAAATCATGGTGCCCCGGGCAGAAAAAAGCAGCTGCGGCATCATGCAGCTGTACCCCAGCCACAGCACCGCCAGAATGCACAGCACCAAAAGCACCCTGCGCAAAAGCGCCGGATGCCGGGCGGGGGAATAGCGTTTTCTGCGGTCACGCTGCATAGGCTGCTTCCTCCCTTTTCAAGGCTTTGCCCAGCTTATGCCGTGGCAGAAAGAATTGTGCACCGGCGGGGTTTGTGGTAAGATAACAGGGAAGAACCACGGAGGAACTGCTTATGCTGACCATTACACTGCTGGGCACGGCTGCCACCATGCCGCTGCCGGAGCGTGCCCTGACCGCCGCTGTGGCGGAGTGCGGCGGGCACAGCCTGCTGCTGGACTGCGGCGAGGGTACCCAGACCGCCGCCCGCCGCGCCGGGGTGAACCTGATGCGCGCGGATGCCATCTGCCTGACCCACTACCACGGAGACCATATCTTTGGTCTGCCCGGGCTTTTGCAGACCCTTGGGGCGCAGGGGCGCACCCGTCCGCTGACGCTGCTGGGGCCGGAGGGGCTTTTGGAGGTCTGGCGGGCAGTGTATGCCCTGACCGGGCCGCTGCCCTACGCGGTAAAGCCGCTGGTCTGCCGCGCCGGACAGCCGGTGGCGCTGGATGCTCTTTCGGATGGATGGCCCGCCGGGGCAACGCTGCTGCCGGTGGCAACAAAGCACCGGGTACGCAGTCTGGGCTACCGGCTGGACTTGCCCCGGGCGGGCAGGTTCGACCCGGAAAAGGCGCGGGCACTGGGCGTGCCGGTGACACAATGGCGGCTTTTGCAGCGGGGACAGGCTGTCCCGCTGGCAGAGCGCACGGTGCAGCCCGCCGAGGTGCTGGGCGCACCCCGCAAGGGACTGCGGTTCGTCTTTTCCGGCGACAGTGCGCCCTGCCCGGCGCTGGAGCAGGCGGCGCAGGGGGCAGACCTGCTGCTCTGCGATGCCACCTATGCCCTGCCGGAGCAGCAGGAGCAGGCCGCGCAGTGGGGGCACAGCACCTTTGGCCAAAGCGCGGCGCTGGCGGCAAAGGCCGGGGCAAAGCGGCTGTGGCTGGTGCACTATTCCCCCATGATCACCGACCCGGAGGAGCAGCTTGCGCAGGTGCAAAGCATCTTCCCGGCGGCAGAATGCGGCTTTGACGGCAAGCGCATCACCCTGCATTACGAGGAGAACGAGGAATGAAGCTGACACTTGACCCCGGGGCAGCTGCCCTGCTGAACGCCCTGCACGCGGCGGGCTACGCAGCCTATGCTGTGGGCGGCTGCGTGCGGGACAGTCTTTTGGGACGCACCGCCCACGACTGGGACCTGTGCACCAGCGCCCTGCCGCAGCAGGTAATGGAGCTGTTCGGGGCAGAGCAGTGCATCCCCACCGGTTTGCAGCACGGCACGGTCACCATCAAATACGGCGGGCAGCTGTACGAGACCACTACCTTCCGCACCGAGGGCAGCTATACCGACGGCCGCCACCCGGACGCAGTGCAGTTCGTACCGGACGTGCGGGAGGATCTTGCCCGGCGGGATTTTACCATCAACGCCATGGCCTATAATGAGGCCGAGGGTCTGGTAGACCCCTTTGGCGGGCAAAAAGACCTGCAAAACGGTCTGCTGCGGGCGGTGGGTGAGCCGCAGCAGCGCTTTACCGAGGATGCGCTGCGCATTCTGCGGCTGTACCGCTTTGCCGCAAGGTTCGGCTTTGCGCTGGACGCAGCCACCGCCCGGGCGGCGCGGCAGCTGGCACCCCATCTGGACTGCATCTCTGCCGAGCGCATTCAGGAAGAACTGGCAAAGCTGTTGGCTGCCCCGCAGCCGGGGGCGTATCTGGAGCCCGCCGTGCTGGCGGTGGTGCTGCCGGAACTGACCCCGGCGGCGCTTGAAGCCGCAAAGCCGGTGGTGGATGCCTGCCCGGCGGGGGAGGAAAATCTGCCGGTGCGCTGGGCGGCGCTGCTGGGCGCTCTGGGCGAGACCGACACCCGCCGGGTGCTCAAGCGACTGCGCTGCTCCAACGCCTGCATCGAGGAGACCGCAATACTGGTGCGGGAAACGGCAGAGCAGGGCGTGTGCGGGAGCTTTCTCCTCGGACACGAATCGGGCCATTCCATCGCCCGCCCTACTGCCTGCGGCAGCAGGGTCCCACCCCAGCGGACGGTCCTCGGAGAAACTCCCGCACACGCGGGAGAGGTTGCCATCCGGCGACTTTTAGGGCGGTATGGGCTGCGCACCGTGGAGCGGCTGTGTGCGCTGTGCGCGGCGCTGCACCCGCAAGCTGCCCCGACTTGCGCCCTTGCGGCGCAGCGGGCGCGGCAGCTGGAGGCCGATGGTGTATGCTGCCGGGTGAGCCAGCTGGCGGTGAACGGACGCGACCTGATGGCGGCGGGTATCCCGGCAGGGCCTGCGCTGCGCCGGGTGCTGGAAGCGCTGCTGGACGGCGTCATCCGCGCAGAATATCCCAACGAAAAACCGGCGCTGCTGGCTGCGGCGCAGAAAATTATAGCGTCTTGACAAGCGGTTTATGCTGCGGTAGTATTATACTACTGCTTTAGTATGTTGAACCCATAAAAGGAGAACCTATGACCACTCAGAACCCTGCAAACCGTCCCCGCGCCCTCATTGCCATGAGCGGCGGCGTGGATAGCTCGGTGGCGGCCTGCCTGATGCAGCAGGCGGGCTACGACTGCACCGGCATCACCATGCGGCTTACCCACAACGAAACGCTGGGACAGTCCGGCTACCAGACCTGCTGCTCGGAAAAGGATATCGAGGACGCCGCCGAGGTGGCCTTTGCGCTGGATATGCCGTATCAGGTGCTGGATTTTACAGCCGACTTCCGCGCACAGATCATTGAAAAATTTATCCGCGTCTACGAGGCGGGCGGCACCCCCAACCCCTGCATCGACTGCAATAAATATATGAAGTTCCGCCACCTGCTGGACTGGGCGGAGGAACACGGCATGGAGTATGTGGTCACCGGCCACTATGCCCGGGTGGAACAGGACGCAGCCACCGGCCGCTGGCTGCTGAAAAAGGGGCTGGACGAGGGCAAGGATCAAAGCTATGTGCTGTATAACCTTACGCAGGAGCAGCTGGCACATATCCGTCTGCCGCTGGGTGCGCTGCATAAGACCGAGGTGCGAAAGATCGCGCAGGAGCACAGCTTTATCAACGCCCAGAAGCACGACAGTCAGGATATCTGCTTTGTGCCGGACGGCGACTACGCCCGCTTTATGGAGCAGTTTACCGGCAAGCACTACCCTGCCGGGGATTTTCTGGATCAGAGCGGCAGGGTGGTGGGCACCCACAGCGGCGCAGTGCGCTACACGCTGGGGCAGCGCAAGGGGCTTGGCCTTGCGCTGGGTGCGCCGGTGTACGTCTGCGGCAAGGATATGCAGGCCAATACCGTTACGGTCGGGCCGGAAAGCGAACTGTTTGACCGCATCGTTTATGCAGAGGATGTGAACTGGATCGCCATTCCGGCGCTGACCGGGCCGCTACGGGTCACTGCCCGCACCCGGTACCATCAGGCTGAGCAGCAGGCCACTGTTTACCCCGCAGAAAACGGTTTCCGGTTGGAATTTGACCAGCCCCAGCGTGCCCCCACCCCGGGACAGGCTGCCGTGCTGTATCAGGGCGATGTGGTGCTGGGCGGCGGCACCATCACCCGCGTAGAAAAGTAAGGAGAACAAAATGCAGGATCAGTATTCCCGCACCCAGCTGCTGCTGGGTGCAGAGGCTATGGAAAAGCTGCACCGCGCCCGGGTGGCAGTGTTTGGCATCGGCGGCGTGGGCGGCTATACGGTGGAGGCGCTGGCACGCAGCGGCGTGGGCGCACTGGATCTGATCGACGATGACAAGGTCTGCCTGACCAACCTCAACCGTCAGATCATTGCCACCCGCAGCACGGTAGGGCAGTATAAGGTGGATGTAGCGGAACAGCGCATCCACGATATCGACCCCAACATCAAGGTGACCACCCACCGGTGCTTCTTTGGCCCGGAGACGCAGGACGACTTCGATTTTACCCAGTACGACTATGTGGTGGACGCCATCGACACCGTTACCGGCAAGCTGGCACTGGTGATGAAGTGCAAGGAGGCGGGCACCCCCATCATCTGCTCCATGGGCGCGGGCAACAAGATGGACCCCACTCGCTTTGAGGTGACCGACATCTACAAGACCTCGGTCTGCCCGCTGGCAAAGGTGATGCGTACCGAGTGCCGCAAGCGCAAGATCAAGCACCTGAAGGTGGTCTACTCCAAGGAGCCTGCCATGACCCCCATCGAGGACGACTCCATCAGCTGCAAGAACCACTGCATCTGCCCCCCGGGCACCCAGCGCAAGTGCACTGTGCGCCGCGCAGTGCCGGGCTCCAACGCCTTTGTGCCTTCGGTAGCCGGTCTGATCATCGGCGGCGAGGTGGTCAAGGACCTTGTGGGCTTTGTACCGCTGAAGGGGTAAAACAGACCGCAGCTTCCTTGCTGCGTGGGACGATTTGGAATGCGCTCCGCGCTGCTCTGCGCATCATCAGCGGAAGAACGATTTGAAATTTTGAGGTTCTGAAAAGCCCGCGGGCTTTTCAGAACCTCTTTTTCACGCTTTTTACGCGCTGCAGCGTTCCATAACATAAAATTGCAACCAATTTGCAATTTGGTATTGCAATTGGGAAGGATATCGTGTATAATCTTCCCTGCACGAAAATGCAAACTAATTGCAAATTGTTGAGAGACGACCCCCCCTGCGGGTCTTTGGAGCGATTATTTATGGAACTGTTTCTGGATGTTTTGGGCGAAACCTTGGTGGATACCGCCAAGATGCTGCCCTTTCTGTTTCTGGCCTATCTGCTGATCGAGTATATCGAGCACCGCCACGGTGAGCGCATCGAGGCGCTGCTGGCGGGCGGCGGGCGCTGGGGCGCTGTGCCGGGCGCGGTGCTGGGCTGTGTGCCGCAGTGCGGCTTCTCCGCCATTGCGTCCAACTTCTACGCCTCCCGGGTCATCACGCTGGGCACACTGATGGCGGTGTACCTTGCCACCAGCGACGAAGCGATCCCGCTGCTGGTGTCCATGCCCGCCTACTGGGATAAGCTGGCCGTCCTGATGGTCATCAAGGTGGTGTACGCCATTGTGGTGGGCTTTGTGCTGGACTTTGTCCTGCGGGGCGTGCTGCCCAAGGGGCTGCGGGGCGGCTACACCGGCCATGCGGACGAGGTGGATTGCCACGAGGAACACAGCGATGCCGAGGGCAACGAAAAGCCCATCTGGCAGGCGGCACTGCGCCACACGCTGGAGATCTTTGTGTTCATCTTCGCCTTCAGTCTGGTGTTCGGCATGATCGTGGAAGGCGTGGGCGAGGACGTATTCGCCGAGGTGCTGGGCGGCATGGGCTTCTTCCAGCCGGTGGTGGCAGCTCTGGTGGGTCTGATCCCCAACTGCGCCGCCAGCGTGCTGCTGACCCAGCTGTATGTGGAGGGTGCGCTGCGCTTTTCCAGCCTTGTGGCGGGGCTGTGCACCGGTGCGGGCGTGGGCTTGGCTGTGCTGTGGCGCGCCAATCCTTCGTGGAAGCAGAACCTCTTCATCACCGGCCTGACATGGGCCGCCGGTGCCTTTGTGGGCGTGGCGATGCAGGTGGTCGTGGCGGTGTTTGCCTGATAAGGAAAGATATTTTGGATTTCGGGACAGTGGAATGCCTGCGGACATTCTGCTGTCCCATTTTTCTTTTCCCCCTCTCCCGCTGGACTTTGAAATGTGTTATACTGGGAGAAAACGATGCACACAGGAGAGATGACCATGCAATATAAGATTCTGGCAAGCGATTACGACAACACGCTGATGCCCTTTGGGGAGGCAAAGCCCCGCCCGGCGGTGGTAAAGGCGGTAAAAAAGCTGCAAGCCGCCGGGGGCAAGTTCGTGCTCAGCACCGGCCGCTCCTACCCCGCCATTCGGGATAAAAACCAGCTGGGCGGTATCCGGTACGACTACGCCATCACCTGCAACGGTGCCTGCGTGGTGGACAGACAGGGCAACGTAATAGCCGAGCATCCGCTTACCAGCGAGGAGATGTATGTGCTGGTGGATTTTTGTGAGGATTATAACTACCCGCTGCAATTCAACTTCCGGGATGCCTGCTACGCCTACTGTGAGTACGAGTATCTGCACACCGGCTATCAGATGATGAACAGCCCCGGGCTGGACTGCGTGGACGGCGAGGATCAGGACAGGCATCTGGTGGATATGCCTCACGCTGCCTTTGCCGCCATGCCGCCGCAGGAGGTGGAGCGCTTCCACGAAAAATACGGCTACCTTGGTCTGCACTGGATGCAGGTGGGCGCACAGAACGCAGACGGCTACTGCTACTATGATATCGTGCGCGGCGGCATGGATAAGGGCGTAGGACTTGCCGACCTGTGCGCACAGATGGGGCTTACGCTGGCCGATGCCGTGGCCGTGGGCGATTCTGCCAACGATGTGGGGATGCTGAAGGTCGCAGGTCTGAGCGCCTGCATGGCAAACGGCACCCCGGACGCCAAGGCCGCTGCCGACCGGATCATCGGGGACGTGCGGGAGGACGGCGTGGCGGCGCTGATCGAGGAGCTGTGGTTCGATGGCCCCCGCGCGGAGCCCTCCGGCAAAGATTTTGGCTCCGCATGGGGCAATATTGAAAGTGCAGGCGGCAGCTTATGAGCTTTGCACCGGTGTACGATGACCGCAGCCGGGCGCTGATCTTAGGCACATGGCCCAGCCCCAAAAGCCGGGAGATGGCCTTTTACTACGGCCATCCGCAAAACCGGTTCTGGCCGCTGCTGGCGGCGCTGACCGGAGAGCCGCTGCCCGCGCGGGAGGATATCGCCGCCAAAAAGCAGCTGCTTTTGCGCCACGGGCTGGCGCTGTGGGATACGCTGGAAAGCTGCACTATCACCGGCGCATCAGATGCTTCCATCCGGGATGTGGTGCCCAACGATATCGCCGGGCTGCTGCGCAAAGCACCCATCCGGGCGGTGTTCTGCAACGGTGCCACAGCTTACCGTATCTACACAAAATATCAGCAGCCGCTTACCGGCATCCCGGCTGTCCGTCTGCCCAGTACAAGCCCCGCCAACGCTGCCTGCAGCCCCGCCCGGCTGGAGGAACTTTGGGGCACTGCGCTGGCAGACTGGATCGTAAAATAATGACAAGGCTGTAAATTCTTTTGCGGGATACTTGCGTTTTTTTGCGGACGTTGTATTATGGATATCATAAGGGGCGCACTGCCCCGGACAAGGAGAAATGACCATGAGCAAGATCATCCGCACCCAAAAGCCCAGCGTGCTGCCCTTTTATGCAATGGCGCTGGTGTTCGTGGTGCTGTGCGCGGTGCTGCCGGTGTATAAATTATGGGCGCTGCTGGTGGCGCTGGGCGGTGCCGCCGTGGCCTTTGGCGTGGCAAAAAAGACCTGCCCGCCCCGGGTGGTGGAGCACGAAGTGCCTTTCCACACCGGTGTGGAGGATGTGGACCAGATGCTGACCGACATCCAGCAGAAACTGGACACCATGCATGCGCTGAATGAAGCGTTGCCCGACCCGCAGCTGTCTGCTGCCATGACTCGCATGGAAAAGGCGGGCCGCTCCATCGTGGAAGCGGTGGAAGCAAACCCCGCCAAGGCAAAGCAGGTGCGCCGGTTTGCCAACTACTATCTGCCGGACGCCGTAAACGTTTTGCAGCAGTACGCAAAGCTTGCAAAGCAGGGGGTGCGGGGTGAGAACGCCGCCGCCATCCGCGCCGAGGTGGAGCACAACGCCGCCTCCATTGCCACGGCTTTTGAAAACCAGCTGGATGCCCTGTACGCGGCAGAGAGCATGGACCTGTCCGCAGACCTGACCGTTTTGCAGAATATGCTGAAAGGGCAGGGTCTGAGCAAGTAAAAACGGAACATTCCCTCGGGATTTTGAAAGGAAGGAATCACTTATGGCTGACAATACTCTGAACTTTGATCTGGATGCCCCCGCAGTGCCCACCCTGACGCTGGACCCCACCCCCGCTGCTGTGCCGCAGGAGGAAAAGCCCGCCGCTGCCCCTGCCCCGGAAGCACAGGTGAACCTGACCCCCGAGGAGCAGGCCATGGTGGATCAGTTTGCCCAGAAGATCGATATCACCAACAGCCAGCAGGTGCTGCAGTATGGCTCTGCCTGCCAGAAGAAAATCGGCGATTTCTCCGAAGCTGCCCTCTCCAAGGTGTCCACCAAGGATCTGGGCGAGGTGGGCGATATGATCACCGACCTCATCGGCGAGCTGAAGAGCTTTGACGCCAATGAGGAACAGCAGAAGGGCATTATGGGCTTCTTCAAGAAAAAGACCAGCCAGCTGGATGCCCTCAAGACCAAGTACGACAAGACCGAGACCAACGTGGAAAAGATCCAGTCCATGCTGGAAGCGCATCAGGTGCAGCTGCTCAAGGATATCGCCATGCTGGATAAGATGTATGAGCTGAACATGGCCTACTTCAAGGAGCTGAGCATGTATATCCTTGCCGGTAAGAAAAAGCTGGCCGATGTGCGTGCCAATGAATTGCAGCAGGCCATGGACAAGGCCAAGGCCTCCGGCCTGCCGGAGGACGCACAGGCCGCCCGCGACCTTGCCGATCAGTGCGAGCGCTTTGAGAAAAAGCTGTATGATCTGGAGCTGACCCGAAACATCAGCCTGCAGATGGGCCCCCAGATCCGTCTGCTGCAAAACAACAACACCATGATGGCGGAAAAGATCCAGTCCACCATCGTGAACACCATCCCCCTGTGGAAGAACCAGATGGTGCTGGCACTGGGTCTGGCACACAGCCAACAGGCCATGCAGGCCGAGCGCGCTGTGACCAACATGACCAACGACCTGCTGAAGAAGAACGCCGAGGCGCTGAAGCTGGGCACCATCGAGACCGCCAAGGAGAGCCAGCGCGGCATCGTGGATATCGAGACCCTGCAGCAGACCAACAAGAGCCTGATCGAGACGCTGGACGAGCTGAACAAGATCCAGAGCGAGGGCCGCGCAAAGCGCGTTGCCGCCGAGCAGGAGCTGACCCGCATCGAGGACGAGCTGAAAACCAAAATGATGGAGATCCGGAGCTGAAATGGCAAACGCTGATTTTTCTCAGAACAAACAAACCGCTCCCGGCGGCTTTGACGCGGGCAGCTACCGCGAAAAAGCAAAGCCGGAGCAGGCCGTAAGGCTGACGCCCCGCCAGCAGAAGCTGGCCGCACTGGAAGCAAAGCTGCCCGCAGCGCTTTCCACCCGTACGGCGGCGCTGGTCTTGAGCGTAGTGATGATGCTGGCCGCTTTTTTCGGCTTTGGCAGCGCCAAGCTGCGCGGAAAATACAACACCGCCCGCCAGTGGTTCACCGCAGGGGTTGCCGCCGACAACGGCTATAACCTGAGCGAGGAACTGACTACCCGGGAGAATACAGCGGCGAATATCCTGACCACCGCCTCAAACACCCTTGGCGCAGACAACGCCGAGGTGCTGGCTGCGCAGACGGCGCTGAACGATTTCTCCGCTTGTCTGCAGGCGGTGCAGAACGGCGGCAAAAGCCAGTCGCTGACCTCGCTGCCCTATTATCAGGGCAGCACGATGCACGCGCTGTATCAGGCCGATCAGGCGCTGGGCACTGCCGTTGACCAGCTGTATGCAAAATTGCAGGAGCAGGCCGACGACCCCATGAAGATGGGCGCGGTGCAGGGGCAATACGGTCAGTTCAACAGCGCAGCCACCATCATCGGTACCTTGCAGTATAATACGGCGGTGTATGAATATCAGAAGGATGTCGGCGGCTTCCCGGCCAGTGTGCTGGGCGCTTTGTCCGGCGTGAAGGAGGTTGAGCCCTTCGCATGAAAAACTTTGCAAAACGCATCAGCGCACTGGTGCTGGCCGTGGTGGTCAGCGCGGCAGTGCTGTGCCCGGCGGCCTTTGCCGCCCAGCTGCCCAGCCTGCCAAAAGACCAGTGCGTGGTGGACGGTGCCGGTGTGCTGAGCAGCAGCACCGTGCAGACCATCACTGAACTGAACGCCCAGCTGGAATCCAGCTGCAGCGGCGCACAGATCGGTGTACTGACAGTAGAATATACGGGCAATGATTCCACAGAGGATTACGCTACACAGGCTTTCAACGCTTGGGGCATCGGCTCGTCCTCCCAGAATAACGGCGTGCTGATTTTACTGGTGATGGAGTCGGCGCAGTATGCGGACGGCGACTACTACCTGACCTACGGCGATGGCTTCCGCAACACCACGCTGGCAAAGCAGTCCAGCGCCATCGCCCAGACCATGGAAGATCAGTTCGCAGCACGGAACTATGACGGCGCGGTGACTACCTGTGCCCGCAACGTGGCAAACACCATCGCGGATATCTACGGCGTCAGCCTTTCCGGCGGCACCGGTAACGGCAGCACCGTGCAGCCCGGCTATCAGGGCGGGCAGAGCAGTGGCGGCAGCACCCTGACCGACATCCTGACCCTTGTGGTCAGCGTTGTGTTGCTCATCGTCATCATCCGGTCGGTGGCCTACGTTTTTGCCAGCCCCTGCGGCTGGCTGTGGTGCTTCGGTGGGCCCCGGCCTCCTCGCAGACGTCGCGGCCCGCCGCCGCCCCCACCGGGCGGCTTCTATGGCGGCTTCCGTTG
>OGIG01001607.1_pt1 | contig 12481 bp, 8 predicted proteins | sample 1571601 | NCBI WGS metagenome assembly OGIG01 (sample SAMEA2581953, study PRJEB24529) | metagenome | biome: Human gut stool | place: China | collected 2011 | reverse complement strand
CTATGGCCGTGCTGATGAGATAATGAGACTTGCGCCGATACGTTTGCCGTATATTCAGGAGGCTTTGAACCTTGATGCTGTGGGTGCCGTTGAAGAGTATGCCGTATGGGGCGGTGTACCTCGTTATTGGGAACTAAGAGAAAACAGGAACTCACTTTCCGATGCGTTGTGGCACAATATCCTTTCGATAAATGGGACTCTTTACGAGGAACCGATAAAACTGTTTCAGGATGATGTGAAGGATATTGTCAAGACTTCTACAATCATGTCCTATATCGGCTCCGGTGCAAATCGTCTTTCTGAGATTGCTGCCAGATGTAATGAGCCTGCAACTAATCTGTCACGTCCGTTGAAGAAACTTATCGATCTCGGATTCTTGGAAAAAGATGTTCCGTTCGGAATTGACGAAAAGAATGCGAAAAAGAGCCTATATAAGATTGCAGACCCATTTATGGCATTCTACTATCAGTTTGTCGTACCAAACCGTTCGTTCATCGAGCTTGGTCGTCGTTTGCCATTAGAACAGGCTTTGGCAGTCCATTTCCCGGAGTATGTGAGTATGCATTGGGAAAAACTATGCAGGGATGCTGTAACGGGAAATATGGTCAATGGAATTGTTTACGGTAAGGCAAAACGCTGGTGGGGACCGGTTCTCAATGAGAGGAAAGAACCGGAACAAATAGAGATTGATGTGATGGCCGAGTCGCTGGATAAAAAATATTTGTTAGTTGGCGAATGCAAATGGACAAATCTGGAGAATGGCAAACAACTTACAGCCGAGCTTCTCCGTAAAGCCAACCTGCTGCCATTTGCCAAGAATTACAATATTCTCCCGGTCTTATTTCTTAAGAATGCACCGAAAGATGATGTCGGGAATGCGATGTTACCGGAAAATGTTGTTGAGTTGATGAAATGAATTGACTAAATTAAAGAACTATGAGCGGAGGATATTTTGATAGGGGCACATATGCAATGCGTGAGATTGCCAATACTATTGAGCGCGATATTGCGAGGGCATTGAAACCTAAACCTGAGAAAATTCAAGAGGACTATTGGACTATTTACGAGAAAGATTGCTTTGGCTCATACCATAGTTATAGAACTTATATGGATTTTGGCTGTTATGATGATGCGGAATCTTTTCTTCTGAGAGATAAAACCATTGTCAAGGCAGAACAAAAATATGCAGACCGACGATTCTTTGATGATGGGGTGATTTTCCAATCGAAAAAGCGATATATGTCAGATGTTCCTGATGACGAACAGATTCCGGTATTGTACTCAATCCATCATTGTTATTATGACCATTATCCGTATAATGCTGATGTATTGGAACTATCGAATGAGACGATTGATGCGATGAAGGAGGCATATCGGCAAATTCGTATAGCAGAGATATATGCTACTCGTGTAGATTGGATGATGAGTGGTGATGACAGTGAAGAGAGTTTCCGTGAACGCATCAAGGAAGACTTAGAGGAGTTTGAAAAGGAATATGCCACTAAAGACTGGACTTATCTTGATGAAGATTAATAAAGCAATAACCTATTATAAAATAAAAAAAGAGATGTGCTTTTGCTTGTTATTATGATAGGCTGAGTATAGCAAAGAATACAATGCGGTATCAAACTTTTCTAAAATTGGAGTCGATGAGGTTAGTTGTAAGCGTGTAACTGTTTCTTACGAGGGTGTTTGAGTGTTGTGTGGGGGGACAGAATACACCATCTATCGTTTGTTGTATTGTTTCCGTTCTTCCAGCCAGTCCTTTAATTTTTTCTCTTGTGTAATATATACCTCTTCAAATGTTTTTGCAATGTGGTTTAATAAATCTATTTCTTGCTGATTAAATGGCTCATTAGATTCAATATAAGAAAAATTGTCTTTAATCTTAATTCTGGATATATACGATCCATTTTTAAATGGTATATTGAAACTGATGTTGACCTTGTTAGCGAAGAAATCTTCATAAAACGAAGAACCAATAATCGTATCTGAATGCATTGCTTTGACATCTGAAACATAATGTAAAAACTGGCAAATTACCTTATCCTATATATGAGGAAGATCATGATTACGCTTTTGACGCTTCTTCTTATGGTGTAGCGGATTGGAATATGGATAATCAGTCTGTAATAGTATACGATCGGTATGATTTATGGAGTATTGATTTGAAAAATAGAAAAACTCCGGTGTGTTTGACACAAGGAATTGGCAGAAAAGAACTAATTACTTTCCGTAAAGCTGAAAAACCGGTTTCTATATCGGGGGGAAAACTATATCTGGAAGGCTTTGATGAAAAAAGTAAAACTAAAGGGTTGTATGTGCTAGAAGGTAAGAGACTGCGTAAAATGGCTGTGGATCCTCATTATAATCTTGTGGTAAAAGCGAGTACGGCAAATCATAAAGTAGTGCTTTGGACGAAAGAAAACTATGGAGAGAGAGACTTTTGGGTGTCCGACTTGACGTTACGGAATCCGAAACGGGTGACAGATACTAATCCACAGGTAAAGTATATTAATTGGGGGAGTACCCAATTGTACACATGGACTAATTTGGAGGGAAAGAAAAATGAAGGAATCTTGTTTTTGCCGGAGGATTACCAAAAAGGAAAGAGTTACCCTGTGATCGTATTGTTTTATGAGAAGATGACACAAGGACTTAATAGTTATCGTATACCGGAATATAGTAGTGCGACTATTGATATTCCTTGGTTTGTAAGTAATGGATATGTTGTTTTCTGTCCGGACATTAGTTATCGTATTGGTGCACCTTATGAAAGTTGTTATAATGCGGTGATAAGCGGAGTTGAGCAACTTATAAGGGATGGAATTGCGGATAAAGAACGTATTGGTATCAACGGGCATAGTTGGGGAGGTTCGCAGACTGCTTGGTTGGTGACACGTACGAACTTGTTTAAATGCGCTTCTCCATGTTCTGCAGTAACTGATCAGGTGGCAGATTATCTGATGCTCCGCGGAACCGGGCAGCCCAATATGTATTTTGAGGATGCGCAAGGACGCTTGGGCAAAACATTGTGGGAGGACAGACAATTATATCTTGACAATTCTCCGGTTATGCATGCAGACAAGATACATACTCCTTTGTTAATATTCCATGGTGAGAAAGATACGAGTGTGCGTGTTTATCAGGGTATGGCTCTTTATTTTGCTATGCGTCGTTTGGGACGTCCGGCCTGGTTGTTGAATTATCGTGATGTAGGCCATCAAATGGGAGGAGATGCCGAATGTCGTGACTTTATGCAGAGGTTGATTGGTTTCTTTGACTATTATTTGAAGGCTGCTCCTATGCCGGAATGGATGAAAGCTGAAAGTAACTAATAAAACGGATAGGAATGAAAGTAATATTATTGTGGGCACTGTTGATGATTGCTGGCTGCGCGCTAAAGGCTCAATCAACTCCGGAAGAGAAACTGATGCAAACATTGTATGCAATAACGAATCTTTATGTTGATTCAATATCTAAAGAAGCTTATATCAATCATACAATTGCGGAGATGATGAGGAAGCTGGATCCTTTTTCTGAATACTTGCCGCCTGTACAGCTGCAAGGCAATGAGCAGGTATTGGGAGGGATGACAAATTTTGCTGGAATAGGTGTGGAAGGTACTTGGAAAAACGGACATTTTTATGTGACTTTTGTTGAGAGGAATGGAAATGCTTGGAAACAAGGTATTCGGGCGGGAGATGAGGTTGTATCGGTGGACGGAAAGACGCTGGGACAACTACAAGACGGGCAGATCTTTCGTTTATTGAACGGAGAAGAGGGAAGCGTGGTTACTTTGCAAGTAAAGCGGGGTAAGAAACTACTTCCTGAACGGAAGATAGTTCGTGCTTATCTACCGGTTTCCGGCATAAGAACTTCCTATATGATCGATGAGGAAACTGGTTATCTGGCTATTTCTGTTTTTTCTAAAAATGTCTCAAACGACTTTAAAAAACACCTTCAGGGGCTACTTCGTCAGGGAATGAAAAACCTGATTCTTGATATTCAAAAGAATGAAGGGGGACTTTTTGATGAAGCGGTGACGATAGCGGATGAGTTATTGGATGGAACTAAGTCTATAGTTTATGCAGATGGCGTACATATGGACCGGATGACATTTCAAGCTGGTACTAAAGGCCTGTTTGAACAGGGGCGGCTGACAGTGTTGGTCAGTGGGCAGACTAAGTCGGCGGCAGAGATTCTGGCAGGTGCTTTACAAGATTGGGATCGCGGAGTTCTGTTAGGAAGCCGTACTTTCGGAAAAGGACTTATTCAGGATACTTTTCCTTTTGAGGACGGGTCAGCACTCAGACTGACCGTAGCACGTTATTTTACTCCGAGCGGACGTTCTATTCAAAAAGTATATAAAAAAGAGGAGCAGCCATTCAAGCCATCAAGTGATACCTACAAATCTTTGCGTACTCATCGTACTTTGAAGAGTGGAGGAGGAATTATGCCGGATATTAGTGTGCAGACCGATACAATGCATTTTACGCAATGGTATAATATGTTGGTGTATAGTGGGGTACAAAAACAAACTGTGCGTGATTTTGTGGTGGAACATCGAATGGCATTGCAGAAAAAATATAAGACTTTTGAAACTTTTCAAAGAGATTTCCAAGGAGATGATTTATTACAAGAACTATGTAGAATGGCAGGAGAGGCTAATATAACTTTCTCGGAAGAAGAATATGAGAAATCGAAAAGCTTCTTGACTGTACAGCTGAAAGCGCTTCTAGCCCGTGATTTGTTTAACGAAAACCGATATTATTATCAGGTATTAAATTCGATGAATCCATGTGTCCGGAAAGCCTATGAAATATTAAATACCCCAAGTGATTATCAAATGATTTTAAGAGAAAATGACTGATATGAAATATATTGTAATAAACATCTTTATGCTATGTGTCTGTTTGTCTTCGTGCAGGCAGGCTTCTGTATTTAAATTGGAAGCGGATGTGCATACGAATGAATATGATAGTTTGTATATTTACATGATCCGGCCAGATGTAATTTTTAGAGAAAATGATCAGAAACTGGATAGTGCGTTGATTCGTAACGGGCGTTTTAGCTTTGAGTGTCAAGTGAATGGTGAACCTTTTGTCGTCAAATTGGCTTTGCCGCCGAAAGATGATCATTTTATGTATGGTCTGCCGGAATGTAATTGTATTGTGGAGACCGGAGAGATAAAACTGGATTATACTTCTTTGGGAGTTCGATTGGAAGGAGGAATGCTGAATCAACAATATGATGATCGCCTTTTAGCCCTAAATCGGGAGATTAAGAAAAGAAATAATGTGATTGTGGCTGAACGGGATTCCGTAGAGAAGTCACGTACTTTGAATCTGGAGGAAATGTCTGCCTTCAATCAGCGTATCGGTGCATTGTATAACGAACTGAAGCCGGCTCATGTCCGATTTGTTTCCGATTATATAGGAACAGAGGTTGGAGCATTTTTCTTTTTCTTTTATCCGGAAAATTATTATCCGGCAGATATTTACGCTAATTTATTGGCTTTGGTAGGCGAAAATTATCGATGCAAAGCAGAATTGAAGAAGGAAAAAGATAAAGAGGCTGTGGAGCATTGGAGAGAATCCGTAGAATTAACAGAGATTGGTAATGTCTATCGTGACTTTATTTGTAGGGATTTAGCAGGAAAAGAGGTGAAATTGTCCGATTACGTACATCCTGGTCATGTGACAATGGTTGATTTTTGGGCATCTTGGTGTGTGCCTTGCGTGCAGGAACTTTCTTTCTTGAAATCGTTGTATCAAACCTATCACGGGCAAGGATTAGATATTGTCAGTGTTTCTCTGGATACGAAAAGAAGTGCATGGGAGGCTGCTGTGAAAAAACATCAGATTCCTTGGCCGCAAATCTCTGACTTGAAAGGTTGGCATGGTACGATAACTAAAGATTATGCTATAAGTGCGATTCCTTTTATTATTGTGATCGATCAGAAAGGGAATATTGCAGTGCGTAATTTACATGATTATAAGCTGGAGAATGCAATAAAGGAATTATTGGCAGCGAAAAATAAATAAGATATTAATAGAACATAGCATTCGACCTTCGTACTGTCTCTGTGGTGACTCTTAGTTTTCCAAGACATATTAGGATAAAAATTGGGAACAAAGATTTTGCTGTAGCCAGCATGATACGCTGAATATCTTACTTCACGATATTCTTTTCTTTAGATATTTTACGCAATACTACGAATATTTGCACAAAAACTGAAAATAAAAAGCCTTTTTATTTTTGTTTTTATCTATAATTTGTACTTTTGGCTCCAAACGAATGGGCTGATGAAGATGCATGAAAAGAATTTGAAGATAACAATAGAGGAGTTCGATAAGATATATAGTAAATATTATTCCCAACTCTTCTACTATGCCTATGGTTTCGTGGAGGATTCGGAGACTTGTCGTGATATTGTATCGGATGTTTTTGGACAGGCGTGGGAAAATATAGAGCGTTTGGAGAGAGCTACAATTGGAAGTTACTTGTATTCGTGCGTGCGAAATAAATGTATAGACTATTTGCGGCATGATCAAGCGGCTCGCCAGTATGTGGAATATTTGCAGGATGTTGTGGAAGATGATGAGGGAATGACTCCGGAAGAATATGAAGAACGGCTCAGAATCGTGAAACAGATTATATCGGAACTACCTCCTCGGACACGATTTGTTTTAGAACAATGTTATTTCAATAATAAGAAATATCAGGAGGTAGCAGAGATTCTCGATGTAACTTCCAGTGCAGTGAAAAAACATATTATGAAAGCACTTTCTATACTTCGAGAACGGTTATCTGTTATAAAATCGTAAAAAAGGTACCCAAAATGGGGGTAAACCGTATTAATATAAAAGTAAGTTGTAGCAATATGATAGAAAATATAGATGATAAAAAAGATATAGGGCTGATATTAGACTGTAAACGAGCAATGGCAATGGACAATATTCCTTTTCCTGATATAGAGGAGGAAAGGAAACGTTTTTGGGAGAAACAAAAACAGATTCGTTCATCTGTCAATGAAGTACGTTGTGACGAATCTGTGAAGATGCGGCGGTTGAAGCGTTGGTGTATTGCCGCTTCGGTGGCTGCCATATTGTTTTTAGGATTGTTTTTGGGAGTGTTTTTCTATCACCCTTCTGTGGTGCAGGTACAGGTATTTGCAGCCGATGAGTCGGCAGTAGATCCCAAGTTGAATTTCGGAGATGTTACTTATGTAATAAAAGAAGAAACGCCGGATCGTCAGTTATATGCTCATGGGATTGTTGCCACTCGTAAATCCATTGATTTGAGTGCGAAGAAAACGTCTGTTTTACCTTTGCAAGAACAGTTACAAACACTGACTACTCCTTGTGGACAGGACTATACGGTTACTCTTTCCGATGGAACTACCGTATTGCTTAATGCTGCCAGTCAGCTAGTCTTTCCGGATGTTTTTGTGAAAGAACAACGAATCGTTTATTTGAAAGGAGAAGCTTATTTTGATGTAGCGTCGGATAAAGAACATCCTTTTATTGTGAAGACCGATTATTTCGAGACTGCTGTACTCGGTACTAAATTTAATGTGCGTTCTTATTCCAAGATAGATGCTCATGTCACTTTGTTAGAGGGTAAAGTGACGGTAACTAATGATAAAACGGAATCTTTGATTTTGGAACCGGAAGAGCAAGTTACCTTGTCTGAAAATGGAAAGTTAGAGAAGCAGGTAGTAGATACCTATCCATATTTAGAGTGGCAGAAAGGATATTTTTATTTTGATAATGTATCACTTATAGAGATAATGCAGGAATTAGGAAGATGGTATAATGTGGATGTTGTTTTTGAGAATGATGAGATGATCGATTATAAGATGCACTTTGTTGCCAGTCGTACAGAAAGCCTGATGTATGCGATACGTAATTTGAATGCGCTTGGCATATTTTATGTAACATTGGATGGAAACCGAATAATAATTCAATAAAATCTTCTATTTTTAATCTTTTTGCTATTTTCTTTTTAAAATTGGTACCCGATTATTGTTGATTACGTATTATTTGTGACTTTACTTTTAAATTAGCAAATAATATATGATGAGACGATTGAATGAAGAGCTCCGAGAAAGATCGGGGGTACGGTATTGGAAGTACCTGGTGTGTTTCCTGATAATGTGCGCCTTGGTTACTGGTTTAGCTGCACAGGAGAAGGAAAAGAGGGTTACGATGAAATGCGTGAATGAAAAATTAACAGATGCTTTGAAGAAAATAGAGAAGCAGTCTAGTTATAAAATTGTATTTAGTTACAATGAACTTCATGCCATCCGTGTAAATGCTACTATTGAGGGATTGACTGCTCCGGAAGCTGTAAAGAAACTGATTGCCGGACAACCGATTAACAGTTCGGTAGATGGTAGGTATATTCATGTGTTCTTGAAAAAAGATTATCCGCAGAAAGGTTGCTTAAACGGTCAGGTAGTAGATGAAAATGACGAACCTTTGCCTGGTGTATCCGTGCGTGTGAAGAATGGACGTTCGACAGGAACATTGACCGATTTGAATGGTTGCTTTTCTATTCCGGTAAAAGAGGGACAGAGTGCGATGCTTACCTTTTCTTTTATAGGGAAGAAGACTGTAGAAAAAATGGTAAATGATGGCTGGGGAGTCCAGGTGAAACTGGAAGAACTGGTGAATGCTGTTGATGAAGTGGTAGTTACCGGTTATCAAGTGATGGATAAGCGTCTGATGGCAAGTTCCACTTCTATGGTGAAGATGGATGATATAAAAATTCCGACTCTCAATACAGTGGATAAAATGTTACAAGGTACTGTACCGGGGTTAATGGTACAGAATAGTTCCGGTTCTCCTAATGCTACTCCCCGTATTCGTATGCGCGGCTCTTCTACGATTTATGGAAATGCTTCTCCTTTGTGGGTGGTGGATGGAATTGTTTATGAAGACCCTGTTGATTTGTCTAATGATGAATTGAATAATGTGTTACAGGGAACAGGAGCAGATATGCTTGAACAGGTGAACTTGAATGCCACCCGTAGTTTGCTGGGGAATGCAATTGCGGGAGTTAATCCGAATGATATTGAATCCATTACATTTTTGAAAGATGCTTCGGCTACCGCTATTTATGGTACGCGTGCAGCGAATGGAGTCATTGTGTTAACAACAAAGAAAGGTAAGATAGGGAAACCTTCGATAAGTTTCTCGGCTTCTTTGGGTTTCACAGGGCGGCCTCGTTATTCTCAGTACAATCTTATGAATTCAAAAGAACGTGTTGGTATTTCTAAAGAGGTGGCAGAAAAAGGGTATTTATATGATTATATACCTTATGCGACAGGTTTTGAAGGTGCTTTGTTCGATTTTTATAATATGAAGATTACGAAGAGTGAGTTTGACGCACAGGTGGCTAAATATGAGACAATGAACACAGATTGGTTTAAGTTGCTTTGCCAAAATGCCTTTAATCAAGATTATAGCGCCAGTATTTCAGGAGGAAATGAAACTATCAATTACTATACTTCTATTGGATATAATAATTCTAAAGGTACGACAAAGGGAGATAATTCAACCAGTTATAGTCTGACATCCAATATTTCCGCACGTCTTACAAAAAAGGTCAGAGCTTATACTCGTTTGAGCTTTTCGGAACAAAGCAGTGATGGATTTTACACTACTAATCCTTACTCTTATGCGTTAGAGACAACCCGTGCCATTGCTTCTGATGAGTACTATACAACCAAAAATAATACAATCGACGGGTTGTCCAACAACTATCCTTTGACCTATAATATATTCAATGAGTTGGCACATACCGGCAATGAGGCTAAATCTCGTAATTTCAGTGGTAATGTGGGTATTGACATAGATATCTTGAAAGGATTGAAACTCCAGACTCTTTTTGGGATGCGCTATGTTAATTCTACTAACTATCAATGGGCGGACGAACGTTCTTATTATATCGCTAGTATTCGTGGATATGATTATGGTACGGTAGCTCCTAACAGTGAAGAAGAAAAGAAAAGTGTGTTGCCACATGGAGGTATTCTCAATTACAGTTCTACAAATAACGTAAGCTATACGGCTCGTGCGCAATTTTCTTATGCTACGCTTTTAGGGGCGATGCAACAACATGCTATTAATGCTATGATTGGCTATGAAGCTAATTCTAATCAATATGATGGATTAAGTGATGTGGAATATGGGTATTATCCGGATCGTGGAATGGCCATTAGTTATGAGTATGATAAGGAAAGTGCTGGAAGTGGAGTTCTGAATAATTCTTCATTGGACAAACATAATGTGTCGCGTAAGAACTCGAAAAGCAATACGGTATCTGCTTATGCCACTTTTGTTTATGCATTAAAGAATCGTTATATTTTTAATGCTAATTTACGTGGAGATGCTTCCAATCGCTTTGGACAATATACAAATCATAAATTTCTTCCGGTGTGGAGTATGGCTGCAAGATGGAAAGTGAATGATGAAGCTTGGTTTAGGGGATGGAAAGCTTTAGATGATTTTAGCATACGTTTTTCTTATGGTCAGCAAGGAAATATTCCGACTTCGGTAGGGCCGAATTTGGTAGCGCAGTATATGGCGCTTGCAGTCAACCGTTTCTCCGGGAATTACCAGTTGGGTATCAAAAGGCTTCCTTATCCGGATTTACGTTGGGAGAAGACTATAAGTACTAACTACGGATTGGATTTCTCTCTTTTGAATGGCCGGATATCCGGTACTGTTGATTATTATGTTCGTAAAGGAAAAGACCTGATTTTTAGTTTGCCGGTAGCCAGTGAATATGGAACGACTCAAACTTTCCGTAATGGAGCTAGTATGAAAAACTATGGTATTGAGGTAGGGTTAACTTTCATTCCTCTCAAGACCCGTGATTTTACTTGGACATTAACTCCTATTTATTCAAAGAATACTAATAATATTAGTAATACTACTAAACAGGATTACACTTATCTTGATTATTTGGCTGGTAATGCCTATGAAGATGGAAAGCCTGTGAATGCACTGTATGCATGGGAGTTTACAGGGCTTGATCATGAGACGGGACGTGCTACGTTTGCGCATTGTTCAACAAAAGAATCGGATGTGGAGAAAAGTGACGACCCGAAAAGTTATTTGAAATATTGCGGTTCAACCGATCCGAAATTTAATGGCGGACTTTCTACTTCTTTGCGTTATAAGAACTTTATATTGAATGCCCAATTTGCTTATGCTTTTGGTCATGTGAGACGTCTGAATTTCTTATTCAACGGAACAATGAAGATGCCTACTCCACAGACAAACTTAACTACGGATTTTTTGAATTGTTGGCGTGAACCTGGCGATGAGGAGCATACAAATATTCCAGGCATTGCTTTTGGAGAGGCTCAGAACTATTATGTCTATACTCCGATTGCGAATGTATCTCAACAGAATACTTATGATATGTATAATTATTCAGATGTTCGTGTAGTAAAAGGTGACTTTTTCCGTTGCCGTAATCTGATGTTGACTTATACTTTTCCAGATAAGTGGATGCGTCCGTTAAATGTCGGAAGTATGTCTTGTTCATTTAATGTTACTAATCTTTTTACTTTGTGTAGTTCGAAATTTAACGGGCAAGATCCGGAGGTGGAATCTACAGGAAGCGTAGCATTGCCCATTACACGGACTTATTCATTTTCTGTAAGTCTTAGTTTTTAAATCTTAATATCTTTTGTAGATTATGAAAATGAAAAATATATTAACAATATTCATTGTGTGTATACTATCTTCTTGTGGAGACTTTTTAAAAGAAGTCTCACAGGATGAATTTGAACCGAAAACCGCAACTGCTTATCAAGAATTGTTGAATGGAGAAGGATATTCGACGACAATCTGTTTGGATCCTATAACGGATGTATTGAGTGATGATGTTGAAGGGGTACAAGGGCAATCGTATAATTATACAGATGAGAATTTAGCTCATCGGGCGGTTTATACGTGGCAACCCAATATGTATTTGCTGTTGGCTGATTATGATATGACTAGTCTGTTGCACGCATATCAAAACCTCTATAAATGTATTATGGCTTGTAATCTTGTGATTGATGGATTGACTGATGCGGATGGAACAGAGGATGAAAAAGCACAGACAAGAGGCGAGGCTTTGTCACTTCGCGCTTATTACTATTTTTTATTAGTAAATATGTATTCTATGCCTTATAATTGTCCGGGAAATACTCCGGAAACTCTTTTGGGTGTACCTTTGGTTATTGAACCGGAGATAAAAGATGAGGGTATTGCACGTAATACTGTTGCTGAAGTTTATGCTCAGATATGTAAAGATATTGAAGAGGCTTGTAGACTGCTTGATGACAAAGCTAGTAATAATATCGGATTATTCCGTATTAATTATGTTGGAGCTCATCTTTTAGCCTCTCGTATCTATTTGTATATGGAGAATTGGGATAAGGCGTTGGCTTACGCGGACTCGGTGTTACAAGTGA
>OGIG01001603.1_pt1 | contig 12487 bp, 8 predicted proteins | sample 1571601 | NCBI WGS metagenome assembly OGIG01 (sample SAMEA2581953, study PRJEB24529) | metagenome | biome: Human gut stool | place: China | collected 2011 | reverse complement strand
AGAATATAGCTCGTTTCTAAATCGTTAGCAGTTACATTCTTTAAAGTACTTAACTTACTGATATTCAATCAATAAAAGATTTTGTTGTGACTCGCGCAATGGAAGGTAATCTTTTTCTTGATGCCAGCAGCTTCCACCCATTCCTTAACCGTATAACATAGGCAGGAGTGCTGAACCAATCCCTTGAATATCACATCATCCTCTCCCTTCTCAGGCAGCCACTTCATGGCTTCCTTGGAGAGATTGTAGGTGATGTTCTTCTTGGTCTTCGTCATTCTGAGGGTGAGTCTATGCTTTTCTTCTCCACCTTCCGTATATGTCTCAATCTGAGACCATTTTAACTTCCTGATGTCAGAGATTCTGAGACCACAGAAACAAGAGAACATGAAGGCATTCTTGACAAGAGGAAATCTACATTCCGTCTCAGCCAGCAGCTTCACTTCATCAATGCTCAAAAATTCCCTTTCGGTTTCAATACCCTTAGGTAAATCATCATTAGAAATATCCTGAGCAGGGTTATGCTTGATGATGCCTTCTTCCACTGCAACCTTCAAGACCTTACATAGGTACTTGTAGTATGTGATGCAGGAGTTAATATGAAGGTGCTCCTGACTTTGTCTTCTCATTCTATAGTTCCTGAGGTGCTGCATGAATCCTTTGCAGAAGTTCTTGTCTATATCCTTCATCAGCACTTGGTCACCCTTGTAGAGTAGGAGGTGCTTTTTCAGGATTTTCAGGATTCTGTTCGGGTCATTATCAGCTATTGATGTCTTTGCCTTCTTCTCGGCAAAGATGTCAATCACATCGAAGAGTTTCATCTTGCTTTTGTTGGTTTCAAGTCCAGCCATTCCGTTCTTGATGTCGAGCACACGCTGCGCCTTGATAACATTCACTACTGCCATAGTCTCTGCATTCTTTCTTCTCGCCTCAGTTCTGTCTCTTCCCTTTTCGGGCACAAGATATAGTTTGAGGAACTCATACTTACGCTTTCCATCTTGGTAAATATCAAGATAGATGCTCTTGTTCCCGTTTGCCAGTTCCTTGAATCTGATAGTGACTGGCTCTTTTTCGATTGTTTTCTTCCTTCCCATAAGCCTACAATTTTAAATCTTTCGCAAAGATAAGGAATATTTTTGTTACCGCCAAGGTTTTCGGTAACAAATAAGTAACAAACGAGTAACAAAACTGCTATATATCTACTATATACCTACTAATATCTATCTGTTAAATAATTTGTATTTTCAGATTCTAAAATACTGATATTCAGTTATTTGCATATATATTAGATATATAATAGGTAGTAGTTGTTACTTAGTAGAAAGGTTCCTCTGTAAAAAGTCCATCGTGATTCTTATTTTAAAAATCCTTATTTCCTTTCATTTTCCTCTCTTTCATTCTTCTTCCTCCTTATTCATTTAATCATTCCTTCCTTTATTCCTTTCTTTCATTCCTCCTTTTTCATTCTTCCTTCTCCCAGAAACTGAATTTCCTATTTATTCTTTAACTGAATCTTCTTGGGTATCTGAAGAGAATGGCAAATAGGGCTGCTAAGCCGATAGCCATTGGATAATAGAGGTAAGGAATGATGTCGAGCGGACTGAGGCCTGAGAGTCCTGCCGCCAAGAGCATCTGCACGCCGTATGGTATCAATCCCTGTATGGTACAGGAGAAGGTATCAAGTATGCTTGCTGCTTTGCGGTTATCTACCCCAAACTTGTCACCTATCTTCTTAGAGATATTTCCCACGGTAAGAATCGCCACCGTATTGTTGGCAGTACAGATATTCACCATTGAGACGAGGGCAGCGATAGACAGTTCGGCACCTCTTTTGCTGTTTACATGAGCTGTAATCTTGGAGATGATGAAGTCGATGCCTCCGTTTTCACGGATGATCTCAAGCATACCTCCTGCCATCATAGCGATGATGATGAGTTCTCCCATTCCTATCACGCCATTTCCCATGGCAGAAAACCATCCGAAAATGTCGTAACCGCCATCGATGATGCCGATGATGCCACAGAGAATGGAACCCAATGTTAGCACTGCCATCACATTCATGCCAGCAATAGCCGTGACGAGTACTACTATATAAGGTAGAACCTTCATGTATTGTACCGCATCGATATGGGTCGGTGCCTTGGTTCCTGCGCCCAATATTCCATATATAATCAGGATGATGATGGCAGCAGGGATGACGATGAGGGCATTTACCCTAAACTTGTCACTCATCTGGCAACCTTGTGTCTGGGTAGCTACGACCGTTGTATCAGAGATAAAAGACAGGTTGTCGCCAAAGTAGGCTCCACCCACGATGATGGCTACGGTCAGTGCCAGGTTAGCATCCACAGAATGGGCGAGACCTGCCGCGATGGGCACGAGAGCTACGATGGTTCCCACGCTGGTGCCTATCGAGAGCGATATGAAGCAGGCAGCGAGGAAGAGACCGGGTAATATCATGCTGGCTGGCAACAAGCTCAGGGCAAGGTTGACGGTGGCATCTACTGCTCCCATCGCCTTTGCCGATGCAGCGAATGCACCAGCCAGCACATATATCCATAGCATGAGCATGAGGTTGTTGGCTCCAGCCCCTCGACTATAGGTGTCGATGCGTTTTCTGATAGGCATACCGCCCGAGATGGCTACGGCATAGATGCTTGAAATCATGAATGCCACGGTGAGCGACAGGCTCGTATCCTTATGACTTTCCTCTGCGGAATATCCCGTAAAGAGGGCTATCAATGCTATCAATAAAATCAGTGGCGATAAAGCCAACAATCCTTTCTTGTTACTCATTCTTCTTATATTTAGTAAGAGTGTAGGGTTCTTCTCTCTACACTCTTCGTTCTTCACTTCTTTACAGTGTTACTCCATTTTTGAAGATGGAAATCTCGCGATAATCATTCTCCTCGTTGCGAGCATCCTCTCCACTGGCTACGGAGATGATCTTGTCGATGAACTTGCGTACGAGATCTTTCATCTCAGTGCCCTCTACGAGCTCGCCGGCATTGAAGTCTATCCAGTTTGGCTTGTTCTTTGCCAAGGTGCTGTTGGTAGAAATCTTCATGGTTGGTACGAAAGTGCCGAATGGGGTACCGCGACCGGTGGTGAAGAGAACCAACTGACATCCTGCTGATGCCAAGGCTGTAGCTGCTACGAGGTCGTTGCCTGGAGCTGAAAGGAGGTTCAAACCATTTGTCTCCAGACGGTCACCATACTGCAATACACCGCTGACTGGTGCACGACCGCACTTCTGTGTACAACCGAGAGCCTTATCTTCCAATGTAGAGATACCGCCCGCCTTGTTGCCTGGTGAAGGATTCTCGCCAACTGGTTCGCCATGACTCAGGAAGTATTCCTTGAAATCATTGATGAGGTGAACGGTTTTATCGAACAATTCCTTGTTCTCACAACGGTTCATGAGAATCGTCTCTGCACCGAACATCTCAGGCACCTCAGTAAGGATAGAAGTACCGCCCTGAGCAACGAGCCAATCAGAGAACTCACCTACCAATGGGTTGGCAGTAATACCGCTGAACCCGTCAGAACCACCGCACTTCAAACCTACGCGCAACTTGCTGACAGGAACTTCCTGACGCTTGTCAGTTTTAGCCTTGTCGTAGAGCTGCCAGAGCATATCCATACCCACTTCCAGTTCGTCGCCTTCCACCTGCTGGGTCACGAGCAACTTGATGCGATCCTTGTCATAGTCGCCGAGCATCTCCATGAACTCGTCAGGCTGATTATTCTCACATCCGAGTGAAAGAACGAGCACAGCACCAGCATTTGGATGGAGGCAGATGTCACGAAGCACCTTGCGGGTATTCTCGTGGTCGCCAGAGAGCTGAGAACAGCCGAAGTTGTGGTGCCAAGCGTGGATGGCATCAATGCCTTCGCATTTTGTTTCTTCCTTGAGTTGCTCTACCAGTTTTTCCGCTACGCCATTCACGCAGCCTACGGTAGGAACTACCCAGATCTCGTTTCTTACACCGACCTCACCATTCTTGCGCACGTAGCCCAGGAATGTACGGTCTTCCTTCTCGATGTTCAACTGTTCATCCACAGGATTGTAAGTATATTCCAAAGTGCCGGCAAGGTTGGTCTTGAGGTTATTCTCGTTGACCCACTCACCCTGTTTCAGATCTTTCTTAGCATGACCGATAGGGTAACCGTACTTGATGATGTCCTTTCCTTCAGGTGCATCGTTAATGAGCACTTTGTGTCCGGCAGGAGTATCCTGCAAGAGGGTGATAGACTTACCATCTACTTCGATGGTCTCGCCCTTCTTCATAGGGCACAAGCAAACCACTACCGAGTCGGCAGGGTTAATTTTGATAAAGCTTGATTGTTTCATCTGTAGTTATGTTTTTTAATATTTATAATTACATAAAATTCTATTAATTCCTACTATCTTCCTATAATTGAGTTCGGCGGTAGAAGTCGATGTTCTCCTTCATCAGCAACTCGATAGGCATATAGTTCACGGGTGTTACCTTTTTCTTGAGAACGAGTGCCCGGAAGAGCGTCTCCACACAGTTATATCCCTGCATGTAGGCATGCTGTGCGATAAGGAAGGAGATGCTTCCTTCTCTCAGACATTTTGCATTCTTCTCCACCATATCATATCCCATAATTTGAACATCACGGCGGTTGGTCTTCAGCAGGAAGTCCCCCACGATATGAGCTTTCGAGGTGAGGGTGATGCAATGATGTGTATCAGGATATGTAGCGAAATATTTCTCCAGCATCTTCATGAACTCAGCGCGGGAACCATCGAGTGGCAGGTCGAGCACATTGATCTTGACGCTTGGGAAATGGTCGTGCATATAGTGACGGAACCCTACCTCGCGATTGTCCTGCTGCTTGCTGACCACGATTCCGTTCTTTGTCTGTCTCATCAGCATAATCTCCTTTTCTTTGAAAGCAAGCATCATGAGCATCTTGGCAGCGAAAAAACCACTGCAGAAAGAATCCTGTCCGAAGAAGGAAAGTGGGCGGAGATCAGGCATGTAGGAGTCGAGCAAGATGAACGGAATGTTCAACTCATGCAACTGGTCGGTAAGCGCTCTGGTTATTTCAAGAGATGAAGGTACGATGATGACCCCCTCCGGCTTTTCTTCGATGATAGCCTTTCCCTGTTCGCTGAAAGACTCCTCGCAGGAGCGCTCATAGAAGTTGATCTTCACGTTGATGTGAAAATCGCGTTTGCTTTCCTCACATTTGCGTGCACCTTCCTCAATCTCCTCCCAGTAAGCCTCAGATTCATGCTTCGGAAGTAGCAAGTAGAAGGTATATGACTTGTTGTATGCCAGAGCACTGGCATACATGTTAGGCTGATAGTTCATCTCCTTGAGCGCCTGTTCCACTTTTTCGCGGGCAGGTTTGGAGACGTTAGGGCGGTCGTGAAGAACTCTATCGACAGTACCTACAGATACGCCAGCCCTTTCGGCGATATCCTTGATTCTTATTTTTTCGGCCATGTTTTAAGCGTTTGCTGGTTTTTAACCCATTTATTATTATTAAACTTCGTCCATGATGCACTTTCTTTCACGTGCGTACATTAATATAATATATGTCGATACGCTTGTGTACTGTGCGAAGAAGGCAATTCAGAGAACTTCCATTTTCCGTGTGTACGTCCACATATAGAATATTCGGTACAAATTTACAATAAAAAAATGAATTGTGCGAATGCACAGCAACTTTTTTGCACAAAAACTAAAAAAAAACTCGATTTTGTTTCGTTATTTGAGAAATTATGATTATTTTTGCCACGATATTCGGAACAGAATGCAAATTATTTGATACTGAATTCGAAGAACAACTATAAAGAAACAAATTAAAAAACATTTCAAGCAATGGCAAAAATTGTAACATTAGGTGAGATCATGCTTCGTTTGTCCCCAGAAGGTAATGATCGTTTTATCCAGAGTGATTCATTCCGTATCATCCCTGGTGGTGGTGAGGCTAACGTAGCAGTCAGTGTAGCTAACTATGGTCATGAGGCTTACTTCGTATCTAAGTTGCCTAAGCATGAGATTGGTCAGATTGCAGTTAACGCCCTCCGTCGTTATGGCGTGAATACCGATTTCATTGCTCGTGGTGGCGACCGTGTTGGTCTCTATTATGCAGAGACAGGTGCTTCTATGCGTCCTTCTAAAGTAATCTATGACCGTGCTCATAGTTCTATCGCTGAGGCAGATCCATCTGATTTCGATTTCGACAAGATTATGGAGGGTGCTCAGTGGTTCCACTGGAGTGGTATTACTCCTGCTATCAGCGACAAGGCTGCTGAGTTGACCAAGTTGGCTTGTGAGGCTGCTAAGCGTCATGGGGTAACAGTATCTGTTGACCTCAATTTCCGCAAGAAGCTCTGGACTTCAGAGAAGGCGATCTCTGTTATGCGTCCATTGATGCAGTACGTAGATGTATGCATTGGTAATGAGGAAGATGCTCAGCTCTGCTTGGGCTTCAAGCCAGATGCCGATGTAGAGGGTGGTAAGACTGACGCTGAGGGATACTATGGTATCTTCCAGGGTATGATGAAGGAGTTTGGCTTCAAGTATGTAGTTTCTACACTTCGTGAGTCTCTCTCTGCTACACACAATGGTTGGAAGGCTCTTATCTACAATGGTGAGGAGTTCTACCAGAGCAAGCATTATGACATCAACCCAATCATCGACCGCGTAGGTGGTGGTGACTCTTTCTCTGGCGGTTTGATCCACGGTCTCTTGACTAAGAATACTCAGGCTGAGGCTTTGGAGTTTGCAGTAGCTGCTTCTGCTTTGAAGCACACTATCCCTGGCGACTTCAACCTGGTTTCTGTTGACGAGGTAGAGAGTCTTGCTGGTGGTAACGCTAATGGTCGCGTTCAGCGATAATTTAAATGAAGAGTGAAGAGTGTAGAATTCATTTGCGCTCTTCCTATTTAACATTTAGCACTTAACATTTAATATTTAAATAAAAAATGGCAAAGTTTAGCAAAATGCAGGTCATGGCAGCCATGAAAGAGACTGGTATGGTTCCTGTATTCTTCAATAAGGATATTGAAATTTGCAAGAACGTCATCAAGGCTTGTTATGAGGGTGGCGTACGTGTATTCGAGTTTACTAACCGTGGTGATTTCGCTCACGAAATCTTCGGTGAGTTGGTAAAGTGGGCTGACAAGGAGTGCCCAGAGATGATCCTTGGTGCTGGTACAGTCGTTGACGCTGGTACAGCTTCTCTCTACCTCCAGTTGGGTGCCAACTTTATCGTAGGTCCTAACTTCAACCCAGAGATTGCTCCTGTATGCAACCGTCGCCTGGTTCCTTATTCTCCTGGTTGTGGTTCTGTAACTGAGATCAACAATGCTCAGGCTGCAGGTTGCGATGTAACTAAGGTATTCCCTGCAGGTAACGTAGGTGGTCCTTCATTCGTTAAGAATGTAATGGCACCTTTGCGCTGGAGCAATATCATGGTTACTGGTGCTGTAGAGCCAACTGAAGAGAACTTGACTCCTTGGATCAAGGCAGGTGTTCTCTGTGTAGGTATGGGTTCTAAGCTCTTCCCTAAGGAGACTGTTGCTGCTGGCGATTGGGCTGCAGTTACAGCTAAGTGTAAAGAGGCTCTTGGCTATATTGCCAAGGCTCGTGGTTAATTGAGAATTTAATGGCTTAATGGCCAAAATTAATATCACGCAAAAGATCAGCGCCTTCATTGTGATGATGTTGGCGCTGTTTTTCTATTCAGCTTGTGATCCTTCTCATAAGCAGGAGGTGGATCGGTTGAATACACTTTCATACGCCTATCACTACCGTGACCTTGATTCTACTAAGATGTTGGCACAGAGAGCTTTAGCTCTTTCTGATGACTATAGTGCCGGATATGCTGAGGCTTGTAATAACTTAGCATTCGTAGAGATGGCAAAGATGAATTACAAGGAGGCTCGCCGATGGCTCGGTCTTGTGGAAGAAAAGAGCAACAACCAACTGGAGCTTCTCATTGCTGATGTGCAGATGATGCGCATCTGTCAGCGGGAATCTCACAACAAAGATTTTTATTCCTATCGCGAGAAAGCGATGGTGCGATTGCGCCGCTTGGGCGAGGAGGCTTCCAATCTGCCACCCCGTGAACGGCGACGTGCCACCTATGCTCATAGCGAATTTGATATCGTTGATGCCACCTATTGTTATTATGTCGGTCTGGAAGAACCGATGCAGAAGGCTTTGAATGATATCGATGCGGATGCACTTGAAGCAGATACTGCCCAGTATCTCAACTATCTATATAATATCGGTTCGGGTGGTGCGATCACCAATGGATCGTCTGAACAGATAGCACAAACGGAATTTGACTATCTGATACAATGCTATATGTTGGCTTCGGCCGGACGAGTCGTCATGTCTGATGGAACGATGGCTGGCGGCTATCCTTACTGGCAGGCTAATGCCCTTCAGGCTATTAGTGAACATCTGCAGAATGGAAGGATGCGGGATTTTCTCATCCGGAACAATTTGCCAGCTATCCAGTATCTGAATGTAGAACAGATGCCAGATACGCTCTTGGCTGGTAATTTAGCTCAGCGTGCGCTGAATCTTTTCATCTCTTATGGTGATACCTACCAGATAGCAGGTGGTTACCGTACGCTGGCTGAATGTTACTTCGCTATAGAGGATTATAATTCTGCAGGCGACTGTCTGCTTCGTGCCCTGCAAGTGAGCAAGAATATCAAGGCGGCTCCCGATCTGGTGGCTTCTATCCGTGAACGACTTTGTTTGGTATATTCTGCGCTCGACAATAAACAGCAGAGTGACTACAACCGCAATATCTATCTTGACTTGCAGGAGCGAACCCGTCAGGACAGGCAGTTGGAAGCTCGCGCCACCTTGCTTGATGATAATGCTCTGCAGCTCAATCTCATGATAGCAGCGGTACTCGCCATGATATTGCTCGTGGTTATCCTCCTGTATCTCTTCGACCGTATGCGAAGAAGAAAGATACAGTCTAAACCGCTGTCTTCCCTGCTTGATCCTTTAGAGCAGTGGAAGCAGCGTAATGCACAGTATATCAATGATATAAATGAAATAACAGAAGAATTGGATGAAGAGATATCTATAGCCCGTTTGCATCTTGATGACAATAAAAAACGTAATCTGGAGCAGCGTGCCAAGGTCTCTTTAGTAAACAGTATCACGCCTTTCATCGACCGCATGATTCATGAGGTGGATAAGTTGGCAGAGGATGATGAAAGTACCCCGGATGAGGTAAAACAGGAGCGGTATGAGTATATCTCAGAACTCACGGATAAGATCAACCAGTATAACACCATCCTGACCAACTGGATTCAGATGCGACAGGGAACTGTGAATCTCCGTATCGTCTCTTTCCCTCTCCAGCCGCTTTTCGATATTGTGGCAAAGGGCAAGATGAGTTTCCAGATGAAGAAGATAAAACTCGATGTGCAGCCAACTGCAGCTAAGGTGAAGGCAGACCGCACCCTGACGCTCTTTATGATCAATACTATAGCCGACAATGCACGCAAGTTTACTCCTGCTGGAGGTAAGGTTACTGTTTCTGCAGAGGAACATGATAAATACGTAGAAATCGTCATCGCTGATACCGGTAAGGGAATGGATGAGGAACAATTGGCTCATGTCTTCGACCGTACCTATACGGGCGGTCATGGATTCGGACTCCTTAACTGCAAGGGTATCATCGAGAAATATAAGAAGGTGAGCAGTATCTTCAATATTTGTCATATTGAGGCAGAGAGTGAAGTGGGAAAGGGTTGTGTGTTCCGTTTCCGACTGCCTAAGGGAATCGGACGGATGATCGTTGGTGTCATTCTTTTGTTGGCATCATCCGTGTCGTCTTTTGCATCCCAGATACATCAGCATACCCTGGCTACCGGAAAGGTTTCCCGAGAACTTACTTTGGCAGATGCCTTTGCCGACAGTGCTTATTTTAGCAATATCAATGGTACATACCAGCGTACCTTGGCATTTGCAGATTCTGCCATCTACTATCTCAATCAGCATTATCTGCGCCAGTATCCTCAGGGTAAAAATCTGATGGTGAGCAGTCCAAAACTCTCTCAAGCTGCCGAACTGAAATGGTTTGCTGATAGTGTGACGACCGACTACAGCATTATTCTCGACATCAGAAATGAGAGTGCGGTGGCTGCGCTTGCCTTGCATCAATGGACTTTGTATGATAGAAACAATAAGGTTTATACCAAACTCTTCCGGGAACGGAGTACTGATAATACACTGCCTGAGTATGTCCGCACGATGCAGAGTTCGGAAAACTCCAAGACGGTAGCTGTCATCCTGCTCTTTCTCCTGTTGTTGCAGTTGCCGATAGCCTACTATCTGCTCTATTATCGCCATGTAGTGACCTATCGCTTTGCGGTGGATCGCATCCGTGATATCAATCTTCTGTTGCTCAGCGACCAGTCTATACCGGAGAAGTTGAAGCGCATCAGGGAAATATGGAGTAAGAAGTCCCGGCATACCCGTGCCAATTTCCGTTTGGATGAGGTGGTGCATGAGATAGAGGAAGAACTGAAACGTGGACAGGATTTATCGAATGGCAAGGAGGCAGATAATCAACTGCTGGAAGATGAGTTGAGACGGGTGCGATTTGAGAATGATCGTTTGCACGTATCTAATTCTGTATTAGATAATTGCCTCTCTACGTTGAAGCATGAGACGATGTATTATCCGTCACGTATCCGACAGTTGATAGAGGCATCCCCCGATGATGTAGCTTCTCTGAAAGAATTGGTAGATTACTATAAATCCATCTATCTGATGCTGAGTGCGCAGGCGATGGAACAGGTGGAAACCAATCTGAAGTGTGATGCTGCGCTGAAGGATTATCTCTTCCGACTGATACAGGAAACCGTGAAGGATCTTGCCAAGGCGCATGGTATTGCCATCACGCAAGTGAAACAGGAAATCAAAACTGTGCATACGGCTTATGCCACCTGCCAGTTTGTCTTCTCTGGATTGAGATACGACGATTCCTTGCACCATCGCCTTTTCACTCCGTTGACCGTGGATATGAGATTCTTAGTTTGCCGCCAGATAGTGAGGGAGATGGGAGAAACGACCAATCTTCGTGGCTGCGGTATCCAGGCAAAGCCTTCTGATGATGGATTCCTGGTCATTGAGGTGGTGTTGCCGGGGATGTTAGTATAGAATCAAAGATAGTTAAAACATAAATTTAACATAGACTCAAATAAACGATGATGGACAATTTTAAAGTAATCATAGTAGAGGATGTACCTTTGGAACTGAAAGGTACGGAAGGAATTTTCAAAAACGATATACCTGAAGCTGAGATTATCGGAACTGCTGACAGTGAGGTGAGCTATTGGAAACTCATCAAACAGCAGTTGCCTGACCTCGTGCTTCTCGATCTTGGTTTGGGCGGTTCCACTACGGTGGGTGTAGAAATCTGCCGCTATACCAAGGAACAGTATCCTAACGTAAAGGTGTTGATTTTCACGGGAGAAATCCTGAATGAGAAACTCTGGGTGGATGTTCTTGATGCAGGTTGCGATGGTATTATCCTGAAGAGTGGGGAACTCCTGACCCGTGGCGATGTGGCTTCCTGCATGAGTGGTAAGAAGATGGTTTTCAATCAGCCGATTCTGCAGAAGATCGTAGAACGTTTCAAGAAAAGTGTCAATAGTCAGTTGATGCGCCAGGAGGCTTTGGTCAATTATGAGATTGACGAATATGACGAGCGCTTCCTTCGCCATCTCGCCCTCGGTTATACCAAGGAGCAGATTACCAATTTGCGAGGTATGCCTTTCGGTGTGAAGAGTTTGGAAAAGCGACAGAACGAACTGGTACAGAAACTCTTCCCTGATGGCAACAATGGTATGGGCATCAATGCCACCCGTCTGGTGGTAAGAGCCTGCGAACTTCGCATCTTAGATATCGACAATCTCGAGGCTGATCCAGAATAAGCTGCGGCATCAAGAAAGATATAGAATAGGATTTAATCAGGAAAAGAATAGAGAGAACGATGAAGAAAATGAAGGTGTTTTCGTATTTGGCTTTAGGTTTGGGCGTGGCTCAAATCCTGCTGATGCTGACTTCGTGGCTGTTGACGGCTGCGATGCCGGAGGACTATAACCGTTCGCTTTTGAGTTCTGAGGGCATCCGCTGGTTCTTCGGTCAGTTCCAGGATCATTTAGCTTCGCCCGTATTAGTGTGGCTGGTGTTGGGTAGTATCGCCTATGGAACTTTCTGTAGAAGTGGTATTGTCCATTATAAGCCAGACGAGTATCGTCAGCGCTTTGCGATGGGCGTGGCAAGTTTCGAGTTGGGGGTATTTGTGATTATCATGCTGGCACTTACCCTGCTGCCTCATGCCATCCTTCTGAATGTGATGGGCGGTCTCTTTCCAAGCAGTTTTACGCAGAGCATCATACCTTATACCGCTTTTGCCGTAACCGTAGTCTGCTGCAGTTTCGGTGTTATCAGTGATAACCTGA
>OGIG01001599.1_pt1 | contig 12523 bp, 9 predicted proteins | sample 1571601 | NCBI WGS metagenome assembly OGIG01 (sample SAMEA2581953, study PRJEB24529) | metagenome | biome: Human gut stool | place: China | collected 2011 | reverse complement strand
ATGCGCGCAGCAGACTGCAAGCCTTTTGGCAGAAAAATCAAAGATTTTTCGCCAGTAAAAAAACGCCTTTGCCTCACTAAGAGACAAAGGCGAAAAACAAACCTCTGCGGTACCACTCTTGTTGCCGCCCCCAGGCGGCCACTCCGCCCCACCATCCGTGGGTGAGGGTTGATAACGGCCCTCCGCCGTCCGTGCTTACTGAGAGTTTCCTCCTGTTCAGCCGGAAGCTCCGGGGTGATATTCGCCGCAGACCCGGTCTCCGCCTCGCACCAAACCGGCGGATCTCTTGGCACCGATAGCCTGGGGTTACTGATCCCCATCCATGCATTTATGCTGTATTGCTTGTCATTTTACCACAAAAGGCGTGTTTGTCAACAGGGAAATTACAAAATTCCGAAATAGCTCAAAAGTCCCGCCAGACCCATTATGCCGTAGATGAGCGCCATGATGGCCAGAACTACGGACACGACATTATACAGCTTCCCGTCCTTCTGGGTGTTGCGGAACCGCCGGGTGTAAAACAGCACCGCGCAGGCCAGGCCCAGCAGGAGCGAGGTCAGATAGTTCATAAACAGGCTGTCCTTATACACCGTCATCCGCAGGATCAGCGCTGCCGCCAGTACGCCGAACATCACACCCAGGGTGATCTTCAGCCACAGGGGCAGCTTGACTCTTTCGGGCTTTTTGGCCGCCTGGGCAGTTTTTTCTCTCTGATAGTCGCCGCCGCCGTAGTTGGAGTTATTTTTCTTGTGGTGTATGTTCTTATTGGGGTTTCCCTTGGCCTTGCGGATGGCCTCCTGCTGCCGGGTGTAGGAATCCATGGGTACATTATTCTTTGCCATATTCATCTTCTCCTTTGGCTTTCTGAACTGAATTATATAGGTGCCGGTTCAGCAGGACCAGTGCATAGTCCGCCGCCTGCTGCCGGATGCTCTCGCGTCCGCCCTTGAGCACAAGATGCGTCACCTCCGTGCCACCCGGGGCGGCTAGACCGATGTAGACGGTGCCTACGGGATTGCCCCGGTCGTCCCCGTCGGGACCGGCCAGGCCCGTCACCGACAGAGCCAGGTCGCTTTTCATAATGCGCCGGGCGCCCTCTGCCATGGCCTTGGCCACCGGCTCCGACACAGCACCAAACTGTGCCAAAATATCACCGGGCACCCCCAGTATACTTTCCTTGACCCCGTTGGTATAGGACACCACGCCCCCGGGAAAAACCGCCGACGCCCCCGCCACGTCCGTGATGCGTTTGGCGATTAGCCCTCCGGTACAGCTCTCGGCAGCAGAAACGGTGAGAGACCGGGCTTTCAGCGTCTTCACAGCGCAGACCTCCGGATCTCCCATATCCACGCCGCAGATGTGCTCGCCCAGCCGCCGCCGCACCTCGGCCAACAGCGGGGCCATAAGGGTCTCGCACATTTCCGCTGTCTCCGCCTTAGCGGTGATGCGCAGTTGAACCTCCGCAGCCTTAGCATAGGGAGCCAGGCTGGGGTTTTGGACAGAGTCCATGAGGTCGTCCAGCAGCTCCTGGACCTTGGGCTCCGTAAGGCCGAAAACGTGCAGGGTGTGAGATAAAATCACGCCCTCCTGCCGGGCCTGCAGATAGGGAAGCAGGGCGTGGTCCGTGAGATAGCGACACTCGTGTGGAACGCCCGGGAGCATAGCCACCGTCACGCCCTCCACTGTAAACAGGCAGCCCGGGGCGGTACCCACGGGGTTATGAAATACCGCGCAGCCCTTGGGCAGGAATGCCTGTCGGCGGTTGCAATCCGGCATCTCCCGGCGGAAAACGTTTTTGAAATAGGCTTTGATTTCTTCCATGACGTCCTGGTGAAACTCCAGCTCCAGGCCAAAGGCGGCGCAGACGGTCTCCTTGGTCAGGTCGTCATAGGTGGGACCCAGGCCGCCGATGAAGATCAGCAGATCGCAGCGGCTCCGCGCAATATCCGTCACCTGTCGCAGGCGCTGGGGATTGTCACCCACCGCTGTATGGTAGAGCACATCCACCCCGGCAGATGCGATCTTTTCTGAGACGTATCGGGCATCGGTATTGGCCACATTGCCCAGCAGCAGCTCCGAGCCCACGGCAATGATCTCCGCTTTATGAGACATAGAAACCGCTCCTTACAGCTTGACTTTAACCACTTCCCGCTCTCTCATGGCCCGCTCCATCAGGCCGTCGATATCCAGCACGCTCTCGATCTCCCGCACCTCCTCCACATGGGGCTTGGTCTTGGGGTGCCGGGGGGTAAAGACCGTGCAGCAATCCTCATAGGGGAGGATAGAGGTATCAAAGGTGCCGATGTGCCGGGCGATGCGGACGATCTCCTCCTTGTCCATGCCGATGAGCGGCCGCAGCACGGGCAGGTCCGTCACATCCTCGCTGACCCGCAGGGCCTCCATAGTCTGGCTGGCCACCTGGCCCAGGTTTTCGCCGGTGACGAGGGCCCGGCAATCAAATTCCTTGGCCAGCCTATCGGCAATGCGCATCATAAACCGCCGGGTGATAAGGGTGAAGTATTCCTCCGGGCACTGCTTGCGGATCTGCTCCTGAATCTCCGTCAGGGGCACGATGTGAACGCTCATGCGGCCGCACCAGGGCGTCAGCTCCTGGGCCAGCTGCAGGACCTTCTGCCGGGCCAGGTCGGAGGTGTAGGGAGGCGCAGCGAAGTGGAGCATCTCCAGCACCACGCCCCGCTTTGCCATCATGTAGGAGGACACCGGGGAGTCGATACCGCCGGAGAGCAGGCTCAATGCGCTGCCGCCCATGCCCAAGGGCAGGCCGCCGGCGGCAGGCTCAGCCGGAGCGTGGACATAGGCAGCATCCTCACGAATTTCCACATACACTGTCAGCTCCGGGGTGTGGACATCCACCTTCAGATGGGGGAAGGCGTCGTGGAGCATGCCGCCCACCCACTGGCTGATCTGAATGGAGCTCATGGGGAAGGACTTGTCCGCCCGCTTACTCTCCACCTTGAAGCTGCCGGAGCGGCGGAGGCTATCGCCCAGATAGGCCTTGGCGGTCTCCAAAATGGCCTCCTTACTCTTTTCGCAGGGCACGGCCCGGGCGATGGCGATGAGGCCAAAAACCTGCTTACAGGCGGCGTAGGCCCCGGTGAGGTCGCAGCTATCCGACATAGGCTCCACATAGATGGTGCTCTGCCGGGAGTAGATTTTGAACTTGCCGAATTTCTGTGTCCGGCGGCGGATGTTGCTCATGAGCTTGGTTTCAAAGCTGTGGCGGTTGAGGCCCTTGAGGACTACCTCGCCCAGCTTGCAGAGGATGATCTCGTGCATGGGGGTTCTCCTTATATTAATATAGTGGTTGGGGATGGGGCGGGCAGACAGGGTCGTCCGTCCCTACGGATGCTTTTATTTCAGCATACTGCTGCTGCGGTACTGGATGGCCTCGGCAATGTGCTCCGGGCGGATGTGCTCCGATCCGTCCAGGTCAGCGATGGTCCGGGCCACCCGTAATATGCGGTCATGGCTGCGGCCGGTGAGACCCAGACGGTCAAAGGCACTGTGCATGATCTTTTCGCACTTTTCATCCAGGACGCAGTATTTGCCAATCATAGGCGGGGTCATGTAAGCGTTGCAGGAAACCTCTGTCCCGGCATAGCGCGCTTGCTGCACGGTCCGGGCAGCGTTTACCCGCCTTTGAATATCCCGGGAACACTCCGGGGTGTCCTTGCGGCGCATGGCCTCATAGTCCACCGACGGCACCTCGATGTGCAGGTCGATGCGGTCCAGCAGCGGGCCGGAGATGCGGCGCATATAGCTCTCCACCTGCCGCTCCGTGCAGGTGCATCGGTGGTCAGGATGGCCGTACCAGCCGCATCGGCAGGGATTCATGGCGCACACCAGCATAAAACGGCTGGGTAGGGTCAGGGAGCCTGAGGCCCGGGTGATGGTTACCACACCATCCTCCAAAGGCTGGCGAAGAGTCTCCATGGCGGCCTTGTCAAACTCCGGCAGCTCGTCCAAAAACAGCACGCCGTTGTGGGCCAGGGAGATTTCCCCGGGTCTGGGCACTGCGCCGCCGCCGGTGAGGGACACCGCCGAGGCCGTGTGGTGGGGGCTGCGGAATGGCCTGCGGGTGATGAGCGGATGCCGGGCCTCCGTAAGGCCCGCCACGGAGTAAATTTCCGTGGTCTGCAGGCTCTCCGTCCGGGTCATATCCGGCAGGATAGAGGGCAGACGTCTGGCCAGCATAGACTTGCCCGACCCCGGAGACCCAATGAGTAGGACATTGTGGCCGCCTGCGGCGGCAATTTCCAGGGCCCGCTTTACGTTTTCCTGGCCCATGACGTCGGCAAAGTCCGGTCCGCCCACCTGCCCGGCACTCTCCGGCTTCCAGATAGGAGCAGGGGCGAGGGATGCTTGTCCTCGCAGATGGGCCACCAGCTGCTCCACATTTTCCACGCCGTATACCGTCACGCCCTCGGCCAGGGTGGCCTCCGCTGCGTTTTCCGCCGGCACATAGAGCTGTCTTATTCCGGCCCGGGCCGCCGCCATGGCCATGGGCAACACACCGCTTATGGGGCGCAGCCGCCCGGTAAGGCTCAGCTCTCCCACAAAGGCTGCATCTGCCGGCAGCGGCGGGATCTCCTCTGACGCCGCCAGGATGCCCAGCAGGATAGGCAGGTCATATACGGTGCCCTCCTTGCGCCGGCCCGCTGGGGCCAGATTCACGGTGATGCGGCTGACAGGATACTTGGATCCGCAGTTTTTTACCGCCGCCCGGACCCGTTCCCGGGCCTCCTTCACTGCCGCATCCGGCAGGCCTACGATATCGAAGGCAGGCAGGCCGCCGGAGAGAAAGCACTCCACACTGACCTCGTATCCATTGATGCCACCCAAGCCCAAAGAGCGCACCGTCACAACCATATAGCCCACTCCTTCTTTAAGCTTGCCGAAAAATCCCGTAGAATACCCCGGCAAAAAGACTGTAGTCTGCTGTGTATGCAGCTTTGATATATAACGCCAGAATCCCACACTTGCAGGCTGTGATGTTTTTCTCTCACCCGCATATCGCAAAAGAAAACGGGTCTGTTTTTTCACCTGGCAATGGGAATTCCATGAGACCCTTTTAAGCCTGCTTGCCAAATTATCCTTATTTTACCACAAAATCACGCCGCATGAAACAAAATTATAAAAAAAGTAAGCAACCAATTTGAGAATTTTTGTGCAGGACAATGAAAAAGTATTATTACGACGAAAGACACAAAAATAGCGTTTACATCTCTGCAGATTTGTGCTACTATGAACAATGCGAAAGATTCCTGCAAGAAACTCCGATAAAACGGATGAATAAAAGGAAGGAGAAACAACATGGTAAGAAAAATGAAGTCCATGGATGGCAACAACGCCGCCGCGCATGTATCCTATGCGTTTTCGGAAGTAGCGGCCATCTACCCCATCACCCCGTCGTCCCCCATGGCCGACTTTGTGGACCAGTGGTCCGCCAACGGCCTGAAGAACATCTTCGGCACCCAGGTCAAGGTGGTTGAGATGCAGTCTGAGGCCGGTGCAGCCGGCGCCGTTCATGGCTCTCTCGGGTCCGGCGCTCTGACCACTACCTACACCGCCTCTCAGGGCCTGCTGCTGATGATCCCCAATATGTACAAGATCGCAGCCGAGCAGCTGCCCGCCGTGTTCCATGTATCCGCCCGTACCGTGTCCACCCAGGCGCTGAACATCTTCGGCGACCACAGCGACGTTATGGCCTGCCGCCAGACCGGCTTTGCCATGCTGTGCGAGGGCAATGTCCAGGAGGTCATGGACCTGTCTCCTGTGGCCCATCTGGCTGCCCTTTCCGGCAAGGTGCCGTTCATCAACTTCTTTGACGGCTTCCGTACCAGCCACGAGATCCAGAAGATCGCCGTTTGGGACTACGAGGACCTGAAGGACATGTGCGATATGGACGCTGTGGCTGAGTTCCGCCGCCACGCCCTGAACCCCGAGCATCCCCATATGCGCGGCAGCCACGAAAACGGCGACATCTTCTTCCAGCACCGCGAGGCCTGCAACAAGTACTATGCAGAGCTGCCCGCTGTGGTGGAGAAGTACATGGACCTGGTCAACGCCAAGCTGGGCACCGACTATAAGCTGTTTAACTACTATGGCCATCCCGAGGCCGACCGTGTCATCGTAGCCATGGGTTCCATCTGCGATGTGGCCGAGGAGGTCATCGATTACCTGAACGCCCACGGCGAGAAGGTGGGCCTGGTAAAGGTACGTCTGTACCGTCCCTTCGCTCCCGAGAAGCTGCTGGAGGCCTTCCCCGCTTCCGTGAAGAAGATCGCCGTGCTGGACCGCACCAAGGAGCCCGGCGCCATGGGCGAGCCTCTGTACCAGGATGTGGTTACGGCTCTTGCCAACGCCGGCTGGAACGACGTGAAGGTCATCGGCGGCCGTTACGGCCTGGGCAGCAAGGATACGCCTCCTGCCTCCGTTTTCGCCGTTTACAACGAGCTGAAGAAGGACGAGATGAAGCGCCAGTTCACCATCGGCATCGTGGATGATGTGACGAACCTCTCCCTGCCCGAGGACGAGGATTGCCCCAACACCGCAGCTCCCGGCACCATCGAGTGCAAGTTCTGGGGCCTGGGCGGCGACGGCACCGTGGGCGCCAACAAGAACTCCATCAAGATTATCGGCGACCATACCGACAAGTATGTCCAGGCGTACTTCCAGTACGACTCCAAGAAGACCGGCGGCGTCACCATCAGCCATCTGCGCTTCGGTGATAAGCCCATCCGTTCTCCTTATTATATCAACAAGGCCGACTTTGTGGCCTGCCACAACCCCAGCTATATCACCAAGGGCTTCAAGATGGTCAACGACGTCAAGCCCGGCGGCGTGTTCATGATCAACTGCCAGTGGGACTTCGATGAGCTGAACCACCACCTCAAGGCGGACGCCAAGCGCTACATTGCCAAGAACAACATCCAGCTCTACACCATCAACGCCATCGACCTTGCCATCAAGATCGGCATGGGCAAGCGCAACAACACCATCCTCCAGTCCGCGTTCTTCTCCCTCGCGAAGGTCATGCCCGAAGAGCAGGCCATCCAGTACATGAAGGACGCCGCGACGCACTCCTACCTCAAGAAGGGTCAGGACATCGTCGATATGAACCACAAGGCCATCGACCTCGGCGCCACCGCCTACAAGAAGATCGACGTTCCCGCCGACTGGGCCAACGCCGTGGACGAGGACAAGGCCGAGGTGCTCAAGGGTAAGCCGGAGCTGGTCAAGCAGGTCAAGGACATTCTCGACCCCATCGACCGCATGGACGGCGACAGCCTGCCGGTTTCCGCCTTCATGCCGCACGTGGACGGCCAGTGGGAGCTGGGCGCTGCCGCCTACGAGAAGCGCGGCGTCGCCGTCTCCGTTCCCACCTGGGACGAGACCAAGTGCATCCAGTGCAACAACTGTGCCTACGTCTGCCCGCACGCTACCATCCGTCCCTTCGCTCTCACCGAGGAAGAGGCCAAGAATGCTCCTGCCAATGCCAAGATCGTCGACATCAAGGCCGGCAAGGGCAAGGGTGTTTACAAGTACACGATGGCCATCTCCCCGCTCGACTGTATGGGCTGCGGCGTTTGCGTCGGCCAGTGCCCGGTCGGTGCTCTGACGATGGTTGGTCAGGAGTCCGAGCTGCCTGAGCAGGATGTGTTCAACTACTGCGTCTCCAAGGTCTCCGACAAGAAGGATATGCAGGATCTCACCGTCAAGGGCAGCCAGTTCAAGCAGCCCATGCTCGAGTTCTCCGGCTCCTGCGCAGGCTGCGCCGAGACCAGCTATGCCCGTCTCGTCACTCAGCTCTTCGGCGACCGTATGTACATCTCCAACGCCACCGGCTGCTCGTCCATTTGGGGCGGCCCCGGCGCTACCTCTCCGTACTGCACGGATAAGAACGGCCACGGCCCGGCTTGGTGCAACTCCCTGTTCGAGGACAACGCCGAGCACGGCTTCGGTATGTATGTCGGCCAGGAGAAGATCCGCGAGGATCTGATGGCCAAGACCGAGCAGCTCATCGCCATCGAGTGGACCCAGCCCGCGCTGAAGGAAGCCGCTCAGAAGTGGCTCAACACCAAGGACGACGGCAACGCCAACGCCGAGGCCACGAAGGAATACGTCGCGGCTCTGCAGGCGAACATCGCCACCGTCGACGAACTGGCCGCTGTGCCCAAGTTCGCTGAGCACGCCGCCGAGCTCAAGGCCAAGGGCGAGAAGTTCTGCGACTGCGACGCCTGCAAGCTCGTTGCTGAGATCCTCGACAAGAAGGATTACCTCTCCAAGAAGTCCGTTTGGATCTTCGGCGGCGACGGTTGGGCTTACGATATCGGCTTCGGCGGCGTGGACCACGTGCTTGCTCAGAACAAGAACGTCAACGTCTTCGTCTTCGATACCGAGGTCTACTCCAACACCGGCGGTCAGGCTTCCAAGGCTTCCAACATCGGTCAGGTCGCTCAGTTCGCGGCTGCCGGTAAGGAGACCAAGAAGAAGAGCCTTGCTGAGATCGCGATGAGCTACGGCTACATCTACGTCGCGCAGATCGCCATGGGCGCCAACCCGGCCCAGACCATCAAGGCCATCACCGAGGCTGAGGCTTACAACGGCCCGTCCCTGATCATCGGCTATAGCCCCTGCGAGATGCACTCCATCAAGGGCGGCATGATCAACTGCCAGAAGGAAATGAAGAAGGCTGTCGAGTGCGGCTACTGGAACCTGTTCCGCTTCAATCCCGCGGCTGACAAGAAGTTCACGCTCGACTCCAAGGCTCCTGCCGGCGGTTACCGTGAATTCCTGATGAACGAGGCGCGCTACAGCCGCCTGACCCGCGAGTTCCCCGAGCGTGCGGAGGGTCTCTTCACCCGCAACGAGGACGCGGCCAAGGAGCGTTACGAGCACCTCACCAAGCTCATCGACCTGTACGACAAGCAGTAATTGCTGTTCCTACGGTATGAAAAAGGAGCACCCTTTCGGGTGCTCCTTTTTTGCGTTACTTTGCGTCTGCATTCAGCAGCTTTTCGCCGACGATGGCCTTTTGGACATCGGTCATTTGCACACTGCCCGACACAAACTCGACAATGCGCGTGCCGCCTGTGATGAGCCAGTGGTCAAGCCACTGCTCCTCTTCCTCGTCGTAGAGCCGCCACGCCTGCGTTGCGCCCCACGGCGCGGCATCGACCTCGCGGTAGGCGTAAGGGAGACGGCGATGCTCGCCGTCGATAAGGGCAGTCTGCTCATAGTCCAGCTCGGAGGCGAGGCAGCGGTCAAACCACGATGCAAGATACACATCCCCGATGTCGTAGTGGATCCGCGCAGGATTGCCGCGCGCCGTCTCCGGATGCTCGGGATCATCCAAACTGGCAAGCACATCTCGCTGCTCTCCGCCATACCGCGCAGCGAAGGGCGAGGAGCTCCCCCAACTCAGGCACGACCAGCGTGCATTCTCATCCTCTATGCCAAGATCAGAGAGGTAGAGCGGCAGCGCGTCGTGGTAGACCGTCGCCCGAAATTCTTCATCATACAGCTCAGGCGGAACTTCATCGCTGTCAAAAAGTCCGTTCTGCTCCATGGTAAGCAGCACCCCCACCGAAGCCAGCGCGACCGCCGCCGTCACGCAGGCCGTGACGATGCAGCGCTTCGCCCTGCCCGCACCGGTTTTCACCGCCGAATAGGTGAGAAACATCGCAGCAAACGGCGTGATCCCGCACAGGATCGCGGCAAGGTAAAGCCTCCCCGCACTGCTGCTGCCGGTTCCCAGCAGAGCTCTCACCAAAATGCCGAAAAGTGTCAGCAGCAGCGCCGCGCGCTCCAGTATCTGGAGCCACGGGCGCGACTTTGCAGGCAAAAAGCGGTGTTCCTCTCTCGCCGTGCGCGCCGCCTTCCGATACCAGCTGTTATAGCAGATAAGGTCAGTCCCGCAGATCAGCGTGACAACAGGCGAAATACATGACAAAAAATCCCCCATTCCATAGATAAGCGTATTCAGAGGGTCTGTTTTCAGGCCGGTCAGGATATCCCAGATCCTGAGGAGCATATAGCCGAACCAAAAAATCATCATACTGTGGTAATATTTGAGGGCACGGTGCATCGCGTCCACCTGCAAAACAGGGTCAGTCTCAACATCCACAGCGTTTTCATCCGCTGTGCAGAGCACATGGCGGGTCCTCCCGCCAAGGCCGCCGCCCTCGCCCTCGGCTCCGTTTCCCCAGAAGGTCAGATCACCAACGCCCGCTGACTGCTGCCAGCCTGCCTGTGCACAGTACTCGAGGAAAACATCTTCGCCGTCTGCACCACCGTCATCGGGATAGTAGGTGATGGCGAAGCGCAGCTTCTGCGGCTTAATGCGGCGGTAGCGGATGAACAGGCCCACGCGGTCGGGCGCCCAGCCCTCCGCCGCCATGCGCTCAAAGTGGCGCGCAAGGCCCTCGGTGTCGTAAAAAGAATAGGGATTCAGCTCCCGTTTGGTGTTGCGCATCAGAAAAACCTCGCTTTCTCTCATTTCTCTCCGCCCACGATAGGGCGTTATCTCTCAAATAGCTTCTCGTAGTCCCGCACCTGTGCTTGCAGACGCTCCACCTCGTTTTGCAGCAGCGTTTTTCCCTCCGCTGTGAGCTGATAGCTGCGCCGCCGCCCCTCCGCGCGCGTTTCGACGATATACCCCGCCGCCAAAAACTGCTCGAGCAGGTTGTAGAGCGTCCCGGGGCCGACGGCCACGCGCCCGCCCGTCAACTCGTTCACGCGCGCCATCACGTCCATGCCGCAGCACTCCTCGCGCAGACACAGCAGGATGTAAAACATCTGCTCGGTCAGCGTGCTGAATTTCTCCCGCGCCATTGTCGGCCTCCTTTTATCGATATTCGATATTCTTGAGGAGAGTATATTATCGAATATCGATATTGTCAAGAGAAAAAAACGGAGAGCCGTCGGCTTTCCGATTTTTCATTCAGGCTTTGTCCTCTTCCCGGTATTCAAGAATATCGCCGGCATCGCAGTTGAGCGCCTCACAGATCGCCGCGAGCGTGGAGAAGCGGATCGCCGTCACCTTGTTGTTCTTGATTTTGGACAGATTCACGTTGGAGATGCCGACGCGCTCCGCCAGCTCGTTCAGCGACATTTTTCGCTCGACCATCATGCGGTCCAGTCTCAGAATGATCTTTCCCATTTACACAAGCCCTTCCACATCTTGTTCCAGCTCCACGCCGCGCGCAAAGAACTGCGTCAGGCAGAGGATCACGAGACCCATGGAGAAGCCGTAGAGCCGAACGCTCGTTTCGACGGTATCGGTGCCGAGGATCAGGCGGCACACGGTGCTCAGCGCAAGCCCCGCGAGCGGAATGGAGATGGCGAAAATGCCGATCTCGCGGAGCATACGGATATTATCCGCCTGAAAAACCGTGCTGCTCTCTGACCGCTTGATGATAAGGTAGAGATTGCGGAAGATCATCGCCATGAGGGAAGGAAGCGCGACGGCTGCGGCAAAATACAGAAGCATTGCCCGCATATCAATGCCGTTCGCAGTCGGTACGCTGAACTCAAAGCCGAGGACGCTGAGCTCCAATCGACCGGTACGAATCGATCCCGCCAGAGCGTCCGCGAGAAATGTGCGGTCCGCAAACGAGTATATTCCGGCTGTGAGCATGAGAGCGGCCGTCATCCAATAGCCGAGCTCTGTAAATTTTGTGATGATCTTGGCAGCCTTGACGATCCAACGGTTCCACTTCATTTTTCCGACCTCCTCAAGATGCTTGATGAGGACAGTATAACCGCCGAGTATTCGTTTGTCAATATATTTTTATCGTTTTACGATAAATTATATATGATTATCATAAAATCATCGCGCGGATATAGGCAAAGCCCCCGACCGCAGCCGGGGGCTTTGAGAAGAGAGCGTTAAATTGATTGGACAGTCGGTCACTCCAGCTCCACCGTGGCGGGGGGCTTGGAGGTGACGTCGTAGAGGATGCGGTTGACGCCCTTGACCTCGTTCACGATGCGGCGGGAGACGGTGTCGAGCAGCTCCCACGGCAGACGCGAAAAGTCGGCGGTCATGAAGTCCTGTGTCTCTACCGCGCGCAGCGCGATGGCGTAGTCATAGGTGCGCTCGTCGCCCATGACGCCGACCGAGCGCAGGTTTGTGAGCGCGGCGAAATACTGGTTGATGCTGCGCTCAAGGCCCGCCTTGGCGACCTCCTCGCGGAAGATGGCGTCCGCCTCGCGGACGATGTGCAGCTTCTCCTCGGTGATCTCGCCGATGACGCGGATGGCAAGGCCCGGGCCGGGGAAGGGCTGACGCCAGACAAGGCTTTCGGGCAGGCCGAGCTCAATGCCGAGCTGGCGCACCTCGTCCTTGAAGAGACGGCGCAGGGGCTCGATGATCTCCTTGAAATCCACATGGTCGGGAAGCCCGCCGACGTTGTGGTGGCTCTTGATGACGACGCTCTCGCCGCCGACGCCGGATTCCACCACGTCGGGGTAGATGGTGCCCTGCGCGAGAAAATCG
>OGIG01001594.1_pt1 | contig 12538 bp, 18 predicted proteins | sample 1571601 | NCBI WGS metagenome assembly OGIG01 (sample SAMEA2581953, study PRJEB24529) | metagenome | biome: Human gut stool | place: China | collected 2011 | reverse complement strand
TTTAAAACATTTTACCGGTTATCATCATCTTCAACATTTACTGGCACTTTGACTAATTCATTTCGTTCTTTAATCCAAATTAATATTTTTACGGCTATAACAACCGACACAATACTACATATGCTAATAGCGACCTGTATTTTATGTGCCATAACAAATTTGCCAATCCAAATCACTCCATATGTTATTGCCCATATTGCCACAAATACAACAGTACGAATTATCCAATGAAAAAATGAGCCTGCAGATTTTCCAGATATAGAACCGCTTTGATACAAAACACCCACCTTATCATATGCCACACGATATGCTATTTCTCCAATAACTAATAGAATAATCCATTCATAGTACCATTCAATTGGTAACCCTAATGGCTCTGTTATTAAATCAAATATAAACTTAAACATTTATCTCCCTTCTTTCTCCACTTCCGTAAAAAAATACTCCAATGTATGCACAAACATATTTGCATCAAACAATTCTTTTATCTGACTTCTGCCCATCCACGCAACTTGCGCCACTTCATCTGTTGTGGCATTGCTCAAATCAACCTCTCCATCATACTCGAACAACCAAACATCTACAATTTTATTAACTACTTTACCGAACTCTATTTTCTTTATATCAGACAAAATAACATGTCCTTTTTCCGGTAATAAATCTACCCCTACTTCTTCTTTTACTTCTCTGAGTGCACCTTGCAAACTATCTTCCCCTTTTATCACTGAACCATCCACACATTCCCACACCAAGGGAAATGTTGGTCTGTTTGCCGAGCGCTGTGCAATCAGATACTCTCCCTTTGAATTGCGAATCCATACATGCACCACCAGATGGTATCCGTCTATCGGTAACTGCTCACCTCTAACATGATTCTTCCCAAGAAGTTCCCTATTTTCATCATACAAATCCCAAATTTCCGCATCAGGTACATATTCCACAATATCGCCAAAATCTGCATTTAGAGTCTTACATATCTTACTTAGGATTGTAAGGCTTACTTCTTCATCACGACGTAATTTTGTCATCGTGTTAGGAGCAATTTCTGCCTTTTTACGCAAATCTGATTTGCTCATTTTTTTGTCAACTAATAATTTCCATAATTTGTTATATGATACAGCCATAGTATTCGCTCCTACCTATTCACATAAATCTTTTTCTGCTTCATATCTACCTTTGCAACAGCACCATACTGTAACTCACATCGTGGCATAGAATGTCCGAAATTCACATTATAAACAATCGGAAGTTTCTCATTGTCTATCACTCTAATAAGAATATCTTTATATTCCTGATAATAAGCTTCATCCTGTGGTTTTCCAACTAATATACCATTTACCACGTCGAATACTCCCTTTTCTTTCAGTAATAACACTTCTCTTTCAAACAATTCAGGAGTCGGTTTTTCTTCGCAGGTTTCTATAAATAGAATTTTTCCAATCCACTCTTCCTTATTTGGAAACAGATTATATCTTTCACAAACTTCCTTTTCATCTTCATATCTGCTATTGGTCAATATATTATAAAGGCTTTCCAAACATCCACCTAATAATACTCCTTGGAAAATTTCACTTCCCTGGAGAAGTTCAAACCCACGTTCTTCCTTATGAGTTTTTCTTTCTGTTCCTATTGCGGCTCTTGAAAAATCTTCTCTTTCTTCATACCAAGTATCACTGGATATAATTTCATCAGATTCATTACCTTCCAAATAACTCTCAAATGCCCTTTTTGTATATGGTAACATTTCATCTGCAATTTCTCCCAAATCACAAATAAAGTTTGGTCCGTAATAAGTAGACAAGCCCAGTTTATAAAACATCAAATGATTGATAGTAGTATCTGAGAATCCTGTAAATAATTTTGGATGCTCCTCTACCGCTTTTATAAACTCTTCATCTTCCATCAGATAAGGCAAAAGTCTGTATGTATCATCACCACCAATTGCACAAATAATCCCTGCAATAGAATTATCCAGAAATGCATCTTTTAGGTCTTTCGCCCTTGCTTGCGGGTGAGTTTGCAAATATTCAATACCCTTCAAAGCATTTGGCATAAATACCGGCTCCAAACCATATTCTTTTAATCTCTTTACACCAATCTCAATATTATGACTGCAAAATTCTTCACCAAGCATTCCACTCGACAAGCTTACAATTGCTACTTTGTCACCTTTTCTCAATTTTCTTGCATATTGCATACAGACATCCTCTCTCTTTGCTAAAACACTGTCCGCTTTTATACTTCTTCAATTTCATAAATACGTACAATTTTGTCAATTATTGACTTCATATCTTCTACAAGAGACTGGCTACTATATATAATCTCCTCCCTTAATTCATACTTCCTTTTTATCCTTTTATCATTATTATATCTATCAAAGAAATCATAATAATACGCCATATATTCCTCTGGTAACATATTTAATTCTATTACTGGCTGAGCATGCTTGCATGGCTTTCCATTTATAATGACATGGAGTGCTGATGCATAAATGCGCTTCAATTCTAGATAGATAGGCTCGTATAATCCATTTTCATAATCAACACAAACTTCACTTGAATACATACCTTCATTTCTTAATAAGTTCTCAATATCCTTAGTAAGATTTAATTCTCTTATAATTTGTACCGATTCTACTAGTACTTCCTCTTCCCATTCGTTACCTTCGCAGTCAGTATGATAAGCAATACCATCAATAATATTCCCATATATTTTTTCATAAGCTTCTGTAAAAATATCTACAATAATTTGATTAGCTACTGCAACAGGTTTTATATTATTATACTCTTGTATAACTTCATACAAATAATTACACTTATTTTGTATTTCTTTATTTAATCCAAATTTATACGATTCACAAACTACTTGTTTTAAAATGTCCGCTTTTATATTTATCAATATTGACCAGTCAAAAGTTGTATATGTTTTAATTTCATCAAGTAATGGCTGATATATTTGATTTTTGCGTTCAACAGCCATTGATGATTGTTTTTTTCCTTTAATCACACCACCAAACCATCCGCCTATACCACCTATAGCAAGCAGTATTGTTCCTGACACAATATCTTTTAAAACTTCATTCCAATCCATTGTTTTTGCCTCCTGAATTCAAAGCACACACTTTCTTTGTCACTAGACAATTAGCAAATATCCCCTTTTACAATTCTACCAACACATCTTCATCAAAATAATAAATATTCTCTTTCTTATACCCATATTTTGAATCAGGAAATGCTATATGTGGCTCAAAAGTAAAATAATTCGTCGCTACAAGTTTCGCCTTATTTCCTTTTTCAATATAAATTCTGTCACTCTTAACTTTCGCAATGGAATGTCCTAGATTACCCATAAAATCAAGATTCACAAATCCGTTTTCAACTATGAACTCATTCATATGATAATATAGTTCTTCAAAAGTGGTTCCTTTTGTAACAAAACGAAATAATTCTGCATGTAGCTTATCTTCCATTTGCAAACCACTTTTCCACTCTTGGTTCTGAATTAACTCTATATCATCTACAACCTCACCATTTTCTACAATAATAGTTCTAGCATAATCTCCCCAGATATTACCTACCTGTGGACTTAAATCAATTGTTATAATATCATTATTTTCTATAATTTTATCCGAAGTTACATATTGCTTTCCAGATACGGAAACCGTTGTTTCATCTCCTGCGAATACAAATGCACCAACATCCCAATACCAGAAAGAGTCTGCACCTAACTCCATCAGTTTTTCCTCACATAGTTTTCGAATATCAAATAACTTCATACCCGGCTTAATAATCTTTTTTATATATGCTATAGTCTGTTTTGCAGTCTGCTGTATCTGACTATAAGATTGCTTTTGTATTTGCAGATATTTTTCAATCAACTTTGGTTGTATCAATGGATAAGTCCAATTTTCTGGTAATTCATCCATAAGTACCACCTTCTCCATCTCGCAATGAAGTTCACCTGAAAATTCTCTTATTTCTGCAAAACATAATAATCCAAATGATTCCTCTCCGTTTTCATTTATACTGTTCTTACCTGTGACAGAATATACACATAGCTGTTCTATATCAAACTTAACGGCACCTGTTTCTTCTTGAAGTTCTCTTTTAGCAGTCTCCAAAATATCTTCCCCTTCTTCACGATGTCCACCCGGAACTTCATATGTATAGCGTTCTTTATGTTTACACATTACCCACTTCCCATTACTCTGTGAAATAATCACTGCAAACTTCAATAAATCGTCATCAACTGTATCATAAAAATTCACTTCTAACATATCACCTTTCTCCTTCCCACTCTGCCATGAATTCCTCAAGATAGGATTCCATGATAAATTGTCTATGCCAAGCTTTCTCCTTTGCAGCATCCGTATTCATCATATCCTTTAGCAATAGTAACTTTTCGTAAAAATGATTAATGCTTGTAGAATTTTGATTTTGCTGATACTCTTTTTTACTCATATTAATCAAAGGTTTTATCTCCGGATCATAAATCTTTCTACCTTTACTACCACCATAAGCAAATGCTCTTGCAATTCCAATTGCTCCGATTGCATCCAGCCTGTCCGCATCCTGCACGCATTTACCTTCTATCGTACTTGGCACAACTGAATCGTTTCCTGCAAATGATACTTCCTCTATAATCTTACACACAGTTTCAATAATTTCATTATCCACACCGTTGCCTTTCATAAAATCAACTGCCTTTCTCTTCGAAGCATAAGTTTCCGGTGAAAGCTTGGCATCATCTACATCGTGTAATAATGCTGCTAACTGCACAATCTGCATATCCGCATTTTCCTGCTTTGCAATTTCTACCGCCAACCGATAAACCCTAATGGTATGATGGTAGTCATGCCCACTTGAATCAGCAGCAAATATTTGTTTCACATATGTTATAGCATTTTCTATCATAATACCTGTCTCCAATATCATCACAACCCTTCTTTGATATAAAAATCTTGTAATACCAACCAAAAACATTCCATCTATATGTGAATAATATCCATAATAAATCATTTAATCTATACTGTTACAGAATTCCTCGATTTCTTCTCTCCTGCATTCCAAATCTTCCTTATATTCCACCGAACACAAACCAAGTCTATCACAACATTCAATTTCCATATGTCCATAAAAATGTTCTATGGTTGCAATAATCCTCTCACATTCCTTCATTCCCGGTCCAGTTCTTAATACGATAACATATCCCTTCTTACCACTACTTATCTTGGCATGCGGTTCATGTGTGTTACACCACGGAGTGCATCTATCAATAAAAGATTTAAATTGTCCTGGTACATCTGCCCAATACGACGGAGAGACAGATATAACAATATCGGCCCATTCATATTGCTCAATTATCCTATCAACATCATCATTCTGAACACATTTTGCTGTATTATGACAAGTTCTACATCCTTTGCAATATTTTATATCATAATCATCAATACATATGTTTTTAACATCATGTTTCTTTTCCAGACAAGCAGTAACTATATTAACAATTTCTGCTGTTGCTCCATTTCTTACAGGACTACAATTCATTATCAATACTTTCATTTTGACCTCCGTTTTCATGTACCACTTTTTTATATGATATCACAGAATCACTACATCATCAATAACAATCGCAACTTCTTGCGATTGTTTCCTAGTTTCCATTATATAATTCGGGTGCATAAAGTGAATCGAAGATATGCAGAGGAATCACCTTTCTCTGTCCCTATTCCATATTTTATCTTCCGCCTTACCTTTATCAACATCTCTGCTAATTGCTTCATCATAAATCCTCTGGAACTCCTCATAAAGCTCGTCTCCAGCCAGCTTTATCTCCAGCCTTTTCATTACATCCGAAAACAACCTTATGCTTCCACTAATATCAGCAATATTAAATCCGAATACATCTGCCTTAACAGAATCACTGACATTCTCATAACCACCAAGTTCTGATATTTTCCTGACAATCCAGCCTACTTTATCCACTGGCTCATTTTCTTTAGTCTCCACATATTCACCTTTATCTGTTACATCAGCAATACTTTCGCCAACTCTTGCCACATTCGTATTAGATAGATTATGGATTTCCGAAATTCCTATGCAATCCAAATCAGTCTGTTGTTTTCTCGCACTATCAGCTTGCTCTTTCTGTCTGCTTATTTCATTCTGATTATTGTCAGGATTTATTACCACAACATTTATCTCCGGCTCAACAGCAACATCTTTCTCAAACACAGCCTCATCTTCCATCCCCGGTATCTCAACATCCCTGTCAGCAACAATCTCCTCATTCTCCGACACCGCATAATACGCCGTATACAAATCTTCTTTCACAATGCCATCCGCAAGCTGTATCTGTCTCTTAATATTCCTTTTCTACTGCTTCAGCTCATCCAGTTCTTCCTGCACTTCCACATGCCATATCTGATATTCCCGGTACTGCTCTTCATTCTTTATACTGCGTTTCCGACTAGAGCTTTCTCTGTATATCTCATGCTGTCTGTCCTCAATCTGCTGGATCTTTTCTTCCTGCTTATTTCTGAAATTCACAAGCTCCACAATATCTTTGATGTCATTATTCACAAATAACAGATATTCGTCCTGTAACTGATGAAACCTTTTCAATTCTTCCGTATACTTTGCTCCACCAACCACAAATCGTTTCTGCTCTACAATTCTCAGCCTATATAGCTTTGCATAAAATCGTTTCTGGTATGGTGATAGTTTCACCCTATGCAATCCTCTTATATCCGACGAATAAAAGTAAGGCTTTGCCATCCAAGGCATATCTACATGATGTCTAAGCCTATCCTCTGCAAACATTTCATCCATCTTTACCAGACTATGATAATATCGGAATCCCGGTGCCTGCACTTCCATCCACGAACCTTTCTTAAATACATACCCCAGACTTCTCATCAGATATTGAAAATGTTCCACATTTCCCGCCGCATACGCACACATCTTAGCATCACGAAGTATAATATCCTTCATAGACATTTCCTTTTCCCACTTGTCCCTGCTGATATTCTTTGGATGTCTGCTGTACTCTGCCAGCATTATAGAAAGTCCAAGCTCGTCACAATATTTATTTGTAATAGGCTGAAGATGATTCCTCCAATTGCCTTTAGGTGAATTATACTTCTTACCGGTTGTCATACTGACACTGTTCCAGATCAGATGCCCATGCATATGCTCCCTGTCAGTATGGACTGCATACACAGCCTCATAATCATCACCAAGCACATCCTTTGCAAAGTGCTCCAGCACATACATTGCCTGCTCTGCCGTCACTTTTTCTTCCGGTGAAAATGATATGATCACATGATACCCCTGTCTTTTACCCGCCTTATGAAAAATGTTCTTTGTCTCTTCCATCTGCTCAAATGCTGTATCCGGCAGACAGTTAATACTTCCCACCAGTACGCATTCTTCTGTCTTATCCGGATTTTTGATATATTCCAAAGCATTCTTCAGGTGCGATGCCGGATTTCTGCCCTCTGATTCCATGATATTCAGGATCTTTGTAATCGCCATATTTCCAGCACCTCCCCAAATGTTTTCTTTACATCATCCAGACTGTCCTGCAACTTGTCAATATCGCTGTAATACAACCTTCCCTGTGAATTGCCAAGCTTTACTGCCTGATTAATATTATTTGCAATACCAGCAATAACACGGATAGCTCTTGCCCTGTCCTCTGGATAACTGTTATCAATGTTGCCGCCTGTCCTGATTAATTCTCTGATATATGCACTAATTGTCATTCCCGTCCGTTTAAGTGCAGCATTTAATATATCAATATCTTTCTCTGACAGCTTCACGGATACCTTATAATCTTTCCTGTCAGATTTGTATCTTCGTTTTCCATCTGCCATGCTTCCATCCCCTTTCATATATACAAATTTCTGTGTTAAACCAATTTCTTTTTATCTGTACCATTGCTTTTTTCTTCCTTTCTAAAAGTAGTGTTCACTGGTTTTGCAAGATGCGGAAAAGGTCGGACCTTTTCCCGAAAAAATATAAACGCATCAGCGTTTACATAATTTTTCGTCTTGGCAGGAGCACCTGCACCCTGTATATGATATGTGGTGGTTAATGTACCACTACGATTACTGATATGGTGGTTGAAGTTCCACCAGAGTTGTAAAGTGGTGGCACTTTTTGCCATCACTTTATTGTTTTGATGGCATTTTCCGCCACCACTTTTCCATTTTGATGGCACTTTCCGCCACCATGACTTTTTTCTCACTCATTTGAGTGGTGGCGCTTTTTGCCATCACTTTGCTGTTTTGGCTGCGCTTTTTGCCCCCACTTTCATGTTTTGGCGGCACTTTTTGCCCCCACACTAATGAAACCGCATCACCACATCCATAATAACGATTTCCTCTGCCATCATCCTGGTCTGTGTTCTTAGCTGTAACTGTTCTGTAAAGGAATTTGGATTCTTGGGCTTATGCTTTTTCAGCCACTTAGCTTCAATATCATCGAGCAGCTCATATGCTGTATCATTGACTTCATCTGCTCGCTCTTCAAGCTCCCCGAACCGCACCAGACTCTTATATCTCATTGGATATTCTTCCTTGATATATTTAATCCACATTCGTCCATACTTTCCTGCTTCTATATCTGCCTTCTCTGTCCCTGCGACAAGAACCGGATAGAAGATTCCGTCCCTTTCTTCATACGGGATACCAAGCTTTTCAAATGTTGTCTTACTCATAATGATTACCGCCTTTCTCATCACTCTGCAGAATATCAAGCACATGCTTTAATGGAACCAGCAGTTCTTCAACATCTATACCTCTGTCAGATTCATCTAATGTCTGTAATTCTTCCAGTATCGTATCAAGATGGACCTGCACTTTCTTTGCCACCTTCATTCCACCAACAACCCTGATTTCATGCTTCAGAAGACATTGGATGATATAATCCTGTTTTGAAAGTCCGCTGAGTGAAACCTTCACATTCAGCTCCTGCGCTTCCTCCGGTGACATCCGAAATGCTACCACAACATTTCTCCATCTGTTCTTGGCATCCAGCCTTTTCTCGCTCATAATAATCTGCTCCTTCCGATATAAAATTTATTCTTTTAATTCCTACCGCTGCATATATCCTGCAAAAACTTGTACCGGCATAATTCATAATATTTCGCATTAGCATTATCAGACTGCCTTGTACTTATCAATGCTTATAATCTTTTCCGTAGCTGCATCCATATCAAGCATAGACGCTGTTTCCTCTGCCTGCATAACATCTATATCTCCATCCTGCTCTTCACAATCCTCAAAGCTTGCATTGACAGCATCAAGTCTGTCTGCCATTGCCACCTGCTTTGACGGAAACAGATGTGAATAACGATATGTGATATCAATGCTCTCATGACCTACCCTGTCAGCTATTGCAACCGCTGAGAATCCTAGGTCAATCAGATGTGAAATGTGTGAATGTCTTAAATCATGGATTCTGATTTTCTTTACACCTGATAACTTGCATCCACGCTCCATCTCATGATGAAGAAAGCTCTTTGTTACCAAAAAAATCCTGTCTGTTGGTGTCTGGTCAAATAACATTGCAAAATATTCCTGCATTTCTTCTGCAAGGAACTTCGGCATCTTGATTGTCCTGTTGCTCTTAGGTGTTTTCGGAGTTGTAATAACATCCTTCCCCTGCAACCGCTGATACGATTTATTTATTCTAACTGTGTTCTTTTCAAAGTCAAAATCTTCCATTGTAAGAGCAAGCAGTTCACCTAATCTCATTCCTGTCCAGTACAGCATTTCAAATGCATAAAATGAAACAGGCTTGTCAATCACCGTTTCGGAAAACTTCTTATATTCTTCAGTTGTCCAGAAAAGCATTTCCTTCTTTTCTTCCCTACCCATATTTCCGGCCTGTCTTGCCGGATTTGATTTCAGATTATAAAACCTGCATGCATGATTGAATATCGCACTTAAAATGTTGTGCATTGTCTTCTTGTAAGTCTGGGAATAACTCTTCCCATTCTCATTTCGGAATGCAACCATCTCATTCTGCCACTTGCGTACATCTCCCGATGTAATCTCATTCATCTTAAGATTCTTAAAATATGGAAGTATCTTTGTATCCACAATGTGTTCTTTTGTAAGCCATGTGTTGAGTTTGACATAATTTTTCACATCCTCTGTATACAGCTTCCAGAACTCTCCAAATGTCATATCCAGATTATTCTCCTGCCGTATTTTATAATTTCTCTCATAATCAAGCGCTTCCCTTTTTGTTGCAAAGCCTCTTTTCTTTATCTGTTTGTTTTCCCCGGTCCAGTCCTTACAATAGAATTTGACGAATCAGGTGCCTGTCTTACTGTCTTTATAAGCTGGCATATTCATCATCTCCTTCTTTCCATATGCAGAAGCAGATGCTTAAGCCCATATAGCTTTTGCACCTGTCTCTGTCTCAATCTTCTTACCTGTTGCTTATACTGCATCACTCATACCATAAATGCGTTCTTCAAAATATTTTCTGCTTACTTTTCCACGGATTACAATGTAGCCCTTCTTTTCAAGTTCACTGTTGATCTGTCTCATAATCTTGTATGCTGCTGATCTTGAAATTCCAAGAATCTGCATCACATCTCCTACTTCTAAAAACTTTTCGTTCATGCCCTTTCACCACCTTTCCATTAAAATTTGTTTTGGCGTTTCTCCATACCAGTTCTGCTGATGTCACAACCAGCCCCCTTACCTGAGATAATCTCCTGTAATACCGCCCGCTCCTGCTCGAGGTACTCGGTCCGCTTGGGGGAGTGTCTACATTCGTTCGATTCATATGAATGTCCTGGCAAATGCCTGTTAGATTTCTGATACCGCTCATTCAGTTGTTTTTCAATACTATATCGTATAGATAATTGAATTGCTATTATTCTATACCGTGTGGTATTGAATTGTCAAGGAATTTTTCTAATGTTTTCGTATAGAAAAACTTCCATTTTCATTTTTTCTGTGTTATACTGTCTTTAACAGTCCATCAGTGACAGATAAACGGAGGTAAAACTACACTATGACAATTGGTGAAAGAATAAAGAAAATACGGGTATTCCGTAAAATGACAATGGATGAATTGGGCGGTGCACTTGGATTTGAGGGCAAAAATATGTCAGTCCGCATATCCCAGTATGAAACCGGTGCCCGCATTCCCAGTGAAGATATGATTGTAAAGCTTGCTGATGCTTTGCTCTGTAATTACAAGGCAATCTCTGATTACAGCCTTGGTGCTGCTGAAGATATCATCGAAACACTTTTCTGGCTTGAAGAAAGTGCAGCTTCACTTCCAGCAAGAGGAAAAGGCACCAGATTTCCTGAGTACACTGCCCCCGGCAATCTGATTCACTTAACTGCAATGACTCCGACAAAGCCATCTGAAACAGCCAGACCAACTTATAACGAAGATGATTATGACTGTGCAGCTGCACCTGTTGCATTAACTTTTGAATATGGATTGGTAAACGATTTCCTTTCGGAATGGTATGAAATGAAAACGAAATTAAATAATGGAGAGATTTCTCCTAATGAATATTTTGAGTGGAAAATAACATGGCCTCATGCATAGAAAGGATTAATTATGAATATTAACAAAAAAATCAAGGAAAAATTCTATTTCAAATATATTACTTTATTCTTTTTACTGACACTTTATATTCCTCTTATAGGAATTATCATTACTCAATTTGTCAGAAAGGATTTATTTTCTATCACCTATATGGTTTTTATAATAGATTTTATCATATCCATAATTCTAACAAATATTTATTATAATTTTTTCAAATTGCCAGAAATAGAAGATATTGATATGTTAATCGAATATATTAATTTTTTCAAATCAAATCCATCAGATTTGCTATATATTGAATCTATAACTTGGTTTTCCCATCTTATAAAAGATGCATATATTAAACCAAACGAATGCAATTGTGATGAATTTAACAGTTATATAAATCATCTTTATCTTATTTTACGTCCGAATAATTCAGGATTATGTGCTGCAACAAAACGTAAATCTTCTTTTGTAGCTCTTTGTATAAAAATTATTAATAAAGAAAATATAAATGAAGATATTTCAAACTTTAAAAATACTCCAACTGAGAAATATAATTATATAAATATTGTACATGATAAAAATATAATTATCTATACCTTGTTCTTACCTATACATACATTTGCTTGCTTTCTAATAACAAAGGGATCTTGCAGTACATTTAATGCATCTGTATTCTTCGGTAATTTGCTTCTCTACATACCGACTGATATTCTTGCAATTTTGATATATAAGGGAGTCTTAAAAAATACACAAAATTAGTACCAAAATAGTACCGCAAGGCAAAAAACAAGCTCGCAAATGCCCATTTTACTAGGCTTTGCGAGCTTTTGAAAATTATTCAAACTCCCCGCAGAGAAACTTATTATCCCTGTGAAAGCTTGATTTCTAGAACTTTTAATGGCGATTATTACACCTTTTATCACAATTATTTTATATTTTCAAAAATTTAGGTATCATATGGGTAT
>OGIG01001590.1_pt1 | contig 12556 bp, 9 predicted proteins | sample 1571601 | NCBI WGS metagenome assembly OGIG01 (sample SAMEA2581953, study PRJEB24529) | metagenome | biome: Human gut stool | place: China | collected 2011 | reverse complement strand
CTCCCGTGAAAATGCAATGCCGGAGCGTCCGCAGACGCTCCGGCATTGCTCTATTTAAAATAATTTTTCCGTTGACTATGGCCAGAGCGCACGCGGAGGCCATTCAAAATCGTCATGCCCCGTCAAAGCTGTCCCCATCGGCGGGCAGAGCAGCGGCTTGCGCGTCTGCGTTGCCGTTGTCTGCTGCCCGGGGGATGCCCTTGTATACCAGCGTCTGCTCCAGCACCTCGGCACAGACCGGTGCCGAAAGGCTGCCGCCGGCGGTGGTCCAGCTGTGGGGCTCATCCAGACAGACCAGACACAAAAACTGCGGGTCATCGATTGGTGCTACCGCCACAAAGCTGGCGATGCGGGCTTTCTCGTCGGCGCTGTCCAGCTTTTGGCTGGTGCCGCTTTTGCCGCCCACCCGGTAGCCCGCGATCTGCGCGTTGCGTCCGCCGCCGTACAGCACCACCGCCTCCATCATCTCCCGCATGGTGGCAGAGGTGGCGGGCTGGATGACCTGCCGCTTGCAGACCGGCTGGTTGTGCTGCAAAATGCTGCCGTCCGGCGCAAGAATGTCCGAGACCAGATACGGCTGCATCAGTTTGCCGCCGTTCACCACCGCGCAGACGGCAGCAGCCATTTCCAGATAGGAAATTTTGCTGCTCTGCCCGAAGGCGCAGGAGGCCAATTCTACCGGCCCCATGCGGTCGGCGGTGTAGTACAGGCTCTTTTTCGGCTCGGCGGGTAGGTCGATGCCGGTGGGCTCCCGCAGGCCAAAGGCGGCAAAATAATCGCAGAAAGCCTGCTTGCCCAGCCGCGCTCCGATCTGGATAAAGCTCTGGTTGCAGGAGTTTTCCAGTGCCTGCGTCACGGTCTGGCTGCCGTGGCGCTTGTGGTTGGCGCAGTGGAACCGCGTGCCCGCCACCGAGATGGAGTCCCCACAGTAAAAGGTAGAGTGCCGGGTGATGGCACCGGCATCCAGTGCTGCCGCGCAGGTGATGAGCTTGAACACGCTGCCCGGCTCGTACAGGTCGCTCACCGCCTTGTTGCGCCACTGGGTCTGCTGCGCCAGCTGCAATGCGGTGGCGCGCTCTTTGCCGGAAAGGGCATCCACGGCGGCGCGCGCGGCCTTGTCGGCGATGACCCGGGGCTGGTTGGGGTCGTAGGCCGGGGTGGTGGCCATGGCCAGCACTGCCCCGGTGTTTACATCCATCACGATGCCCACGCTGCGGGCGGCTACATGGTGCTCCTGCACCGCATAATTCAGAGCATTTTCAAGATAATGCTGAATATTTGCATCAATGGTCAGCCGCAGTCCGCTGCCCTCCACGGGGGCAAGCTCGGTCTCGTAGCTCTGCGCCAGCGTGTAGCCCCAAGCGTTCACGGCGGTCAGCACCACCCCGTTCTGTCCGGTAAGGGTGTCGTTGTATTCAAGCTCCAGTCCGCTGACCCCGGCGTTGTCCACATTGGTAAACCCCAGCACCGAAGCCAGCAGCTCCCCCTGCGGGTACCAGCGCTTGGAATCCTGATTGATGCGCACGCCGGTAATGCCGTTCGCTGCGCAGAAATCCCGCACGGCATCGGCGGTTTCGCGCTCCACCCGGTAGCGCAGAAGGCAGTCGTTGGAGCGCCGGTCGCTGAACTTTTCCAGCAGTTTTGCCTCGTCCAGCTCCAGGATCTCCGCAAGCCCCTTGGCGGCAAGGGCAAGCTTATCCTCCGGCATCTCTCGGGGGCTGGCGCGCAGGGTCCAGCAGCTGCTGTTGGCGGCAAGCAATGCGCCGTCGGCGCTGTATATCTTGCCCCGGTCAGCGGGCACAACGGTGTCCCGCAGCTGCTGCCCCAGCGCCCGCTGGGTGTACCAGCCGCCGGTGCATAATTGCAGCCAGAACAACCGCCCGATGAGCCCTGCAAAGCAGACGGCACACAGCCCCACCGCAATAAGCCGTGCCCGCAGACGGAACGCCCGCTCCGGCAAAGTGCGCAGGGCGTCCGTGGGTTTTGAGCCGCGCATGGCAGCACCCCCTTTGCGGGCAGTTTATGCGCCCGGCGGCGGCGCGTATGACTAACCGCCCCCGCACCCGCGTACAATAACAGAAACGGAGGTGACCGGGATTGCACAGAACTGCTGCCCGCAAAGGGCTGCTGCGGCCGCTGCCGCCCATGGACCTGCCCTTTCTGGTGCTGGTGCTCACGCTGGTAGCCTTTGGGCTGGTGATGCTGTGCAGCGCCAGCAGCGCGGTGGCGCTGTACCGGCGGCAAGACGCTTTTGCCTATGTGCGGCCGCAGCTGCTGTACGCCGCCATGGGGCTGGTGGCCATGTGGATGGCCAGCCGGGTGGACTACCACATTTATCACAAGCTGGCGTGGCCGCTGCTGGCACTCTCGCTGGTGCTGCTGACGGCGGTGCTGTTCATGCCGGAGTATAACGGTTGCAAGCGCTGGCTGGTTCTGCCGGGGCTTGGCACATTACAGCCCAGCGAGATCGCTAAATTTGCGGTGGTACTGGTATTTGCACACATCATCGCTTTGAACCACGACCGCATGGGCAGCTTTGCGGTGGGGGTAGTGCCCTTTGCGCTGGTGCTGGGGGTAGTGGCGGTGCTTATGCTGCTGGAACCCCATCTTTCCGGTACGGTGCTGATTTTAAGCATCGGCGCGGTGCTCATGTTCGTGGGCGGCACCGGGCTGCGGTGGTTCATGTTGGCAGGGGCGGGCGGCGCTGCCGCCATCGGCACGGCCATCGTGCTGATGCCGGAGCTGGTGCCCTACGCCGCCGACCGGCTCAACTCGTGGCTGGACCCCTTTGCCGACCCGCTGGGCGATGGACACCAGACCATCCAGAGCCTGTACGCCATCGGCTCCGGCGGGGCGGCGGGGCTGGGGCTGGGCAACAGCCGCCAGAAGCATCTGTTCGTACCCGAGCCGCAGAACGACTTCATCTTTTCTATCCTCTGCGAGGAACTGGGTTTTCTGGGCGCGTGCGCGGTGATATTGCTGTTCAGTGCGCTGCTGTGGCGGGGCATCACGCTGGCGGCGCACGCGCCGGACCGGTTCGGCGCACTGCTGGTGGTGGGCTTTGTGGTGCAGGTGGCGCTGCAGGCGGTGCTGAACATCGCAGTGGTCACCAATACCATCCCCAACACCGGCATCAGTCTGCCCTTTTTCTCCTCCGGCGGCACCAGCCTGATGATGCTTCTGGGCGAGATGGGAATCGTGCTTTCCGTCTCCCGGGGCGAAAGCTGATAAAAGGCGGCATTTCCTGCCGCAGTGGTGCAAAACCGGCGCGGAAATGCCGGAAAAAAGCGGACAAATGACCGGACAAATCTCGCAGACAGCAGGGAAGCCGTTTCTGACGTATTTCTTTGACCAAAGACCCTCGTTTTGCATACCATGGGGTATCTTTTGCAGAACGGGGGTCTTGGCATGGCTGGGGATTGGATCATTACGGGCGGGCGGCCTTTGCAGGGCAGGGTGGAAGTGCCTGCGGCCAAAAACAGTGTGCTGCCGCTGCTGGCAGCTGCGCTGCTGTGCAGCGGGCCGGTGCGGCTGCAAAATGTGCCGCGCCTGACCGATGTAGAGGACTGTCTTGCCCTGCTGCGGGGCGTGGGCTGCACAGCGGGCTGGCAGGGCACGGAACTGGTGGTGCAGGGACAGCCTATGCGCACCGACCTTGAGCCGGAGGCCGCAGGCCGGATGCGGGCGTCCATCCTGTTTTGCGCGCCGCTGCTGGCGCGGCTTGGGCGGGTGAGCACCGTGCTGCCGGGGGGCTGCCGTATCGGGGCAAGACCCATCGACCTGCACTTGCAGGGGCTGGCGCAGATGGGGGTGCGGCAGCTGCCTGCAGCACCCGGACAGCTTACTTTGTACGCCCCGGCGGGGCTGCGGGGCGCGGAAATTTGTCTTAGCTTTCCCAGCGTAGGCGCTACCGAAACGCTGCTGCTGGCCGCTGCCACAGCGCAGGGGCAGACCGTGCTGCACGGCGCTGCAAAAGAACCGGAGATCGCGGATCTTGCCGCTTTCCTCAACGCCTGCGGCGGCTGCGTGGAGGGTGTGGGCACCGACACCATCCGGGTGCAGGGAAAGCGCTGCCTTGCGGGCTGCACCTTTGCGCCGGTGGCAGACCGTATCATCGCCTCCACGCTGGCCTGTGCGGCGGCTGCGGCGGGCGGAAGGGTGGAGCTGACGGGCTGCGCACCCGGGCTGTATGCGCCGCTGCTGGAAATTCTGGAACAAATGGGCTGCACCGTAGAGCGGGCGCACGATGCCGCCGCCATTTCACGGTTCGGGGCGCTGCGCGGCGCGGGAAATGTGCACACTGCACCCTATCCCGGCCTTGCCACGGACGCCGCCCCGCTGCTGGCGGCGGTGACGCTCTGCGCACAGGGCGAAAGCAGCTTGCAGGACAGGGTGTTTGAGCACCGCTTTGCCTGCGCCGATGGCTTTGCGGCGCTGGGCGCGAATGTCCGGGTGGCAGAGCGCACGCTATATGTGCAGCCCGGCGGGGCACTGCACGGGGCAAAACTGACCGCACCGGACCTGCGCGGAGGGGCGGCGCTGGTACTTGCGGCGCTGGCTGCCCGGGGCAGCAGCCGCCTTGGCGGGACAGAATTTATCCGGCGCGGCTATGCGGACCTTGACCGGCTTTTGGCGGGGCTGGGCGCACAGATTATGCAGGAAATACCCGCCCGGAGCGGGCTTGTGAAAAAAACACCCACGAAAAAGCAATTTTGTCTTGCAATCGGTGCAAAAAAATGATACGATACAGTTATATAAATATCGTATGATAATTTCTGTGCGGCATTTGCGCAGTTCCACATAAAAATCCGATGGAGGACAAAGTTATGGCATTGATGCTCGATGAAGAACTGGACGAAAACGTTACGACGATCAAGGTGATCGGTGTGGGCGGCGGCGGCGGCAACGCTGTGAACCGCATGGTGAGCGACGGCCTGCAGGGCGTGGAGTTCATCGCCATGAATACTGACCAGCAGGCACTGGCCAAGAACCATGCCTCGGTCAAGGTGCAGCTGGGTTCCAAGCTGACCAAGGGCCGCGGTGCGGGTGCAGACCCGGAGATCGGCCAGCGCGCCGCTGAAGAAAGCAAGGACGAGATCGCCAACGCCCTCAAGGGCTCCCAGATGGTCTTTATCACCGCCGGTATGGGCGGCGGCACCGGCACCGGTGCAGCACCCGTTGTGGCCGAGGTGGCACACGACTTGGGCATCCTGACCGTTGGCATCGTTACCAAGCCCTTCTCCTTTGAGGGCAAGCGCAAGATGGGTCTGGCGGAGCAGGGCATTGCCAACCTGCTGATGCACGTTGACAGCCTGATCGTCATCCCCAACGAGCGCCTGAAGATGATCAGTCAGGAAAAGATCACCCTGATGAACGCCTTCCAGGCCGCCGACAACGTGCTGCGTCAGGGCGTTGAGTCCATCTCTGCTCTGATCAACGTGCCCGCCTTCATCAACCTGGACTTCGCCGACGTGCGCTCCATCATGAAGGATGCCGGCTACGCCCACATGGGCGTGGGCAGCGCCAAGGGTGCCGGCAAGGCCGAGAACGCCGCCAAGGCTGCTATCTCCAGCCCGCTGCTGGAGACCAGCATCGCCGGTGCACACGGTGTTATCATCAACATCACTTCCAGCCCGGACATTGGTCTGGAGGACGTGGAGACCGCCGCAGGCCTCATCACCCAGAGCGCACATCCCGATGCAAACATCATCTGGGGTACTGCTTTTGATGAGAACCTGTCCGACGAGATGCGCGTGACCGTTGTGGCCACCGGTTTCGACAACAAGAGCGCCAGCGACCTGCGCAACAGCATCAACAACGCCATGGGCGGTGCACAGTCTGTGCCGTCTGCGGTGTTCAGCAGCGACACCGGCGCAGCCGCAGCCCCGGCATCCACTGCCGCCCCGGCTGCTGCTGCTCCGGCTGAAAAGAAGGCCGTGGAAGAGGAAAGCAGCGACAACCGTTACTACGATGAGCTGCTGGCCATCCTGAACAAGCGGAAGTAATTACAGGCTACAATGGGGCTGGCAGCTGCGCCCATGCGGTCAGCGAAAGCCCCGTGCAAGGTGTGCATGGGAGGGCATCATGGTGCAGACAGAGCGGGAGACCGGTGCCCTGCGCGGACAATTTGCCCGGCAGGCCGCTGTACAGGCATCTGCCGCAGCACAGGCGGAAAGCGCCCGGGCGCAGGCAGAGCAGCTGAGCCGCAAGCTGGCTGCCGCACGCGCCGAGGTGCGCCGGTACCAGACCCGGATGTTCGCCTTTGAGCGTACTCTGCTTGCCCTCAAGCACGATAATGCAGAGCTGGAAGCCGCCTGTGAGCAGGCGTGGGAGCAGCTGGAACAGGCCAATGCCCGGGCAGAAAAGGCCGAAGCCGCCTGCCGCAGAGCCGAGGCTGCTCTTGCCGCCATGCAGCAGACCGCCCCTGAAACACCCGCGCAGCCGGACACTGCCCCTGAGGCTGTGCCGCAATGCGAGGCTGCACCGGAACAGTCTGCACCGGAAACGGAAGAAATCCTCTGCGCCCCGGAACAGGCACTGCCCCCGGAGCCTGCACAGCCGGCATGGCAGCCGGAGACCCGGCTGGAGCAGATGGCTGCGGAGCTGATGGGCTGGTTCGATGCCATGATGCCCCAAGAATGAATCTTAAAAGGACTGCTGCGTGTTTTGCGCAGCGGTCCTTTTTCTTTCTGCGTGGGACGATTTGAAATGGCCTCCGCTGCGCTCTGGCCATCATCAGAGGAAAGATTGTTTTTAATTTGCAATTCTGGAAAATCTGCGGATTTTCCAGAATTGCCCTTTCACCAGAAATAGGTTTCAGTACGGATTGAATTGCATTTATACAACCGGGGATGAGAACGTTTGCAGAAAATACCGGAAAATGGCAGAAATGTTGCACGCAGCCTTGCATTTTGCTGTAAAATCCAGTAAAGTATAAATGAATGTAAAAAAAGCGGATGCCGGGGAAAGCCCGCTGCATCCGGTCAGTGCAAGCGGCGCACCCGGAACAAAGCCGGGACAGAAGGCTGCGCCGCAAAAGGAGAAACATGGCCATGAACGAGAAACCGAAGATCCTGATCGCGGATGATTCCGAGATCAACCGTGCCCTGCTCAAGGAGATACTGGGCGATGGCTATGATTATCTGGAAGCAGAGGACGGCGCAGCGGCAGTGGAGCTGATGCGGCAGCGCACGGATATCTCTCTGTTGCTGCTGGACCTGATGATGCCCGGCATGGACGGCTTTGACGTGCTGCGGGTGATGAAGTACCACGCATGGCTGGACGAGATCCCGGTCATCGTCATTTCGGCGACAGAGGACACCGCCAACATCGAGCGTGCCTACGATCTTGGGGTGACGGACTATATCCGCCGTCCCTTCGAGCGGATCATGGTGCTGCGCCGGGTGAAGAATGTCCTCATGCTGTACGCCAAGCAAAAGCGGCTCACCCGCCTTGTCACCGATCAGGTGTACGAAAAAGAGCACAACAGCGTGCTGATGATCAGCATCCTGAGCCATGTGGTGGAGTTCCGCAACAGTGAGAGCGGGCTTCATGTCCTGCACATCCGCACCCTGACCGACCTGCTTTTGCACCGGCTGGTGCAAAAGACCGACCACTATCAGCTGGACGAAAGCGATATCGCCCGCATCAGCACCGCCTCGGCGCTGCACGATATCGGCAAGATCGTTATCCCGGAGGAGATCCTGAACAAGCCCGGCCGCCTGACTGCCGAAGAGTTTGCCATCATCAAGAACCATACTGTGGCGGGTGCGCAGATGCTGCAGGATCTGGGACAGGCGATTGCGCAGGACGAGCCGCTGTTGCAGGCGGCGCACGCCATCTGCCGCTGGCACCACGAGCGCTGGGACGGCAATGGCTACCCCGACCGGCTGAAGGGGGACGAGATCCCCATTGCGGCGCAGGTGGTGGCGCTGGCGGACGTGTACGATGCCCTGACCAGTGAGCGCTGCTATAAGCACGCTTACGACCACGACACCGCGCTGCGCATGATATTGAACGGCGAGTGCGGCGCTTTTAACCCGCTGCTGCTGGACTGCCTGCGGGAGTCCTCGGAGCAGCTGCGCACCGAGCTGAACCGCTCGGAGTGGGACAGGGGCTTCCGGCAGGAGACCCACCGCCTTTCCGAGGAGATTTTGCACCGGGAGGCGCTGCCCAGGGAGAACCACTCCCAGCTGCTGCTGGAGCAGGAAAAGGAGCGCACGGATTTCTACGCCGCTCAGTGCGGCGGCATCCGGTTCGACTACGACCTGCTGGCAGGCAGCGTGACCGTGTATGACTACCATGCCGAGCCCTTGCAGCAAAAGACGGTGGCCGATTTTGCACAGGGCAGGGGACTTGGCTTTTTGAACGAGCAGGATCGGCGCAAGCTTTCCAAGGCCATCAGCCGCGCCACACCGGAAGCGCCGGACGTGGTGCTGCCGGTCATGGTGCAGCGGGACGGGAAGCCGCACCTGCACCGGATGGCGCTGCATACCATCTGGAGCGGTGCCGGGGTGCGCCGCTGCGTGAACGTGCTGGGGCAGCTCACTGATGAACAGCACCGCATAGAGCGTCAGACAGAGCTGCTGACCGCCACCGACCCGGAGGAAGATCCCGCCCGGTTCCTACGGCGGTTGCAGGGCATCTTTGATGTGGTGCGTCTGGTAGACCCGGAGCACCGCAAGGTGCTTGCGCTGGACAGTGACGGCATCCTGACCGAAAAGCCCGGCAACTGCCACATGATATGGAACAAGGATACCCGGTGCGAAAACTGCATCTCGGCCACGGCCTACGCCCGCAAGACCATTTTGAATAAGATCGAGTTCAAGGACGAGGAGGCCTATTTTGTCATCTCCAAGTACATCGAGGTAGGCGGCAGGGGCTGTATGCTGGAAATGGTCACCCGGCTGACGGATGGCCGCTGGCTGGATATGGGCGGCCACCGGCTGCTGCTGGACCGCTGCGACGGAATGGAACGCAGCGCCTTCGTAGACCCCTTGACCGGGGCCTACACCCGCCGCTATTTTGATAAGTTCCTTGCCGGGGGCGAGATGCACGGCGGCGTAGCCATGATCGATGTGAACCAGTTCAAGTCGGTCAACGACAGCTTTGGGCATCTGGTAGGGGACGAGGCACTGCAAACCGTGGCCGCAGCCATGCAAAGCTGCCTGCGCCAGACCGATATCCTGATCCGCTACGGCGGCGATGAATTTTTGCTGCTGATGCCCCAGAACTGCCCTGACGGCGTGGAAAGCGTCATCCGGCGGGTGCAGAACGCTGTGCAGGCGGCACGGGTGCCCAGCCACCCGGGGCTCCGGCTTTCGGTAAGCATTGGCGGCGTGTGTGATGTGCATCCCCTGACCGAGGCCATCCGGCAGGCCGATGCCCGGATGTATTGCAATAAAGAAAACGGCGAGCAGGTGCTATAACCGCAGCTGACAACAAAAAAGAGACAGGCGACCCTTTCCGGGAAGCCTGTCTCCTCTTTTTATAAAATGAATCTTTTATTTCCGCTGCCGGGCGGCGATCTGCGCGGCAGTGGGCGGGATATCGCCCTGTGCTGTCTTTTCCAGCTGGCTCAGGCGGCGGTCCAGATCGGTGAGCCGCTGCGAGACGATATCCGGCAGATCCTGCTGGTCCAGATCGTCGGCGGGGTTCACCGCCTTGTTGTTGATGCGCACCACCTCGGCGGGCACGCCCACGGCGGTGCAGTTGGCGGGCAGGTTGCGCAGCACCACGCTGCCTGCGCCGATGCGGGCGTTATCCCCGATGAACACCGGGCCCAGCACCTTGGTGCCCGCGCCGATGAGCACGTTGTTGCCCAAGGTGGGGTGGCGCTTTCCGGTATCCTTGCCGGTACCGCCCAGCGTTACCCCGTGGTAGATGGTGCAGTTATCCCCGATCTCGCAGGTCTCGCCGAACACGATGCCCATGCCATGGTCGATGAACAGACACTTGCCGATGGTAGCACCCGGGTGGATCTCGATGCCGGTGCGGTGGCGGCCATGCTGGCTGACCCATCGCGCCAGAAAAAAGTGCTTGTGCTCGTACAGCCAGTGCGCAATGCGGTGGTACACCAGAATGTGGAATCCCGGGTACAGCAGCATTACCTCCAGCACGCTGCGTGCGGCGGGGTCCTTGCGCTGGATGTTCCGCGCGTCCTCAAGTAAACCCATGCGGAAAACCTCTCTTTCCCATAAACACCCGCCCACGCGGCGGGGCTCTCCCTTTTACCGTATTATAATAGCACAGCAGGAGACGAAAGTACAGTGCTGTACTAGGGATTGTGGAACAAAATGGCAGTTATTTTGCCGCGTGACTCGGGTTTTGGGTAGAGTATCCAAAATTCGGCGAGAGATGCAAGAAACCTTTTAACACCTGTTTTTGCGTACAGCCATTGACATATTTTGCGGTTCTATGATAAAATAATACGAATGAAAACGCAACCATCATAAAAAGGAGAAACACCATGCTGTGCAGCGCCCAGAACCCGAAACTGAACAAGCAGTTCGCGTCCGGTTTTGCCGTGGCTTCGTTGTTTCCTTTTTTTGCGCAATGAGCTTTTCCCTTTGCGGGGAAAAGTTTTTTTTTGCCCGTTTTCGGGCACCTGACACCCAAAAATATCATTACAGGAGGGAACCGCGATGCTGCTGACAAACGCTGTGAACACCGAGGGACGGCCGCTCGAGATCTATGTAAAGGATGGAAAGATCGCTGCCGTAGGGCAGGATCTTTCCGCCCTTGCCGCCGAGAATGAGACGGTGGTGGATGCCGGTGGGCTGACTGTGCTGCCCGCATTTGTGGATCTGCACTGCCACTGGCGCACCCCGGGCTTTGAGTACAAGGAGGACATCGAGACCGGCAGCCGCGCCGCCGCCGCCGGTGGCTACACCTTTGTAAACCTGATGCCTAACACAAAGCCCGTCTGCTCTTCCGCCGCACAGGCCATGATGGTGGAGCAGAAAGCCGCCGAGGTGGGGCTGTGCGATGCAAACCAGACCGTCTCCATCACCGAGAACTTTGACGGCGTGAGCATCGACCACCTCAAGACCCTGCCCGCCAGCGTGAAGTTCATCACCGAGGACGGCCACGGCGTGCAGGACAACGCCACCATGGCGCGGGCGTTTGCCATCTGCACCCAGAAGGACATCACGGTCATGAGCCACGCCGAGGATATGGAGATCAGCCCGTGGGACTACCGGCTGGCCGAGGATATCGAGACGGTGCGCAACTGCTGGCTGAGCGAGTATTACCAGACCCGGCTGCACATGTGCCATGTATCCACCCGGGGTGCGCTGGACGCCATCCGCATGGCAAAGCTGCGGGGCGCACCGGTCACCTGTGAGGTGACCCCCCACCACCTGTGGTTCACCAACGACAGCTGCGACTACCGGGTCAACCCGCCCATCCGCACCGCCGATGACGTGGAGGCACTGGTGGAGGGCATCCGCACTGGTATCGTGGATGCCATTGCCACCGATCACGCACCCCACTCCGAAGAGGATAAGCTGAAGGGCATGGCCGGTATGGTGGGCAGCGAGACCGCCTTCGGCGTGTGCTACACCAAGCTCTGCAAGCAGGAGGGGCTGCCGCTGGAGCTGCTGGTGCACCTGATGAGCACCCGCCCTGCCGAGATCATGGGTCTTGCCAAGGGTCAGCTGGAGCCGGGCTTCGATGCCGACTTTGTGCTGGTGGATCTGGACACCCCCTACACAGTGGAAAAGGAAAAGCTGCACTCCAAGAGCCACAACACCCCCTTTGACGGCGCACAGCTCTACGGCAAGGTGTTTGCCACCATCAAGGCCGGTAAGATCACCTATCAGGCCGAGGAGTAAAAAGAACGAAACCCTCTCAGGCAAAGCCGTCAGGCTTTGCCTGAGAGTACGGAAAGCAGTTCGCATATCACGAAAAGAAACAGTTGCCCTCAAGAGAAAAAGCTCCCCCTTCGGGGGAGTTGGCGCGCAAGCGCCTGAGAGGGTTCTACAATACGACTTACAGGAGGACAACCAAATGACGAACATGGACAAACTGTACGAAGCTGTGGAAGCCCGCGGCCCGGTGTGCGTGGGTCTGGACACCGACTTCAGCTACCTGCCTGCCGATTTTGTGGACAGCACCCTGACCAAGGGCGAGAACATCGTGCGCTTCAACAAGAAGCTCATTGATGCCACCAAGGCTGTGGCAGGCTGCTACAAGGTGCAGATCGCTTATTATGAGTCTCTGGGCATGGAGGGCATGAAGGCCTACGCCGACACTCTGAAGGCTGTGCGCGAGGCCGGTGTGCCGGTGATCGCGGACATCAAGCGCGGTGACATTGCCAAGACTGCCGAGATGTACGCCATGGGTCACTTCACCGGCGATTTCGAGAGCGATTTCGTTACGCTGGCACCCTACATGGGTCTGGACTCCATCAGCCCCTACCTGCCCTATGCTGAAAAGCAGGGCAAGGGCATGTTCGTGCTCTGCCGCACCTCCAACGGCGGCGCTAAGGACTTTGAGTACGAGAAGCTGGCCGACGGCCGCCACGTCTACGATCTGGTGGGCGACAAGCTGAACG
>OGIG01001587.1_pt1 | contig 12597 bp, 13 predicted proteins | sample 1571601 | NCBI WGS metagenome assembly OGIG01 (sample SAMEA2581953, study PRJEB24529) | metagenome | biome: Human gut stool | place: China | collected 2011 | reverse complement strand
TTATGTTTTATATCATAAGAAGTTTAAAGTTTACACAAACTTTTCGATACTCTCTCATTTATCATACAATAACTAAGGAAGATGGCTATTCAGAAGGAGTATATCGGAAAGTTTGTGTAAACTTTAGACTTCTTATGATAATTTTTTAAAATTTTAATAATTGAAAAACGGACCACTTTTCAACTATAAAATTCACATATTTTTACTATTTTTCCAAGAAATTGTTTCTTCATATCTATGACTTACATCTCTTGAAATATCCAATATATGGGCCTTATATGCTAATCTATCTACCATTGTACCAGTAAGCATTGCACCTTTAAATATTTCCTCCCATCTATCAAATGTTAAATTTGTTGTTATTATTATTGAACCTTTATCATTTCTATTTGATAGTAAATTAAATAATATTTCACATCCTTCTTTATCAAATGAAACATATCCTAATTCATCTAATATTACTGGATCATATTTTTCAAAATTTCGTTTATATGCTGTAAGTTGACTTCTACTCATAGCTTCTTTTAATTCTATAATTAAATTTGGAACTGATATGAATAAAACACTTTTTCCTTCCATACATGCTTTGATTCCTAAACCTATTGCATAATGTGTTTTTCCTGCACCAGGTGTGCCGTATTAATATTATATTTTCTTTTTTATCAATGAACTCAAGTGTTTCTAATTCTTCAAATTCTTTAATAAATTCTTGCTTGTATTTTTTTCTATCAAAATCTTCTAAATATTTTTTAATAGGAAATTTAGCATATCTAATTCGTTTTTTTACTCCGTTTTCTTTTCTTTGATTTATTTCTTTTTCTAGAAGTTCATCTAGAAAAATTCCTACATCTTTTTTAGTTTGTTTTGCTTCTTTAATTTCTTCTTCATGATTTTTAAAAATATATGATAATTTTAATATTTTACAATTTTCTTTTATATTCATTTATTTACAACTCCTATCATTATTTGATTATACATACTTGTTTGTATTCTCGTTAAATTATTAATATTGTTAATGTATCTAATATCTTCTACTAAATTGCCTGAATTAGATATTAATATTTTTTCTAATTCTTCATTTGACTTTTCTTTATTATTTGAAATTACCTCTATGAATTTCTTTGGATTATTGGTATAATATTTATCAAAGATGGATTTAAGTTTAGGGTTGCTTTTTAAAACATATGAATTTTTCAGGGCTTCTGGTTTAAAGGTAAGTGTTTTTAGATAATGGCGTATATCTGCACTTATCTTTTTAACTCCATCTATTTTCTTATGTTCACAGACAAATTCGTTATTTGAATAAATCAATATTTTATTGTAATAAATTTTACTTGTAACATTAAGTCCAACTAAATATTCTGGGACAGAGTAAAAATTATTTTCTATTTGTACAAAGCTGTATTTATTAACTAGACTCTTTCTAATATTAGCTAATTCTAAAGGTGGCTTAGTCGGTTTTAAATTTCTTTTTTCTTCTTCAATTTTACTGTTTTCATTAAGTTTCATAAGTCGACTTTCCATATATTCAATTACGGAATCTTCTGAAGGAAACTTGTAATTTTCAGCAAATATCTTATTTCTTAAATACTTTACACTACCTTCAACATAACCTTTTTCATTGCCACTAAATGCATTTGTTACATTAATGTCAAAACTATAATATATGCTCATTTTTACTAAATCCTCATTTAATTCTTTTTCGTTTTTTCCAATAAATTTAGAAACTACATTTCTCATATTATCGTAAACAACTTCTTTCTAAACACCTCCAATCATTTCAAAAAATTTAACATGAGAATCTAAAAATACATCTTTTTTACAGTTATCATAAAGATAGCACCATCTAAAATTTCCAGCAGGACTGGATAAAACAGCTATGTAATATCTTTTCAAAACACCATTTATTACAAGTTTAACTTCACCAAAATCATATTCTAATCTATCTCCAAATTCATAATCCTGTTTAATGAAACATTCATTACCAGATTGTTTAAATTTCCTAATCTCTAATATCACTGAAGAATAACTTACATCAAACCTTAGCCTTTTAAGTAATTCATAAATTTGTTGTTTTGTTAAAGCTTATTTATTTGTTCCAAGAACCTTACATTTATTTTCTTCATCTTTTAAAATATTTTCTAATGCTTTAAAAAAATCTGGTGTTAATTTTCTTCTAACTCTTGAAACAGAATTATATTTAGGTTTGGAAACAATGTCCTCTTGAATTCTTAAAATATTAGTTGAATTAGTTTCATTGTCTAATTTACTTAAATTTTCTTTATATTCATTCCAATATTTATTTACGGTTTTTTTATCAATTCCTAAAGATTTAGCAACAGATCTATTAGATAATCCTTTTTCCTTTAATTTTAATATTGTTGATAAATCCATAAAATTTTTCATCTCCCTCAACCTCCAAATATATTTAAACATATATTTGAAGTTATGTAAAAAAGTGGTCCGTTTTTCAATTATTATTAATTGAATTTTTGGTCCACTTTTAGTTTATCAAAAACAGAAGAAAGTTATCTAATATGGCTTATAGAAATTGGAACGTTAGTGCTTATAGTTATGATAGTGATAGAAAACGATATGTTTTTAAAAGTGAGCTTGGAAAAAGCATTGATGTTCCTAAATATATAAAATTGCGAAAGTAGGGATATAGAATGGACAAGAGTTTGTTAAAAAGAATAATTGTTAGTTACGGGGTTTTGGCACTACATTCACTACAAAAATCGGCTAACAAAGATTATAAATTAAAAGATTTTAAGATAGAGCATTTGGCAGATGAAATTGAAGTAATGATTGGAGTATATCCAAAAGAAATAGCAATTGTAAAATACTTTAATTTAAAAGATGAAGATTAGAGTTGAAGGAAGTTATCTTAGACTTTTTAAATGAAGAACACGAAAGATTTTATAAAATGGTATGTGATGAAATGATGTATGATGGTGAAGAAGATATTAAGACACTATGTATCTAAAATCCAACAAGATCAATATTCTGAGGAGAAAGAGCCATAAAAATTTGGATAGTGTTGTTTGTAGGAATTAGTAGTTGGTGGAAACATGAATAAATCAGATTACGAAAGAAAAATGAGAGATAAAGAGGCGATGAGATATTGGAAACAAAAGAATAATTATACACAAAAAACATAAAATTTATTGTGGAGGGTATTATGCAAATTTTTAAATCGAAACATAATGGATTGGATTTTTGCCAAATCTATGCCACAAAAGATGAATTACAAAATGAAGAAATACAAGAAAAAATTAACAATATTAAGAAATCTGAGTCAAAGGTTGCTATGTTTGTGAGTGGGGACGATGAATACTTAAAGATAATTGAAAGAATCATTATGTTGGAGGTAGAAAAAAGAAATGTTTTGTGATATAATAGCTCCAATATCTAAAACAGCAAATTACATATATAGCAAGCTCGGAAGGAGCATATATATATATATATGAAAGTAGTTGGATATTGTAGATTAAGTAGAGATGAGGATAAAGAAAATTATGCAAGCATAGAGGAACAAAAAATTATACTACAAGATTATGCTATGTCTAGAGGTTGGAAAATATTAGACCGTGATTTTTATATAGATGATAATTTTTCAGGTTATACACTAGATAGACCAAAATTTTCAAAAATGTTAAGAAAGGTGCAAAGAGGAGATATAGATGTTGTTTTAGCAAAAGACCTTTCTAGAATTGGAAGAAATAATGGAAAAGTATTAGTATTAATTGATGAGTTCAAAGCTATGCAGAAAAATTTAATTTTAGTATCAGAAATGGGAGGGTGTTATGATGTTCTAAATGATAGGGATGACACTATTGGTATTACAACTTGGTATAATGAAAGATATGTAAAAGATTGTTCAAAGAAAACAAGGGATCATATGCTTTCAAAACAAAAAACAGGTAGATTAATAATGGGAAATTACTATGGTTATGTGAAAGATCCAGATGACATTACAAAATTGACTGTTGATGAAGAAATAAGACCTGTAATTGAATTAGTTTTTAAATTATATATAGATGGAAATGGAATGAAAAAAATAAGTAATATACTGAATGAAAACTATAATTATCCAACGCCATCAGTATATTATCAAAAAAAACATTTACAAAGAGGTCGTATATACAAACACCCAGTTCAAGAGTTATGGTCAGATTATATGATAAAGAACATCATAGGTAATGATGTGTACTGTGGAACATTAAGAACTCATAAAAAGAAAACAATCTCGATTAGAGGAAAAGCTATAAAATTGCCTGAAAGTGAGCATTTTGTTTTTGAGAATCATCATGAGGCTATAGTTTCAAAAGAGACCTTTCAATCAGCAAATGACATAAGAAATCGAAGAGCAACAATAAATCGTCAATGTGGTAAACCTAAAAGAAATTATTTCTTTGGAGGATTATGCAGGTGCGCTGAGTGTGGTATGTCAGCATCTGGAATGGTACTTAGGAGAAAAAATAACGCTAAGGCTTATGAATGTAATGATTATAAGAAATATGGAATTAAAAGATGTAAAGGACATGAAATTCTTGAAGAAGATATGTGGTTTCAATTTAAAGATTTTTTAAAGAATACTAAAAAAGTTTATTTAGATGAAATAAAAAAAATCAATGTACAAAATAAAAAGAAGAAAATGCAGTCCAATAGAAAGAAAATACAGCTCGAACTAGAACAAGCTAATTTAGAATACAAAATGATTCTAACTCAGAAAATAAAAGATATAGCTACTCGGACAGAACCCAGAGCAAAATCAAATTATAGTTGATACATATAATAAATTAGAGCAAGAAAAAATGAATACTATTATTAAATTACAAAAGACACTAGAAAAAGAAGAAGAGGAAATAATTAATGAAAAATTAGAAGAAATTCATACAGCAATAGATTATTTTGACGAAATAATCAAAGCAAAAGAGCCAAATAGAGCAATACTAGAAGCTTTAATTGATACAGTATGGATAAATCACGACAAATCTGTAAGATTTGACTTAAAACCAGATATTAAATCATTAATTTTATAAATTCAAATATATCAATCTAACACATCAAAAGGTGTGTTAGATTGAATAAATTTTATTCTAAAAAATTTGTCTGATATAGTAATATTGTTTATATACATCAGATAAAAAAATTCCTACGGTATGGAACATACCCCCGTATGAGCATACAATTTGGGGAAATATCAGAAACGCTTGATATTGCTTAACATTTCTTTAATCGATAACTTACTCTAAAATGAATAAAAATTGCCACAAAATCGATCGTAAGGCGACTGATTAGGAAGGTTTAGCAATCATAATTAAAGATGAGTGGATATGTATGATGAAATTATTGCATATTATAATCAAAAGTATTTGTGAATATAAAAGAAACACTAGAAGAAACATATATGATAATAACAAATGATGGTAGAAAGCCAAATGAATTTATTACAGAAAATCAGGGAATAAAAGATATGAGAAGAAAAGTAAAAAAACTAGGAGGAATGTTCTATATTTCAACAGTTCCAGAGTTTTCGGTAAATATATCAATAAAAAATAACTGCTAACATTGAAATAGCAGTTATTCTTTTACTCATTCGGGGGTTCAAGGTTTGGAACTATTAAACCATTACCCACACAATATATTGCAAGTTTTGCTAAATTATTATAACCAGTTTTTTCATAAATAGATGAAATATGTGATTTTAATGTTCTTACAGATATTCCAAGTTTTTTTACAACTTCATCTCTATCTAATATTTTACAATACTCAGTTAAAATACTTAATTCAGTATCTGTTAGACCCTTTAAAACATCAGGAATATTGGATTTAGGACTATTAGAAGTTGGATACAAAGAATAGCCATCAATAGTATTTTGGATAGTAGTTATAAGAGAATTACTACTAATATTTTTATAAATAAAGCTATCAACATTATTAGCTTTTGCCTTGTCTATAAATGTTAAATCTGGTACACCTGTCATAAGAATAATTTTCACACTTGGAAAGTTCTCTTTTATTATCTTTGAATATGCTAATCCACTTGAATTGTTTTCAGTACAAATATCCATTAAAATTAAATCAGGTTTAAATTTTTCACATAAAGATACAGAGTCTTTTGCATCTCCACTAGAAGCGATAACATTAAATCCTCTTGTATTTAATGTTTCAGAAATCATTTCTCTTAACATTTTATGGTCATCAATTACAATAATATTATACAAAACAGAAACCTCCTAACTTACTCACATCAAAATATATTGTATTATAAAAAAGTGAAAAAATAAATAACTTTTGGCGTTTTTGCACTTTTAGTGCAAAATTTAATAAAAAATTGCACCAAAAGTACAATAGTAATTTATGCTAAAATATGATATAAGATTATATGGAAAACTAAAGTTTTAGATGGGGGTGAATAGATGAGTTAATAAAAAATGAGTAGAAAAGAAAAGCAAAAAAGCAAAAAGACATTATTCATAATAAGAATAATGCAATTAATCTTTTTAATACTTCTTATCTATTCAAGTCTATGCATAATAGTATGGGCTAAAAACAATAAAGAAAACAAAGAAATAATAAGCAACATAGAAAAAAGCGTTGAAATAGATAGCACAAACGATGAGGAACATAAGTATAAAGTGAATTTTGAAAAATTAAAACAAGAAAATTCTGATACAGTTGCTTGGTTGAAAGTAGAAAATACAAACATAGAAATTCCAGTAGTACAAGCTAAAGATAATAGTTATTATCTAACACACAATTTTAATAAAAAGTACAATGTGGCAGGTTGGGTATTTGCAGATTACAAAAATAAATTTGATGAAACTGATAAAAACATTGTAGTTTATGGACACAATATGAGAGATGATAGTATGTTTGGAAGTTTAAAAAATGTTATAAATGAAGAATGGTACGACAATAAAGATAACCAATATATAACTTTTATAACAGAAAATGAATATCAAACATATCAAATATTTTCTATATATCAAACAGAAAAAGAAGATTATTACATACAAACAGAATTTAGTGATGATGAATTTTCAAAATTTATTAACACAATAAAACAAAGAAGTAAAAAAGATTTCAATGTAAATGTATCTAATGAAGATACAATACTAACACTTTCCACCTGTGCAAATAACAACAAATACAGGGTGGTGTTACATAGTGTTAGAGTTAAATAAAATAAATAAAACAGAAAATGTTTTGTTTGAGAAAGGAGAATGGTTTTATGAAAAATAAAACAAAATATTTAGTAGCAATATTATTAATGCTAGTTAGTTTTCTACTAATTGGGGCTACTAATGTAAATGCAGAAACAACTGCAGAAGTTAATAATTATTCAGATTTAGCTGATAAAATGAGTGATAATGTAACTGATGTAGTTAAACTTACTAGTGACATTACATTAGATGAAAATTCTAATACAAGATTCTATATTGAAATGTCTAAAACTTTGGATTTTAATGGTTTTACATTAACTATACCACAACATTATGGGTTAGATATAATTTACCGCAATACTTTGGATTTAAAATTCATTAATTCAAATAGTTCTAAAAGAGCAAAACTTAATCTTTTAACTGCTACTGGCTACACACTAATTAATAACGAAATTAAGAAGGCTGAATCTATTGTTAATTTTGAAATGGATGGTATAGATGTTGAATATATAAAAGATTTTGACAGTTTTTGGCAAACCTCTGGTACTAACAGATTTAATAATGTAGTTTTTAAAAATCTAAAAGTTACTGGATTTTATGAAATGGTAGATACTAGAGCATATAAAACAATAAAATTTTCAAATGTTACTAAAGAAAGCAAAAATGCAAATTCTAAAACATATTTGCTATATAGCAGTACTTTAACTGTTGATGAGGTAATTGACGCTGATTCTATTATAGAGTATCATGATGGAGAAGGTGCTAAAATAGCAAATAGAACAGCAACACTTAATACAATTGATGCTTATTTTGGTCCAATTACAGTTAAGAAAAAAGAAGTTCAAACATTAACGGCTACAACAGAAGCTGAATTAATAAATGCTGTTAATCAAATTAATAATAGCAAAGACACTATTATTAAATTAGGTGGTAATATTAAGTTAACAGCACCTTTAGATGTTTATGTTTTAGGTAATGTTACCTTGGATTTAGCAGGTAATATCCTTGATGTAACAGAAAATCATTTAACATTCTATTATGGTTATAAAGATGTAAATAATTATAATTTTAGAAGCAATCTAACTATTAAAGATAGTGGCTTTGGTAATAGTGGTAAAATAACTGGAGTAGGATTTAATGGTAGAATAAGACTATCTACTTTAGATATGGCTGAAGAATTAAAAAATTTACCTAAGACTTATGGGCTTAATATTGATGGAGGAACTTATGCCGTTACTGGAACAGGTTCATGGGATGAATATATATTTGATGTATTCACTGATTCAGAGCCTATAGAGCAAAATATTACTTTAAATGTTAATGTTAAAAAAGGTATTTTTGAAGTTGAAGATGTAGATGGTGGAATATTTCATTTCACTTCATCTGATGAAACTAATATGAAAGCAAACTTCAATTTTGAAACACTTATGGTAAAAGGTCGAGGTGTTATACTAGGATTTAATATTTTAGGTAAAAAAAGAATTGAAGAAGTAATACCAAATGATACAAAAGTATATTATACTGAAGCTAATAAAGTAATTGAACTAGAAGATAGAACAACATTGGTTACAGATGTTAGAGCTAGTACAGATAATAGTTATCCACAATATATTAAACTTGCTAAAGAAACAGGTTTAAGTGTAGATAATGTTACATTACCAAATGTTACATTTGGATATACTGTTGTGCCAGAAGCAATAATTAATATTGCTAATATTGGTGCTGCTGAGTTAAAAATTACTAATGTAACAGTATCTGATAATTTTGAAATAAACGTATCTAGCCAACCAACAATAGGCATTGGTGCAACTAATACTGATTTTAAAGTTAAAGCAAAATCTGGTCTTAATGCCGGAAATTATACTGGAACAATTACTGTAACTGATGAAAATGGTAAAACATATACAGCAACTGTTACATTAAAAGTTGAACCAAAAGAATTAACTGGATTAGGTATTAGTGGTTTAGATAGTACATGGGTTTATGGAGAAACTAAAACTCCAACTGCAACAGGGGTTGATGATTTAGGGGCTGATGGCTATGAAATCATTTATTCTAAGAAAGATAGTTCTGGAAACTATGCAAATATAGGAAATAAATTACCTACATTAGTGGGAGAATATAAGGCAACATTAAGTGTAAAAAATCCAAATTATACAGCAAATGAAGCTAGTGTTAATTTTGAAATTACACCAATTACTACAGAAGTAAAAGTAAAAAGTTATGATGAAACATTTACTTATGATGGAACAGAACATACAAAAAATGCTTATGATGTTTTATGGGCAAATAATGCAAGTCCAATAACTGATAAAAAATTACCTAATGGTGATTTGGTTACTGCAGAAATTACTGGTAAAGTAAAAGATGTTAAAGATACAGCTCTTGAAAATAATACAATTGGAAAAATTACTATAACAAATGCTGAGGGTGTTGATGTAACTAATTGTTACTCTAATAAAGTAAAAGCTGCTGGTAAATTAACAGTAAACCCAATTACAACACCAATAGTTGTAACAGCTGATTCAGATACTAAGGTATATAATGGTACTGAATTAACAAAAAATACTTATACAAATACTGATGGTGTATTACTACCAGGTGATATGTTAGAAGTTAAAATTACTGGTAGCCAAAAATTTGTAGGTTCTTCAAATAATGCTGTAAGTAATGTTAAAGTAATGAGAAATGGTGAAGATATTACTTCTAACTATACAATGGGAACACATGTAAATGGTGTACTTGAAGTAACAAGTGCAGAACAACCTTTAGCAATTGAAGATCAATATGTAAAAGTTAATGGTTCTATATTATTAAGTTATTTAGAACAATCAGTAACTGGAAATGAAGGAAACATTGATTTTACTATTAAATCTGGAACAGCACTTACATATGATGCTACAAATGAAGAATATGTAGCAGGAGCTACTGAAGGTGATGTTGTAATGACTGTTACAGCAGTAAAAGTAAATCTTGGTGGAGATGATACTCCTGAATGGAAAGAAACTTCAAAAGAATTTACAGTTCATGTTGTAAATAAAACAGATGTAAATATTACAGGACTTTCTAATAACGAAACATTTACTTATGATGGAACACCTAAAAAACCAACAGGAACAATTAGTGTTAATGCAGGAACAGTAAATGTAAGTGATTTAGAAGTAAAATATCAAGGAACAGGAACAACCTCATATAATAGTGCTACAGCACCAACAAATGCTGGAACTTATACAGTAACATATAAAGTACCAGATACTAATACAAATTATACAGGAACATTTAGTGTAGCATTCACTATTAAAAAAGCTCAACTTGATAAAGTAACTATTGTTAAAGATACTTTTGAATATACTGGTGATGAAATAGTTCCACAAGATAGTAATTTTGATTTAAATAAGATGAATTTTTCTGGCGATATTAAGGCTACTAATGTTGGAAATTATAGCATTACAGTATCCTTAAAAGATAAAGCTAATTATGAGTGGAAAGATGGAACAACTACAGATTTAGTTTTAAATTGGTCAATCACTCAAGCAACACCAGAATATACAGTACCAACAGGATTAACTTCTGTAAAAGGTAAAGTATTAGCAGATGTAGTATTACCAACAGGATTTACTTGGAATGCACCTGCAACAGTGTTAACTGTAGGAAAAACCAAATATAAAGCAACATTTACTCCAGTTGATACAACAAACTATAAAACAATAACTGATATTGATATTGAAGTTGATGTTAAAAATACATTTGATGTAATAACATCAGTACCTGGTGGAAATGGAACAATTACACCAAGTAAAATAGATGTTATAGAAGGAAGTAAAGTAAAAATAACATTTACACCAAATACAGGATATATGGTAGATAAAGTATTAGTAAATGGAATAGAAAAAACTGCAACTGGAAATGAAATAGAAATAACAGTAGATGAAGAAAAAACAGTAGAAGTAAGCTACAAGAAAATACCATTTACAATAACAGTAGAAGAAGTAACAGGAGCAACAGTAGATCCAGATGGAACTGTAACAGTAAGTTATGGAGACAACAAAGACTTCACAATAACAGCAAATACAGGCTACAAACTAGTAAAAGTATTAGTAAATGATGTAGAAAAAACACTAGATGGCAACACATTAAAATTAAAGAACATTACATCAAATATGAAAATTAAAGTAGTAGTAGAAAAAATTGAATACAAAGTAATAGAAGGTGCAGAACAAACATATACAATAAAAGAAGATACAGAAGCAAGATTTAGAATAGATGCAGATTATAACCTATTTAATAACAAAGTATATGTAGATAATGTACTTGTAGATAGTTCAAATTATACAAGCAAAAGTGGAAGCACAATAATTGTATTAAATAAAGACTATGTAGATACACTTGCAGTTGGAGAACATACATTAAAAGTAGCATTTGCAGATGGAGGAGAAGCAGAAACAACATTTACAATAGTAAGAAAAGCTGAAAACAACAATAATAACGAAGACAACAACGAAAATAACAATGAAAACAATACTCCATCAAAACCAGAAGATAAAGAAGAAATGAAAGATAATGGATCAAATCCAAAAACAGGCGACAATATAATGCTTTATGTAGCAATAGCAAGTATGTCAATAATAGGACTTGGAGCAACAACAATAGTTGCAAAAAAGAAAAAAATGAACTAAAATACTACATAAGAGAGGACTAGAACTTTCTAGTTCTCTTTTTAAAAATAAAGGGAGCGATTATATGGCAGGAAAAAGAACTAAAACTAGAAAGAAAATAAAGCTAAATAAAAAGTTAGTGTGTACTATTGGTGTTCTACTATTGATTATGGCTGTTATATCTGCAATTATAATGATATTTAAACCTGTTAATGTAGGGAAAATAAACAAAGAAGGTAAAGCAGAATATATAGAACGAGTTGCAAATGTAACAAAGTATCCAGACAAAAAAATTGTAGAGTTCAAAAATGATTATGAACTAATAGACAATGGAATAATAACAACTGAGATCTATGAGAAATTAAAAAATAATGATAATATTTATAATCTAACAGTAACAGAATATTTAAGATTAGGAGATATATCATCAAAAGAGAGTTATAATATAAATAAAGCAATACAAACAGGAGTAGTAAAAGAGGACACAATATATGCAGATTATTTTGCGAAAACTTGTGGATTTAAAAATAAAAAAGAATTATTAAAATATACAAAAGCTGTATTTGAACTAGCTGACAAAGAAAAATAGATGCAAATTCTTTAATCGAATTTTATATTTGAAATGATGAATAATAAACTGAACATATAAATAAGAAATGGTATACTAGCAAAAATGCTAATATACCATTTCCTTTAAGGAAATTTATGATTTATTGAGAGTATCGAAAAGTTTGTGTAAACTTTAAACTTCTTATGATATAAAACATAAA
>OGIG01001585.1_pt1 | contig 12634 bp, 10 predicted proteins | sample 1571601 | NCBI WGS metagenome assembly OGIG01 (sample SAMEA2581953, study PRJEB24529) | metagenome | biome: Human gut stool | place: China | collected 2011 | reverse complement strand
CATCCGCACCCCAAATTTTCTCCACATCCCCTGTGAAATGTGAAAAGATATCCTGTGGAAAAAATCCGGACAAAAATTCCGTTCACAGGCCCTGTGGAAAGAATTGAAAGTTTCCACAGTCGGGTGTGGACAAAAAGCAGCGCCGCCTCTAGGAGATTCCCCGGTTTTCCACATAAATTTCCCCTACTGCGGCTGTTACTACCTAATATCCTGTAAATAAATATGTATCTTGAAGAACTACTCCTATATAATCTCTTAAGCTCTTTTTACTTACATCTTTTATATTGTGCTTTCCAATATATATATTTCCTGTATAATCATAAAAGCCAATTAAAGTTTTTGAAATAACTGTTTTTCCTGAACCATTATCTCCTATAATTGCTACATTTTCATTTTTATTAATTGTAAAATTCAAATTTTCTAATATAGTATTATCATTTAGTTTTATACTTACATTTTCAAAAACAATATCTCCATCTAATTCCACATATGGATTTTTTTCTATATCTTCATCTAAATTCATTAAACTTGATAACTTTTTATATGCTACAATAAATTCATTTATTGCTTTTAGCTTGTCTACTGATTTATATACATATTCTAATATTTTTGTTGAATATGTTAGTAAAATTGATATAGTAGCAAGTGTCATTTCTCCTTGTACAACTAATATCCCACCCCATAATAATATAAATGGTTCTTTGAAATTTCTCAATGTATGTGTACCTATTCCATATAATACTTTCATTTTTGCAAGTTTTATTTCTTTTCTTTTATATTCACTATTCATTTTAGAAAAGTCTTCCATTTCTTTATCTCTTCTATTAAATATTTTTAACATTTTAGATTCTTCTATTTCTATAGTGGTTTTGTTTATTACTTCTCTATTACTTTCTACAATATCTTCTACTAATGGTTTTGATGCTCTAAAATACCAGATAGATAATGCAACTATTAGTCCACATATTATTGCTATAAATAATCCAACTGTACTATTTAATTGTAAAGTTTGTGCTACTGCAAATATAATAATAAAAATTGTATCAAAAAATAGATTTATTTGAGAATTAAAAAATTCAGAATATGTAGTAGCATCATTATTAACTCTTTGAATTACATTTGACTTATCTATATTGCTAAATTGCATATAATTTATTTTTGGAATATGCTCTAAAACTGATTCTTTAACATTTCTATTTATTATCAAATTAAATTTTGTATTAATCTTACTCTTCAAATAATTTACAATAAAAACTAGTATATTTAGCATTATCAATACTAAAACAAGAACTATTATCTTTGATATCTTATCATTTGAATAAAATAAGTTTCTTATTAGATTTGGAATTACACTTTCATTTTCCATTATTACACCATCAAGTGCATACTGTATAAACATAGGTATGTACACCAATAATCTTGAATATATTGCACTCAATATTAATATTAAAACTATATAAAATTTTGTACCTTTTAGTGTCCTATTTAAAAAACTATTTTTCATTTTTCCTCTTTTTTCCCATTTATTCTATTTTATATTCCTAATATATCATAATAATACAAAAAAATAAAGTAATTATAGCTCCATTTCAAATTTCTTTTCTCTATCTTCTTTTTCAATTTGTTTTTCAGCATTTAGTAAGGTATTTGTTTCTTTTTGAAAATCTCTTATCAAATTATCTTCTGCACCCATATCAAATTTCTTACAAATCCAATGAATAAATTTATCTATAGTTTCGTAGAACTTCTCTACAATTCTATGAAGTTTATTATTTTCTTTTTCTAAACCTTTAATTTTACTCTTGTATTTCCATTCAATATCACTTTCTTTTTGCTTGTATTCAGCCCTAATTTGTTCCACTTCATTGTGTAGATTTTCATTATCTTCCATTATTTTATCTCGTTCTCTTTGATATTTTTCTGCTTTTTCTACCATTCTTGCTTGTCTTGATAATTCTTGTTGTAAAATTAGGTTGTCTTGATACAAGTCATTTATCAAGTTATCTTTTGGTTTAATTATTTCTTCAAGTATCTTTTCGTCTCTCTTTTTTGAAAGTCTATTTACATTTATATCTTCTAAATTTGGAACATCTGGCAATTCTAATTTTATATTTTGTAATTTTTCTTTTGTTTTATCAAAATTAGTTATTTCTTTATATTCTTTCAAATCTATATGTTCTCTTCCTGTTTCTTCTTTTGGCAGACCTCTTTCCAGTTCAAAATTATTAGATACCATATAATTGTAAAAAGCATTTTGAAGTTGTCTATAACTATCTTTAGCTTTCCAAAATTCGCTACAAGCTAATTTGTCAATGTCATTACCTTCTTTATCTTTGGTATGAACTACAGGTAAAAAAATTAAGTGCATATGTGGTGTTTCTTCATCCATATGCACTTTTGCAGACATTATATATTGTTCGCCTAAATCTTTGTATTGAGTTACAAATTGATATGCAGTTTCAAAATATCTTTTTGTTTCTTCTTCCCCTATTATCTCAAAAAATTCCTTATCAGAAGTAATTATATATTCACAAGCAATATTACTAACTACTTTTATTTGTCCTTTTAATTTGTATTTTTCTCTCATTAAATCAAATTCTTTTTCATAACTATATTGTGGAGATTTTATTGAATAGTTCAAATATGATTTTTCTTTATCTATATTTGCATTTGAATAATTCTTATTTCTTCTTTCGTTGTGTCTATATATTCCTTTTAAATTTTCTCTTTTGTATTTTGTATTTCTTATTATAGCATAACTCATCTCATATACCTCCTTCTTTTAATCTAATGAGTAACCACAGAGATAAGCTAAAATCTTCTGCTTTCTCTAATGTGTTGTAACACACTACAACACTTTTTTAGCCTACTGCTTCAAAAAGTGTTAGTGTGGCAGTAGTCCCTGCACCCTTTCCACTCAAAAATAAAAAGCTAATTTTTATTTTTGAGTGCTAAAAAACTATAAATAGTTTTTTAGGCAAATTAAAAGAGATTAGCTAAATATTTAAGTAGCAGTAATCTCTTTATAATTTGCATATAAGCTATCCCAATTGAAGTTATCATAATTTCTGTCGCTTCTATATGGTACATATTTCTTTTTACTTGTCTGGCATTCCTTATTATAATTATTTTTATTTTTTATATTATTTATTATATCTTTGTTATTTTTACCTATAGGGTATGGTCGTTTTTCACTATCTAAATAGTTATTATTGTCTATACCCTCTTGAAGTTTTTGACTATACCTATTGATGTTTTCGACTATAGGTGTAATTTGTCTTTCTTCTATTTCTTTGCTATCTGTTTTATATTTTAATTTAACACTTATATATCCTTTATCTTTTAATGAACTTATGATTTTAGATACTCTTTCAGGTGTTACATTTACAATATTTGCAATATATTTATTACTTGCAAAACAACTTTTAGTTTCTTCACTTAAATATAAAATTATTGATAGTATTATCTTTTCTTTATCTGATAAATTTTCATTTAATAATATTTCTGCTGGAATCCATAATCTTTTTAATTTTTGCATTTCATATCCTCCTTTCGTTTAGTTTTTATTCGCACCACGTTCGACTTTGTAGCATTAAAAATACTATTTGGTATAATTTTAGGATAAAAAAATAAGCCTTAAAATTTTATTTTTTAAGACTTACATTTTATTTACTTATTTAATTACTAATCCCAACCTAACAACAGGATTCTTTGTACTTAAGAAAACTCCTTTTATTTCAATACTTTCAGGAATGACTTGTTCTATTTTTTTACCGTTCTGGAATGTTACATCTTTGTGTACTGTACTTTTACTTATTCCAAATTTCACAGCTGCCCCTCTTACTGTATCTTTTGAATCTATAATATAATGTGCTAAATTTGTCGCACGTTCTTCTATTGATATTCCCTTCATAAAGCAACCCCCATTGAATACTTTTGTTTAATTGTATTCGCATAAGGGTTGTATTAGAACGTCATATTTTTCATTTATTTTTTACCAAAAAACCTTTGTAATTTATCAAATAGCTTTTTAAAAAATGGTTCTTTGTAATTAACCATGGAAACTTCAACAGCTGATGTATTGATACTTTGTTTTTCTTTTGGCTTAAATAAGTTTTCTGTTTTATATTGTTCTTTTATTTTTTCTTGATATTTTAATGCATTTTTTCTAATAGTATCAATAAATTTTTGTTTTTCACTTTCCTTACATAAATAATCCAAATAAATTCCAGCCAATATATCTCTTGTCTTATCTTTTAACACCATTTTATTTACATCTTCTGAAAAATCAATTGAAGGTTTATAGCTTTTAGATTTATTATTTTCTAAGAATTCTATAATTTTTTTAGGAATTTTATTAAATTCACTTTCTTCTAATTCATTTAAAATTCCTAACACTTCTACAGCGGCTTCACAATATTCACTACTTAACATATACCTCACCTCTACTATATTTTGCAAGTTCTTTTTGAGCTGTTCTGTCAATTCCATTTGCTTTGTCTACAATAATTTCAATATCAAAAATGTTTTTTGGTTTGTAATATGGAAGACTGACTTGCTCATCTCCATATAAATCCTTTAATTTTTGCTGATATTCTTTTAAATTAGTCAAACTTTTTCCTTTTTGACCATTAATAAAAAAATTAAGTCTTTCTTTATATGTATCTAAACTTGTATGTGTAAGTGTTAAACATCTTTCCTCTTCTTTAAATTCTTCATTTGACATTTCTAAATATTTTTTTGTTACTGCAGATAGTCTATCTTGTTTCTTGTCTTTTTCAAATTTCTCAAAACTTCCTTCATCTAAATAAAAAACTCTTGTATTTCTATCTCCACTTACTGGTTCACACACAAACAAATATCCATTTTGATTACAATTTATATCATTTAAAAGATTTTTATAAACAAAACTTATATATGACATTTCCTGTGTGCCATCTTCTAAATTTTCAACAACCTCAACCTTTCCTTTAGGTTTATTTTCTTCTAACATTTCCCTTCTTTTTTGAAAATCTATTATTTCATTTTTTCTTTCATACTTATTTCTCTTATCATGCGTATTTTGTGTTTTTCTTTCTATTTCATCAACTCGTTGTGTTATAGTACAAGTATGTTTTTTGCTTTGTTCTTTTTCATCTATTAAATATTTATAATATTCAATTAAATTTCCAAATGCTTCATTTTCTGCTTGTTCTATTCCAGCTATAATAAGTTTCGCCCCTGCATCATTTACTTTATTTTCTTTAGTTATAACATTCATAATTTCATCATTTAACTGGGTAAAATTTATTTTATTTAATGCACTTTTTTCATTATATTGTTCATTCTCATTTCCATATAAATCAACAATTGTATAATTGTCATTACCACTAAATCTTAATATTATTTTTCCTTTTTTTCTAACTATAGAAAAGCCATCTATATCCTCTGGATTTTTGTTATTCTTATATTTGCAGTTTTGTTTATATGTAGGATTATTTTTTTGCATTATATTTGCAATTGCTTGTTTTACATACTTTCTTTCCAATAAATCTGAAAATATCCAATCCAATTCTATAAAAGCATTTCCTCTATTCCATGACAAAATTCCATCTGGTTTAGTATTTGAAAAAAATTCTTCAAATTTCTTAAAATTTTCAAAATCTTTACTCATAAAATCCACCTTATTTCTAATATTACTTCATTATATATTTTATAAATATTTTCTTTTGTTTTCAACATTTTCTTTATTATTTAATATAATTGTAATCTTTTTGTAATACTTATTGCTAATATGTCTAACTTTTGATAAAATTATTTAAGGAGGCTTAAAATGCTTAGAATTAATAATTTAAAAATAAGAAAAGATTTAACTGAAAAAGAAATATTTGAATTTGCAATAAGTAAATTTCATATAAATAAAAATGATATTATAAATATGTTTATTTCACGAAAATCTATTGATGCCAGAAAAAAAGATGATGTTTTTTATTCTTATTCAATAGATTTAGAAGTTAAAAATGAACAAAAATATAAAAAATTAGAAAAGATTAATGTAATAAATCTTCCCCAAATTGAAATAAAAAGAAATAGTAAATTTAAACCTGTAATAGTTGGAGCAGGTCCAGCAGGTCTTTTTGCAGCACTAACTTTAGTCCAAAATGGAATAAAGCCTATTATTATAGAACAAGGAAAAACAGTAGAAGAAAGAAAAAAAGATGTAGAATCATTTTTAAATAATGGAAAATTAAACACCTTATCAAATGTTCAATTCGGAGAAGGTGGAGCTGGAACATTTTCAGACGGCAAATTAACAACTGGTATTAGTAGTCCTTACTGTAAAAAGGTAATTCAGGAATTTGTTAACTTTGGAGCACCTAAGCAAATTCTATATTTACACAAGCCCCATATTGGAACTGATAATTTAATAAATATTATTAAAAATATGAGAGAATATATAAAATCAAAAGGTGGCGAATTTCTGTTTAATCAAAAAGTCACTGATTTTGAGTTTAAAAATAATCATATTTGTGCAATATATTGTGATAAAAAAAAGATTGAAACAGATAGTGTTATTTTAGCAATAGGACATAGCAGTAGGGACACTTTTGAAAAGCTTTATAAAAAAGGTGTAAAAATGGAAGCTAAAAATTTCTCAGTAGGTGTTAGAATAGAGCACCTACAGTCTGAAATAAACAAATCTCAGTATGGTACAATAACAAAATTAAAATTACCGCCTGCAGAATATAAAATGGCATATCATTCACCAACTGGTCGTTCTTGCTACACATTTTGCATGTGTCCTGGTGGCCAAGTAATGGCATCATCAAGTGAAGAAAAAACAATTGTTACAAATGGTATGAGTAATTTTTTAAGAAATGGAAAAAATGCAAATTCTGCTCTTTTAGTAAATGTTACTCCTGATGATTTTTTTGATAATTCTCCACTTGCTGGAATATATTTTCAAAAAGATTTAGAAGAAAAAGCATTTATTTTGGGTGGAAGAAATTATTATGCTCCAGTACAAAGAGTAGAAGATTTTATAAAAAATCAAAAATCAACTTTTATTGGGTCAATTGAACCTTCATATAAACCAGGAGTTACATTATCAAATTTAAATGAAATATTACCTCAATTTATATCAAATACATTAAAAGAAGGTATTATATATTTTGATAAAAAACTAAAAGGATTCGCAAACCCTGACAGTATTCTAACGGGATTAGAAACAAGGAGTTCATCACCTGTTAAAATCTTAAGAAATGAAGATTTATGTTCAAACATAAATGGCTTATATCCTTGTGGTGAAGGAGCAGGTTATGCAGGTGGCATAATGTCTGCTGCTGTTGACGGAATAAAATGTGCAATAAAAATTGCCACCAGTGCCACCAGTTCCGGGTTTAAATGGCAATAAATTGCAATAGTTCCGGGTTTGGATGGCAATAATATATTAATTTTTATACCTTGGTGTCGCAACCTACAATTTTAAATTTTATATGTAGGTTGCTCCAAGTCGCACTCGTGCAAGCACTCGTTTGGTCGCTTACGCGGTATTTCAAATTAATATATTATTGCCATCCAAACCCGGAACTATTGCAATTTATTGCCATTTAAACCCGGAACCGGTGGCAATTTTTCTTAATCTTCTTACTATTTCTTCTAATTTTTCTAATAAATAATCTACTTCTTCTTTTGTGTTATCTTCCCCAAAGGTGATCCTTAATGAACTATATGCCACTTCTTGCGGAAGCCCTATTGCAACTAATACATGTGATGGTTTGTTTGAACCAGTTGTACATGCAGAACCACTTGAAGCACATATTCCATATTGATCTAAATTTAATAATAATGCTTCTCCTTCAATATTTTGGAATGAAAAATTTGTATTTCCAGGTAATCTATTTGTTCTTTCCCCATTTAATTTTACATTTGAAATTCTTTTTTCAACTTCTGAAATAAAATAATCTCTTAGCTCACTTAAATATTTTATATGTTCTGGTAAATTTTTTTTAGCTAACTCACATGCTTTTCCTAATCCAGCAATTCCCGCCACATTTTCTGTTCCTGCTCTTCTATTTTTTTCTTGATGTCCTCCATCTATAAATTTTTGAAAATCAATTCCATTTTTTACGTACAATGCTCCAATTCCTTTTGGACCATATATTTTATGTCCTGATAATGATAACATGTCTATCCCCATTTTTTGTACATCTATAAATACATTTCCACACGCTTGGACTGCGTCTGTATGTAATATTATTTTATGTTTTTTTGCTATTTGTGCAATTTTTTCTATTGGTTGTATTGTTCCAATTTCATTATTGGCAAACATTATGCTAATTAAAATCGTCTCTTCAGTTATAGCATTTTCTAGTTGCTCTAAATCAACTACTCCATCTTCATTAACATTTAGGTATGTTACAGCATATCCTTCTTTTTCTAATTCTTTGCATGAATTAAGAACTGCATGATGTTCTATTTTAGATGTAATAATATGCTTTCCTTTATTTTTAGCCAAATGTGCAATTCCCTTTAAAGCTGTATTATCACTTTCAGAGCCTCCTGCTGTAAAAATAATTTCACTTGCATTGCAATTTATAAGTTCTGCAACCTTTTTTCTTGCATCTTCTATAGCTCTTTTGGCACTTCTTCCAATTTTATACATTGATGAAGGATTTCCAAATTCTATACCAAAATATGGAATCATTGTTTTAATTACTTCATCTTTAACTTTTGTGGTAGCTGCATTGTCAAAATATCTTATTTCCTCCATAAAACCTCCGATTAAAATTTACTTTTTGCTAGTAATTTTTCTTTATTTTATTATATTCAAGATATTTACAATTATTTACTTTAAAACTTCTTTTATTTTATCTAATTGTTCTATTGTTTGATTATAGCCATATTTATAGCAACTATCTAGTTTTTTTGTATCAAGTAGTCCTGTTTTATCTGTTTGTATTGTTAATATATAATCACTCATTTTTAAGTTTTCCTCAGATATTTTGTTTCCCATTATATCAATTGTACGCATTCCAATATCCATAACATTACTTTTTTCATCAATATCATCTGCTTTAAAATTAACAGCTATTACCTTTGTTGCTCCTTGTTTTTTTACCTCATTTACTGGAATATTATCAAGTACTCCTCCATCTAAAAATTTATGATTTTTATACTCACATGGGCAAAAAATTGCTGGAAAACTGCTGCTTGCTCTTACTGCTTTTCCAACGCTTATGTCTGTAATATAGGCAATAGAATTGCTACTATTACTTTTAGCACTTTGTGGAGTATAATTTGTAAAAATATATTCTTTTGAATCATTTAAATCCACCGTTGGTATAACAAGTGGCATTTTTATATCTGAAATTTTGGTAATTTTCTTTTTTAGTGCTAAATTATTATATGCCTTTTCAATACTTTCTCCACTTTTAAGACCTATAAATTTATTTTTTTTGCTATTCATAAAATTACTTATTCCAGATATTATTGGTGCTGCATTTATATTTATTATTTCATTTGCATATTTTTTAAATAACAAATATATATACATTGGAGAATAGCCAATAGCATATAATGAGGCTATAAGTCCACCAGCACTTGTTCCTCCTATTACATCAACTTTTATATCATTTTCTTCCAAAGCCTTAAGAACCCCTGCATGAGCAATTCCACGTATTCCCCCACCTGATAACGCTAAACCTAATTTCATTTTTCCACCTTCTTTAATCTTCTATATTTTATTATTTACTAAATATTGTGTGCATAAACATTTTTACTACACTTTGTAAATTTAATTCAAAAAAATCCTATACTGAACTATACTTTTTGTATAATTCAATATAGGATATTTATTATTTTCCATAATAACAATCTAACATAATTTGCTTTAATTCAGAAACTAATGGTAAACGTGGATTTGCAGTTGTACATTGGTCCTCAAATGCTCTATCTGCTAACATATCTACTTTTGCCAAAAATTCTTTTTCATCAATTCCTGCATCTTTTATTGACTTTGGTATTCCTAAATGTTCATTCATTTGTTTAATTTTTTCTATTAAACTATTAACTCCCTCTTCAACATTATCAGCTTTTAATCCTAATTTTTTTGCTAGTTCATAATATTTTTGATCAGCAATAAAATATTCATATTTAGGGAATGATACAAATTTAGTAGGTTTTGAACTATTGTATTTTATTACATATGGTAATAAAATTGCATTTATTCTTCCATGTGGTATATGGAATTCTGCCCCTAACTTATGTGCTAAAGAATGGTTTATACCTAAAAATGCGTTTGTAAATGCCATACCTGCAATTGTACTTGCATTATGCATTTTTTCTCTTGCTAATTTATTTGTTCCATCATCATATGCTTGCTCTAGATATGTTACAACTAATTCTGATGCTTTTTCTGCTAACCCATCTGTGTAATCTGATGCCATATTTGACACATAACTCTCAATTGCATGTGTTAAAACATCCATACCTGTATCTGCTGTAACAGATTTTGGAAGACTCATTACTAAATCTGGATCTACAATTGCAACATCTGGTGTTAATTCATAGTCTGCTAACGGATATTTTTTATTTTTTTGTTTATCTGTTATTACTGCAAATGAAGTTACTTCTGACCCAGTTCCTGATGTTGTTGGTATAGCTACCATTTTAGCTTTTTGTCCAAGTTTTGGGAATTTATAAGTACGTTTACGTATATCCATAAATTTTAATTTTAATCCTTCAACATCTGCTTCTGGATGTTCATAAAATAACCACATTCCTTTTGCTGCATCCATAGGGCTTCCTCCACCAACGGCAATAATTACATCTGGTTTAAAATTATTCATTGCTGCAACACCTTTTTTTATTGTGTCAAAAGATGGATCTGATTCTACTTCACTAAAAATTTCTGAATGAACATACTGACTTCTTTTCCTTAAATGATATAATATTTTGTCTACATAGCCAAGTTTTACCATCCCTGGATCTGTAACTATAAATGCTCTTTCTATGTCTGGCATTTTTTCTAAATAGGCAATTGATCCTGCCTCAAAATATATTTTTTCTGGAACTTTAAACCATTGCATATTAACTCTCCTTTTCGCAACTCTTTTTATATTTATTAAATTAACTGATGAAACATTGGCTGTTGTTGAATTTCCACCAAATGAACCACATCCAAGTGTCAATGATGGCATGTTTGTATTATATATATCTCCAATTGCTCCATGTGTTGATGGTGAGTTAACTATTATTCTTCCTGCTTTCATAGTCTCAGAAAATTTTAAAATTGTATCATTATCCTCAGAATGTATTACTGCAGAATGGCCTAATCCTCCAAACTCCAATAATTTCTCTGCTTTATTAATTCCTTCTTCTGCATCTTTTACAATGTAATAAGTTAGAACAGGACTTAGTTTTTCTTTAGAAAATGGATATTTTTCTCCAATTCCTTCTTCATACACAACCAATACCTTTGTGTCTTGTGGTACTTCAAATCCTGCATCTTTTGCTATTTTATATGGTGATTGTCCTGGTACATGTGATTTTAATTTAAAGCCATATTCTTCTGTATATTCAAACATTGAATCTGATAATTTTTTCTTTTCCTCTTCACTTACAAAATAGCAACCTGCTTTTCTCATTAAATCTTCAAATTCTTTATATATATCTTTATCTACCAAAACTGCTTGTTCTGATGCACATATCATTCCATTGTCAAATGATTTTGAAAGCACTAAATCATTTACAGATGTTGCAAGTTTTGCTGTTTTATCTATATAGCATGGCACATTTCCGTGGTCCCACACCTAAGGCTGGTTTTCCACATGAATATGCTGATTTTACCATTCCTGTACCACCTGTAGCTAATATTAAATTAACATCTGGGTGGTTCATAAGTTCTCTTGTTGCTAAAATTGATGGTTCTTCTATCCATAAAATGCAATTTTCTGGTGCACCTGCGGCTATTGCAGCATCTCTTACAATTTTTGCCGCTTCTTTGCTGCATTTTTGTGCTGATGGATGGAATCCAAATATTATTACATTTCTGGTTTTTGCTGAAATTATAGATTTAAACATAACTGTTGAAGTTGGGTTGGTAACAGGTGTAACCCCTGCTATTATTCCAACTGGCTCTGCAATTTCAACATAATCTTCTTCATCATTTTCATTTATTATTCCAACTGTTTTTTCATATTTTATGCTATGATATACATATTCAGTTGCAAACATGTTCTTAGTTATTTTATCTTCATAAATTCCTCTTCCTGTTTCTTCTACTGCAAGTTTTGCAAGTTCCATATGATGTTCAAGCCCTGCCATTGACATGGCTTTTATGATATTATTTACTGTCTTTTGGTCTAATTTCATGTACTCCTGTGAAGCAATTTTAGCCTTTTTTACTAAATCATCAATCATTTTCTTTACTTTTGCCTCATCAGGTTGGTTTTCCTTAACTGCCATAAAATTTCCTCCTTATATTCATTTGTATTTACCTACATATTATATATTATAAGAAATATTTGTCAATATTATTCCAAAAAATAACAACACCGCCCAGAAGAAAAAAAATTGCCACCAGCTTAAGGGTTTAAATTGCCACCGGTTCCGGGTTTAAATGGCAATAAATTGCAATGGTTCCGGGTTTGGA
>OGIG01001580.1_pt1 | contig 12648 bp, 5 predicted proteins | sample 1571601 | NCBI WGS metagenome assembly OGIG01 (sample SAMEA2581953, study PRJEB24529) | metagenome | biome: Human gut stool | place: China | collected 2011 | reverse complement strand
TTTCTCAGGGTCACCATTATGGGCGGCAAAACTCTTGCGAGCATCAGCCACGGCTGTGCGAACATAGTCGATGTCGCCGAGATAATCCTGCCAGTAGAAATTGTTCTTTGCATCATCAGCAGAAACGTTGCCTCGTTTAGCAGACTGCAAGTCAAACTTGCCATCACCATCATAATCTTTACCAGAAAGGGCCTCGTTCACAACTTCCCAAGATGTAACATAACCATCAGTAGCCTCCATCATACCATCAATCCACTTGCCCATAGCATCAGTAAGACGAGATTTCTTCTCTTCGTCCGTAAGAGGAATAGAATTAGACTTAGTAACCTTGCAAACTCTAACAGAATGAACATCCAAAGTAGCATCAGCTGTCTGAGGCTTAAGAATGATGTCATAATTACCACCTTCTACTTTAGGCATTTCGATTTTTACCGAATGACGACCTGCAGCTACAGGCACTTTGGCTGTAATAGCTTGAGCTGTGCCACCCCAACCATTTTGCATGGTGAGATCTACACCACTTGCATCCTTATCAGAAGTAAGGTCTAAATAAACGACATAGTCACCTTCATCTAATTCATTATCGCCACCTGGCATAACAAAGAATTGAGACCATTCGCCTGTAGGAACAAAGTGGATAGCTCCATTAATAACAGGAGGTGTACAACCCATAGCATAGAATGGGAAATCACCATCAGTATAAGTTTCCTTATGAACCTCGGTCTCGATTTCCATTACCGGAGCCTCAGAATGAGTAACTTTTACCCACTTACAAGAAATGTCTCCTGCAAAATCTCCTGGTTGGAAAACGACAAAAGCTTTTTCTGTTGTTAATCCACTAAATGTTACAGATTGCTCTTTCCACTGTGTAGAAACAGACATTTTCTGGGATGTTGTTGCTCCCCAGTTACCCGTCTGCACATCAATCTGTCCATCTTCTGAAGCCTTGATCATAGCTGTTACCTTATATTCTCTCTTGGCATCAACATCTACAGGATAATTGTCAACTACAAAATACTGATACCATTTTCCAGGATATTTGCTAATCAAAATTCCATCTTTGATTTCAGGAGTATAGTCCATTACATAAAAAGGGAAACTATTCATGGCAGAAAAGTCGGTATAAGCATCTACCTTATCAACTTTCTGACTAGGGTCTACCTGAATTTCCTTATCTGCAATAAGTTTACTAAGATACTTTTTGTTCTGCTGAGAATGCCAAGCAAGCGTATGACCATAGATGGTCAAACCTGCATCCTGTGCATTTGTAACGAAATCCTTAACAGTATTAAAGTCAAAGGTTCCATCATTTTTTACACAAGAAGCATACTTCATGGCGTTGCCTGCTGTCATCTCCTCGAAGTTGCTACCAGCCAAGCAATATACAAGCTCCTGTTTATTGAAGTCGGGCGCAGCCAGTGCAATACCCAACTTAAAGTCGGGATTGCACTTGCCAGAAGCCTTCATGTCTTCGACATATTTCTTCAAAGGCTCATAGTTGTTAAGATACTGATATTCCTTCAAGTTCTTGGTCATATCAGTTCTGTACTCCGAGAACTTGTCATCAGCACATGATGACAAAGCCAAGAGAGCTACCAAGCCTAAACCAAAATTAATATTTTTCAATTTCATAATAATCTACCTATTATTAGATGATACTTAATTGATAATTACCGCAGCTTACTTTACGATATACTGAGTATCGAAAGTAGGAATACCATTGGTGTTACCACGAGTTTGAGCTACAAACTGGTCGGTTGTCTCTACCTTGACAGCACCGAAGTCTACGGTATACTGGAGAGTCAGGATGTCACGATCCTTGTTGCCCCAAGCCAGCTTAGCGCCCTTCTCCACAAACTTACCTGTACCTGTAGCAGTTACGCCCTCTGTCTCGGAAGAAACAGTGCAAGTACCATCGTTAGCAAAGGTAAGCTTCAAGTTGCAAGTATAAGACTTGAGGATATCCTTACCCTCAGCATCCTTGCCCACAACTCTCTTGACTGTGAGAGGATAGATAGCCACTGTAAGGCTCTTGGTAGTAATCTGGCAAACCTCGTCCTTCTCAATAGTTGCACCCTCACGCTTCTCCTCTGTGGTCTGACCATTCTCAGTAATCTTATCTGTACCACGGCGCAGATAGAATCCAGCCCAAGGGTTCATATACTTCACACAGTAGAGTACATAGTTCTTAGGCAATGTCTTCCACGCATCGCTATTGGTCAGCGCAGGAGTTTCCCCCTCCTGGAAAGGAGTACCCGTCAAGATCTTGCCAGCACCCTTCTGATCTTTGATGATCAGAGGGATGACATAAGTATTCTTTACAGAGGCAGGATCAGCGAAGAAAGCATCGTTGAGCTTCACCTGTAATCTTCCCTGCAAGTTGCCACCATAAGAGATGGTGTTACCTGCCAAGGTGTAATACTCTGCAGGCATAGGCTTTACAGGAGATACGCCATCAGAGAAATAGAGGTTGTCACAAAGCGAATTATCTACAGCCACATTCAGTGTGATGTCCTTACCATTGTAAGCACCACCCATGGTAGACACGATGTTGATAATATGCTCGTTGTCCTTGGTATTGTCACGAGACTCGTCATTGCCCAACACCAATATACGCTCCACGTTTTGGTGGGCGAAGTAGACTGATGTGCCACCCTCGTAGTCGTCAAACTCAGGCGTGCCGTTCTCACAAGAGCCGAAAGTCAGAGCCAAGGCTCCGAGTGCAGCCATTGAGAAATATTTATTCATCTTCATAGTTTTCATCATTATAAAATGTTAGTCGTTTGTAATTTTCCATCCTGCATTCTGCTTCAGCTGATCCCACTTGAGGATTTCAGTCTGTGGCACAGGACCGTAATACATATAGTCGTCGTATTTTCTTTCCTCTACTGTGATATCCTTGAACTGTGGAATACCAGCCTCTGTAGAAATCTCCACGCCATGAACAGCCTCATTGATAGGAGCCTTCCAGCGGCGGAGGTCATTGAAGCGCTTGTTCTCGAAGCAGAGCTCAATACGACGCTCATTGCGAATCAACTCACGCATTTTATTCTGGTCGTTAGCGCACTCATCAAGATAAGAATCATCTGTGATGCCTGCACGATGACGGATAGCCTTGATCACATCGTATGCAGAATAAGCATGTGTGCCATTGCCCTTAGGTCCCCAAGCCTCATTGGCAGCCTCAGCATAATCCAAGAAGATCTCGGTATAACGGATATACACAGGATAGTGATACTGTGCGTTCTTGGCATTTGGATTAGGATTACAATCCTCACGAAGAAGCTTCTTCATATAGTAACCAGTACGCGTAGAGTTACCAATCTTATTCAGTCCATTGTCATTGTTGGCAGTGGTGATGTCGGTATTGATGGTTGCACCCTTATACTTGCAGCCATTATAGATAATGTAGAGATCCAAGCGTGGATCACGATTACTATAAGGATCCAAGTCATCATACTCACTGCGCTCATCTGTGATAGGATAACCATTGGCAGCAGGGAAAGCATCCACCAAGTTCTGGGTAGGATTGATACGTCCCTTACCATAGAGAGATGGAGGGAAGTTATCAGCCTCCTGGTTCAAACCGAGGTCCCAATCATCTGCACCATTAGTCTTATTACCACGCCAGATGATTTCCTTAGGACATTCACCAGACTGCAGCTGGCCGATTTCCGCAGTCTGAGCATACCAAGAATTACCTGTTTTAGACAATCCGCTTACACCACCTATCAAGTCGAGCAAGCTGGCTGCATCATCAGCAGCACGCTTATAATCCACATTGGTACCTTTATTAAAAGCAGGGCTGGCAGCAAGGAGAGAAACCTGTGCACGGATAGCCTTGGCGATACGACCGCTCACACGACCACGCATCAGAGAACCCAATACACGGTTATAGTCCTGATAGTTGTCCACACCCATAGCAGTGTATTTTTCTGGCACAGGATCTGACTTAGTCAAATCATTGTAGTCCAAAGGCAGCAACTGCTCAGCCTGGTCCAAGTCGCTATAGATTTGATCCAAGCAAGCTTGGAATGTGGCACGTGGCTGATTGAAATCAGAAGAAGTATCCTCTGGCTTTGTCAAGTTTGGCACACCCAGGAGCTGACCATCCTCAGTCCAACCACCATGGTTCATCAAGAGATAATACATATTGAGAGCTCTCAAGGCATAAGCCTCACCCTTACGGCTCTCACAGAACATCTGCTGCGCACCCTTGTCCTTAGCCCAGTCTACCTTGTCCACTTCCTGAAGGAAGATGTTCAAGTACTGGATGCTAGCACGACAGCTAGTCCACTTGCTCATAGGGTCATTATTGGCAGCCCAAGAACCAGTAGCCATTTTCAGGTAGCTGTTAGACAAATCATTGCTTACAGCATCATCGGTTGCCACATCAGTTACACTTTTGGTATTATAAGGAAGCACGGCATAAGCATAGCCGAGGAGTCCCTGAGCATAAGTAGGCTCTTCGTAAATCTCGTCCAAGCTACGGTTGTTTTCCTGTGCAGGCTCAAAGAGATCTGAGCAAGACACCAACGAGAGTGACAATGCAGCTAATATAAATAACTTATTAATTTTCATTTCTGTATACATTTAATAATGATTAGAATGTAGCCTTCACACCTATATTATAATAGCGTGTCTGAGGAGCACTACCTATGTTCATCTCCAATACCTCACGGTTCTTAGAGATAGTGAGCAAATTGGCACCGCTTACATAAGCAGACAAGCCCTTAAGCCAAGTCTTCTGGAAGAGCGTGCTAGGCAGGTCGTATGTAATCTGTACCTTAGCCAAGCGGAAAGCGTCTGTGCTGTACATCCAGAAGTCTGATGTCTGATAGTTGTTGCTACCTGAGAGTGTGGTAAGACGTGGATAAGTAGCAGTCTCCTTGGTTGCCTTAGTCCAGCGATTGCGAACCACAGCTGAGTACTTGCCGTCACCCTTTACCCACCAGTAAGAATTGTTCTTCAAGCCATAAGCACCGAAGTTGCCAGTACCGAGGGCGAAGAATGTGAAGTTCTTCCACTTAGCAGTGAGGTTTACACCCAATGTGAATGGAGAGCCATACCAACCACCCTTGCCCAGGAACACCTGGTCGTAAGAGTCGATCTTGCCATCACCGTTTACATCCACATACTTCATATCGCCAGGCTTCACGTCACTACCCAAGCGGCTCTGGTCTGGAGAGTTCTTGATTTCTTCCTCACTCTGGAAGAAGCCAGCAAACTTATAGCCCCAGATACCATCGAGAGCCTTGCCCTCACGGTTTTGGTAATCCCATGCGTTCATCTCATCACGCTTGGTAGCCTTGGTGTTATAATAAGTACCTGTTACGCCGAGCTGCAAGTCTACATCACCCACCTTCTTATTGAAGTTAGCTGCGAAGTCGAAACCGATGCGGCGATTATTGTTAAAGTTGAGCACAGGCATGAATGAAGCATCAGGATAGCCTGGCTTAAAGTGAGAAGGATAGAACGTTGGAGTAGAAATCAGATAACCCTCCATCGAGTTAACGAAGAAGCTAGCATCCAATGTTACCATCTGCTGCCACAAAGAAGTCTTGAAGTTGACAGAAAGTTCCTTACGCTTGATGAAATCGAGATCCTTGTTGGCAGAACGCTTAGAAAATGTGTACTTGCCAGCAGAACCATCATACCATCCATAACCATCAGCTGTCTGCCAGTTGGTGTCATAGAGATAGTATCTGTTGTCATTTACTGCCAAGTCAATATCCTCGTTGATGATGCTACCAGATACACTGATCATCATATCGTCTACCACCTTGCTGTTCTTCAAGAAGTTCTCGTTCTTGAGTCTCCAACCCAATGAAAGTGAAGGAGAGAAGCCTACACGATGACCTGGAGCCAACTGTGCAGAGTGGATAGCTGCCAAGCCGAAGTCTGCATAATAAGTCTTGGCGTAATCATAAGATGCATCCAAGGCAAGATTAGCACTTGAGTTCTTATGATACTGTCCAGACTTCGACTGCTGGAAGCCAGAGGCAATCAACATCGCAGAGAGGTTATGTACCTTATTAAATGTATTGGCGTAATTGAACTGAGCAGAGAAGAGCATGGTCTGATTGTCCACACTATTAGCGATGTTCTGTACACCAGACTTCTTATCCTCACCTTCCTTCTTCAAAGCTACGATCATATCCTTGCCGTCGATGTTTGACCATGTTGGGATATAGATGGCATAGCTATTATTGAAAGATGTGGTGTAAGAGGTAGCATAGTCTACTGCGAAACGAGTCTCGAAAGACAAGCCCTGCAACAACTTGTGCAGATTGATGTTAACACCTGTATCAAACTGGAACTGGCGGCTAGTATACTTGCTCTTACCAGCAGCATAGTAATCTGCGAAGATGTTAGAAGAGTTAGCCTGTGTACCAGCCAAGAAGTACTTGCCATCCACCAGCTTAGCCACACTCATCAAGTCCCAAGCAGCTTTGGCATTAGGAGCTATCATGTCTGTAGAGATCAATGGGTTAGCATTCTGTGGGAAGTTAGGACGCCAAGTAGCAGCTGCATTCCAATAATCACCAATAGCAGAATGTGAATCATAGAATGTGGCATTGGAGTTGACCCAAGCCTTGATGTCATCTGTGATGTTGACATCTACATTACCACGTACACTGAAACGCTGAGTGTTATTGTTCTTAGCCTCACCAAACTTCAGGAAGTCGCCCTGGCGATAATAGTTGATGTTGCTATAGAAGTGAGCACGCTTACCACCACCACTAATCTCAGCAGTAGCCTCGTAGCGACTATTCATCTTGCGAAGATAGTCAGAAGAGTACATATCGAGATTAGGATAACGATATGGGTTGGTGCCCAAGCCATGATTGTAGATATCCTCAGCAGAGTAGAGAGGAGTCAAACCGTCATTGGCACGAGCCTCGTTGTAGAGAGTCATATACTCAGCAGAGCCCAGATACTCAGGGAATGACTTAGCCACATTGAGACCAGCGTTAGCCTGCACCTCAACCTTCAAGCCATCGTTCTTGCCACGCTTGGTGGTGATGAGCACAGCACCCTTAGCTGCCTTGCTACCATAGAGCACTACAGCTTGCGCACCCTTGAGGAATGTAATCTGGTCAATCTCGCTAGGCATCACGTTGGTTGCCTCACGAGGCACACCATCTACCAATACCAAGTATCCTGCGTTGTCAGCATCCATACCCCAGAGAGAGTTGCCATTCCAACCACCCACGTAGCCCTGCATGTTGTCAAGGCTATAAGTGTGGTAGTTTTTCTTCATCAATCCCTCTACATCGATTACCGAAACGCCGCCCAAGATGTCACCCTTGGCTACCTTGCGATAAGCCACATTGACCATCTCCTTGTCGGCAGCAACGGTATCGGTTTCGTTCTCAGCAGCAGTTTTGGCATCGGCAGCCATAGGAGCCAATGACACAAGACCTGCCAACAGGAACTTTGAATTATATGATTTGAATTTTGAATTCATACTATCATTCTTATTTTAGTATTACTATATAATGTTATTTTACCAACCAGGATTCTGACTAAGCTCTTGATAGAGATAAACATCCTTGATAGGCAATGGGAACCAATAGTGCTTGGCTGTGAAGTGACGAGTCAAGATCGCTTCCTGGCGGAAGTTAGCCACCTGAGCATCAGCTGGGTCTTTCTCCTTGTAGAAATCGGCACCCTCCACACGGTCAAACTCATCAGAGTACTTTACATTGTAAGGAGCCTCGGTCAGGAGCAACCAGCGCTGCAAGTCGTTGAAACGGAAGCCCTCGAAAGCAAGTTCCACCTCACGCTCACGGCGAACCTCGTCCATGAACTTATGTGCATCAGCTACATACTCTGGAGCCACATGACCAGCGCCACAACGATCACGAAGGGTATTGATGGCATCCTCAGCAGTCTTGCTAAAGTTAGTAGCCTTGCCAGAAGCACCACCAAACGCAGCACAAGCCTCAGCATACATCAGATAGATGTCAGCCAGACGCATATATGGCAAGTAACAGTGGAATGCTGAACCCCAATCGTAGTCGCGATCCACCTCATTACATGTATGAGGCACCAACTTCTGGATGAAGTAACCTGTACGGCTGCCATTAGCCACTGGACGCATATTGCCACCTGTATACAACTGGCAGTACTGCAAGTTAGCCCACTGACCAGGAGTACCATTCAGATACTTGAAGCCATCAAACACGATGTCGTGATAGAAGCGTGGGTCACGGTTCTTATATGGATGAGTAGGATCGAAACCTCCTGCTATGTTAGGAACCAACTTGCCATTCTCTACGATGTAAGCGGGCTCACCATTAGCCATACCGTAAGCAGCTATCAAGTTAGCTGTAGGCTGGTGAATCACATTGTCATGTCCAACCACTTTCTGTACCTTAGGGCCAAACACCTTAGAGGTATTCCAGTTAGAGCCGTTGAAGTCTGAAGATGGACCACGGAAGATAGCCTCAATAGATCCAGGCATTTTCCAGTTCTGCTTCTTGGTATAGAAGATATCAGAGAAGCAAGAGTTAGCATCGGCAGAACGCTCATGATTGTAGATGTCCTTATATTTGAACTCAGCCAACCCATATTGTGTCTGGCCACCCTCAACCAATGTGAGCAACTCACCGAAGACCTCAGCTGCCTTCTTGGCAAACTCCTCATCATAGTCGTATGTCTTGCCATTCTTGCTAGCTCCTACCTGTGCGCCATCCTTCATCAATGGGCTGGCAGCCCAGAGATAAGTCTTGCCCAGATAACCGAGTGCCATGATCTTGTTGATACGAAGGTCGTTCTTGCCCTGTGTGGCAGCACCATCATACTCATTGTCCCAGTTGATAGGCAACAGATCGGCAGCCTTGCGATAATCAGCAGCAGCCTTCTCTGCACACTTCTGATAAGAGAGACGAGGCAAATTGAGCTCTGAATTGAGATCCAAATAGGTATCAATGTATGGCAAACCACCAAAGTACTGCATCAACTCAGTGTGCCACCATGCACGGAAGAAGTAAAGCTGACCAGCAATGAGGTCTTTCTCTGCCTTGCTAGCTACTAACTTATCGAGATTAGCCAAGCCCTGGTTAGCCTTACGAATGCAATACCAAGCATGTGGCCAAAGTGAGTGGTTGAACTTATCTGTAGATGTAGGGTTGCTGCCATCCTTGTAAAGCCAGTTACCAGTGGTCTGCCAAGCACGGAAGTTGCCCAAGTCTACCTGGTGTGTCATACGGCCATCAGCCTCTGGGTTGAAGATTTCATCATCACCCCAGTTCCAAGAAGGACACCAGTTACATTTTTCCTTATCAGGGATACAGTTGTAAATCTCCTCTACGTAACCCTGAAAGTTACGGAAGTTTACAAATGCGTCATTTTCTGAGACTGTAGAATCTGCCTCCTTGTCAAGATAGTCCTGGCAAGAGTTGAGCGAGGTACCGAGAGCCAGCGAGACGCATCCCATCAACAAAAAATTCTTTATCTTATTTTTCATTTGAATGTTCATTTTAATATTACAATGAGAATTTAACACCTAAGTTGAAGCGGCGTACTGTAGGATATGCTCCAAGGAAACCGCCACCACCGAGGTTAGCCTCACGGTCATCAGGCATACGAGTCCAAAGCCAGAGGTTGTTACCATTCAAGTATACCTTGAGGTAGTTCATACCGAGAGCCTTGATCCATCCCTTGGTCCAAGTATAAGCAATCTCTACGTTCTTCAGACGGATGTACGAACCATCATAGAGGAACTGAGTACCATTGCTGTAATCAGACTGGGTAGCACCCCAACGAGGAATGATAGATTCTGGAGAAGACTCATTCTTGTCCCACCAAGTACCAGTGTCATAAACATTGTCCAACTTATTGCCAAAGCTTGTCAAGGTTACGTCACGAGTTACATTGGTTACACCATAGAACTGAGCGAAAGCAGAGAAGCCCTTATACTCGATACCGATAGTGGCATTGTATGTATTCTGAGGGCTTGAGCTATAACCTACTGGAGCTGAGTCCTTGCTATCTACCACACCATCACCATTGAAGTCTACGATGTAGTAATCGCCTACCAAGCGGTGGTTGTCATTAGACTCATGAGCTGGAGAACCAATCAAGTCATCGATGTCGTTGATAAAGCCACGATCAATGTATGAGCGATACTGACCCATAGAGTAGCCAGCCTCCTTCTGATAGTTAGGAGTGAGCTGAGCGTCATCCTTCAAGAGCACCTTGTTCTTGGCATGGGTCATATTGAAGTTACCCCAGAGGCGGATGCCATTGGCAAATTTCTTGTTGAGCTTCAACTCCAACTCGTAACCACTGGTACGAACCTTACCCTTATTGATAGTAGGAGCTGTAGTACCAAAGTAAGATGGGATGGAGCGGTTATCACCAAAGATCAAAATGTCGTTACGACGGTCGCAGAAGAAATCGAGCGAACCGGTAATCAAACCACCCAAGAAACCATAATCAATACCGAAGTTGGTCTTCTTCACAGTCTCCCACTTCACATCTTTATTACCCAATGTATTCTGGCGATACCATGTGTAGATACTGTTGGTATGGTCAAGATCCATCACTGTGTTGCCTCCGTATGCCCACTGGTTCATGTAGAGCCAACGACGAGAAGAGTCGAATGGATCGCCCAGGTTATCATCACCAATCTCACCGTAAGATGCACGGAACTTCAACATATCAATGATGTGCTTGTCACGAAGATACTTCATGAAGTTTTCCTCAGTGATGGTCCAACCGATGGCTCCAGAATTGAAGAAGGCGAAGCGATTGTCCTTGCTAAACTTTTCTGATCCGTTGTAAGCACCGTTATACTCGATGTTGTAACGACCAGCATAGCTATAAGTAGCACGGAATGCCCAGTCCTCACGGTAAGTAGGCATCACACTACCACGTGCATTCTCCTGACGAGAGAACAAGCCCATGGCTGTAACATCATGCTGTCCGAACTTGCGAGCCCAGTTGAGCTGCAACTGATAGTAAAGATTGCGAACAGTCTGGTTGTTATCAACCGAACCACCTGAAGTACTCCAGTTAACGCCCTGTTTCCAGTCGAACTTATTGTTTGACTCATATATCTGGCCATATGTTATATTGCCAGTCTCCGGATCAACATACTTGGTCTGAGCTGTATTGTTCAAGTCATTGATACCACGGCTCGTCTCAACAAACACGTTGTCCCAAGAAACGGTACCACGCAAGTTCAAGCCCTTGGTGATGAAGTCGAGTTTCTGCTCCAAGGTAAAGTCGGTATTGATACGAGTAGTAGTAGCCTGCGCTGTACCACCGATGGCGAGGTTCTGAGCAGAGTTACTTACGTTAGACGCATTTGGATAATAACCCCAAGAGCCATCGCTATACTGAGGCAAGAATACATCTGGAGCGATGTTATAAGCACCAGCCCACTGCTGTCCTATCTGCCACTCGCTATTGCTCATGTTGCTCCAAGGAGCCTTGCGCACACCATTAGAACCAGATACATTTACCTTTAATGTAGTAGTTCTAGTGATAGAGAAGTCCAAGTTACTGCGCACATTGATACGGTTGTATCCATAGCCAGAGTTATAGTTACGTCCGTTATCATACTCACGGAAGAGGTCACCCTCGTGTACAAAGTCGGCAGAAGCAAAATACTTCACGAAGCTTGTACCACCGCTCACATTGACATTGGCATTATATGACATGGCGCTCTTCTTGAAGAGGGCATCCTGCCAATCCACGTTAGCATAACGCTCGCGCTGCTCTTGTGTGGTCTGGTTACGATAGTTCTCAATAAATGATTGAGGACGGATGTAAGACCAAGATTCAGGAGAAACACCCAACTCATGCTCCACTGCCCTGTTGCGGAACATCAAGGCATCGTATGAATCATACTTGTTAGGCAACTTAGAAGGAGCCTTCAATGTAGCGTTGAAGCCTACATCAATCTTAGCCTTGCCTTCCTTACCACGCTTGGTAGTAATCAAGATGACACCATTGGCACCCTTCACACCATAAACGGCAGTGGCAGATGCATCCTTCAATACGGAGATGCTCTCTACAGAACCAATGTCTACACTACTCATAGGACGCTCGATACCATCGACCAGGACGAGAGGGTCACTGTTGTTCCAAGAACTAGCACCACGAATGATGATCTGTGGCTCCTCCTCACCAGGCATACCATTGCCCTGAACAGTTACCACACCAGGAAGGTTACCCGTCAAGGCAGCACCAATGTCGCTGACACCGGCAGCACGTTCCAGCACCTCACCTGTGGTCTGTGCAATAGAACCCACGACAGATGCCTTCTTCTGCTGACCATAACCTACGACTACGACTTCGCCGATAGCGTTGTCATCTTCCAATGAGAGTTTGAACTCTCTCTTCTTACCGATTTTCACTTCCTTGGTCTTCATACCTACGTAGGTAAATACGAGAGAAGAGTTTTCAGAAGGCACATCGATGCTGAAGTTACCGTCAAAGTCGGTGACCGTACCGACGCTGGCATTACCTTTTACTTTTACAGTGGCACCTATCAGAGGTTCACCTGTACCGTCAACAAGATTACCCTTGACCTGGATCTTCTGAGCCTGAGCATTCAGGCTGCAGAAAGCCCCCATCAAGCATAAGGCTGCTGTCCGTTTCATTGTTAACACTTGTTCAATCATGTTCTAT
>OGIG01001577.1_pt1 | contig 12655 bp, 11 predicted proteins | sample 1571601 | NCBI WGS metagenome assembly OGIG01 (sample SAMEA2581953, study PRJEB24529) | metagenome | biome: Human gut stool | place: China | collected 2011 | reverse complement strand
GTCCGTCGTTTGATGTCAAGCGATGGCTGAAGTTGGTAGATTTCCACATCTAGCCAAAGCCAGAGAATATAGATGTCTATACTTAGAAAATTACTAAAAAGGGTGTGTCATGCAGTTATGACACACCCTTTTTCTGTTTATCTATTTCTTCTTCGGCAAACCTATCTTCTTGCCTACCTTGAAACGGTCGAAACCTTCGCCATAGACACCGATGACGGCACTCTGGCTGACAAAGGCGGTAGGATCTATCTCATCAATAAGACGGAATATCTTCTGAGACTCACGCTGACGCGCCAATACAAAAAGCATGTGGACATCCTTGCCACTGTAACAGCCATGACCATCCATCACCGTACAACCTCGGTCGGCGGCGGTATTGATGGCTGCACTGAGCTCCAGATACTTGTCGCTGATGATGAAGAACTGAACCGAACGGCGCAACGCATTCACCACATGATCTACACAGAGCGACTGCACAAAGAGGCAGACATAACCGTAAATCACCATCTCCCAATCGCGCAATACCAGATAAGAACTGGTGATGATACACAGGTCGCAAATCATGATGGCATGACCCAGGGAAATGTTCCAGTACTTGTTGATCATCGCCGCTACGGTATCAGAACCACCCGTAGAACCATTGCAGGAAAGACCCAGACCGGCACTGCTGCCCATGAAGAACGCACCGATGACCGTAGCCATGAACGGCTGGTCGTGAAGCAGCGGCGTCATGCCTACCGTATGCGTCTCTATCAGACGGGTAGTTAAGGCAAAAATACCAACACCATAGATGGTCTTCAGACAGAACTTATAGCCCAGAATGCGGAATGCAATGAGAAGCAGGAACACATTGAGCGCCAGATAAGATACAGATGCCGGGATGCCAAATCCCCAGCAGAGGATAGAAGCAATACCTCCTACACCACCCATCGTGATATGATTGGGAAGCAGGAAGATGTTCAAACCGATACTACCTTCTATCATCGCCAGGGCAATGATAACGTAGTCGCGGATTTCATGAAATTTTGTTTTTCTCGTCATATAAATATACGTATTTCTTAAAATGCGGTGCAAAGGTACTAAAAAATAAGTAAAAAAAGGGCACCTACGTGAAATATTACTTAAAAAACAAATCTTTTTTATGAAACCTGCGCCTTATTTCGAAAAGATTTCCTATTTTTGCAGAAACTATGCATTATTAATTATCAAAAAATTCTAGTCTATGGCTAATTACGAAAATGAAATCAACTCGTGGCCAGTGCTGAAAAACGGATTGCACTACAAATGGCTTGTCGACTACGCTGCATTCAGCGCTTTCGGTACTTTTGAACTCACAGCAGAGGAATGGGAAAAACGCGACCTTATCGTCAACTTTAAAGGTAACTCTGAGCTCACAACGGAGATGGACCATCAGGAAGCCCTGAAGAAGGCTATCAAAATGGTGTCAGATGAGCTGAAGACTCTTTTGGGCGAAGAGGCAGCGCAGTTTACTCTGGTCTGCATTCCGGCAGCTCTTGAGGCGCATACCAAGCGCCGTTTCAAGGAGTTCAGTGAGGAGGTATGCAAGGCTACGGGCATGACCAACGCCTACCCTGCCTTCAGCTACACGCATGATGTAGATGAAGATGGTGATCCTGTAGATGAACTCCATATCGACGAGGCATTCTTCCAGGGCAAAAAGATCATTCTCTTTGATGACATCATCGCATCCGGCAATTCGGTTGCCAAGTTTGCCGACCAGTTGGAAGGATATGGTGCCAAGGTTGAACTGGCGATAGCACTGGGAAAAAAGATTTCTGACGGATATGACCAGAAATAAGATACTATATCAGATACTGAACTTTCGAATGTGGTTCAAGAACGGGCTGAAGGCCCAAAAGCTCCTAGCCCAGGGCAGCGCCCTGGGTATAATGGCAATCAGCAAGACGCCCTGTAAGGGCAAAAGCTTTATGCTTTGCCTGGAGTTTTAAAGCTTTTGCCCTTACAGGGCGACAAGTTTGTGGCCGTAATTACCCAGGGCGATGCCCTGGGCTAGGAGTTTCTGCCCTTTCAGGGCGTGTGGAGCTTACATGCGAAACTTGAGTAAGATACTATAAATTGATAGTTTATTAACAGAAAGCGATTTGCTTTCCCTTTTCTATGAACTCTGCATTCACGATGTCGATATCCTTCCACATCGCCAAATCGGACTCTAATGCGGCTAGGCTTGAGATATCCTCGCCATAACCGAAGAGGCGCTCTATCATCACACCATAGGTAAGATGTTCTATCTTCTCTATCGGATGCAGAACCACAGATTCCTCAAAACTGCTTTTCTTACCATTACGGATTTCTACCAGCAAACGGGCACGTAGCAATTCCTTAACCGACTGGTTGACAATCTGTTGAGGTATCTTCGTTAAATCATGAATTTCTTTCGGAGTATACGCCTGTTCGCCCTGATTGAACCGACGACATACCAGATGCATCACCACCCCACAGACCTTGATGCGCTGCACCAGTTTCAGATGGTCGTACTGCAAATCACCATCATAATAATGGATGTTCTGGTTGGTATGGCAGAGCAAAGCGCCAAACACTACGATAGCCCACGAAATCTGAAGCCATAACAGGAAGAGCGGAATGGCTGCCAGCGAACCATAGATGACATTGTAGCTGGACAGAAAAACCTGCAGATAGATGTAACCATACTGAAGTGCCGTCATGCAGACACCCGCCAGGAACGATGGAACCAGGGTACTGCGAACCCGGATATAGGTATTCGGGATGACATAATAGCAGAACACGAAGAACAGGAACATCGGTACAAAAGCCGCCAGATGGAGGATGAACGAAGGAATGGTATCACCGATATCCGCTATCCTGTCTACATTATCCACCATATTCACCGTCCATACATTGATGCTCGAAGCAAAGAGAATCAGCAGTCCCAGACCAAACAGAATGGTAGGATATTCGGTAACAATCTGCTTCCACGAACGCTCGCCCGTATGCCAGATGTCATCAAAGGTAAGCTCTATCTTCTGCATCAGCGAAACGATGGTATAGAGAAACATCACGATACCCGTACCGATGATGTAGTTGCTCTGTGTATTCTCAATATAATTGTGAACGAAGTTAACGATGGTCTGCGCTACAACGGGCTGTGCCTCGAAGGTGGTAGAGAGCCAGGATTCGAGCAGAGAGGCATAGCCGAAACCACGGGCTATGACAAACATCATAGCCATGAAAGGTATCAGAGCCATGAAGGAGGCAAAAGTCAAAGCAGCCACATCCCTTGCCCACATATCCTTGAGATAGAAGATGCGACCGGCAAGCATACCCATCTTGATCCAAGACTTGAATCTGCCCCGGAAGTCTTTGATATTAGAAGAATTGAATTCTCTGATATCTTCGTAAAAACCTAGTATTCTGTCTATTACCCCCATAAGTTTAAAGTATTGGTTTCACGATAAAACATCAAATCCCTCCACAACACCACCGGGATGCCGTGAAGGGATTTGTCTTAGTATAATTGCTTCTGTTCTATAGATTAATAGAACTTGAAGTAGTTGCGAGCATTGTTGTAAGAGATATCCTCTACCATGCGAGAGAGGCTCTCCATGTCGTTAGGAAGCAAGCCCTTCTCTACATCATTGCCGAGGAGGTTGCAGAGCAAACGACGGAAGTACTCGTGACGTGGGTAGCTGAGGAATGAACGAGAGTCAGTCAACATACCTACGAAACGGCTCAGGAGACCCAATACTGAGAGTGCGTTCATCTGCTTGGTCATACCATCGAGCTGATCGTTGAACCACCAGCCAGAACCAAACTGAATCTTACCAGGGCAAGAACCATCCTGGAAGTTACCGAGCATAGTAGCGATTACCTCGTTGGCACATGGGTTCAATGTATAGAGGATAGTACGTGTGAGCTTACCCTCCATGTTGAGCTCATTGAGGAAGCTGCTCATAGCCTTGGCTGTAGTGAACTCACCGATAGAATCGAAACCGGTATCAGCACCAAGCTTGTTGTACATCAGTGTATTGTTGTCGCGGATAGCACCATAGTGGTACTGCTGTGTCCAGTCGGCAGCGTGATCCATCTCAGCGCAAACCTTGAGGAATGCATGCTTGTACTGACGGATTTCGAGAGCAGAAAGCTGCTGGCCACGCATAGCCTTGGCAAAGATAGTCTCAATCTGAGAATCTGTGTATGGCTCATCGTAGAACTCCTCGATACCATGGTCACTCAACTTACAGCCGTTCTCAGTGAAGAAGTCGTGACGCTTCTGCAAAGCATCAACCATATCCTGGAATGTAACGAGGTTAACACCTGCTACCTCACCGAGCTTGTTCATATAGTCAGCGAAATCTGGCTTCTCGATGTTCATAGCCTTGTCAGGACGCCAAGCTGGAATCATCTTGATTTCGAAACCGCTCTCACGTGTCTGCTTGTGGTAACGCAGGTCATCGATTGGGTCGTCTGTAGTACAAACGCACTCTACATTGTAATGACGCATCAAGCCACGAGCGCTGAACTCAGGCAACTGCAACTTCTCGTTACACTCATCGTAGATTTCACGGGCTGTCTTAGGGCTGAGCTGCTTATCGATACCGAAAGCAGTCTTGAGCTCCAGGTGAGTCCAGTGATAGAGAGGGTTACGGAAAGTATAAGGCACAGTCTCAGCCCACTTCTCGAACTTCTCCCAGTCGCTAGTATCAGTACCTGTGCAGAAACGCTCATCTACACCATTGGTACGCATAGCACGCCACTTGTAGTGGTCGCCGCCGAGCCAAAGTTCTGTAATACTCTTAAACTTGTGATCATTGGCTACCATCTCAGGGATGAGGTGGCAGTGATAATCGATAATTGGCATTTTAGCCGCATGATTGTGGAAAAGATCCTGTGCAGTCTTAGTGTCGAGCAGGAAGTTTTCATCCATAAATTGCTTCATAATTCGTTATCGTAGTTTTTAAATGTTTATTTATTCACTATGAATTGTAGCGCAAAGATACAACAAATATCGGAAAAAAGAATCGTTTAAGCGAAATATTTTTGATAATTTCACTTAAACGATTACGTTTGGCTGTATTATACAATGATTCTTGTCTTATGATAGCTTTCACGGAACTCGCTTGGCGAGCATCCTTTCTTTTTCTTGAAGATGCGGTTGAAGTTGCTGAGATTGTTGAATCCGCAATCAAAACCTATCTCGCTGATACTCTTCGCGGTATCTACCAGCATGCGGGCAGCATAACCCAGACGCAGGTCGATGATATACTCAGAGATATTTCTGCCGGTATGGAGCTTGAAGAAACGGCTGAACGCACTGCTGCTCATGCCTGCCAGCGAGGCAAGCTCCGGCAGACGGAGTTCATCCATATAGTTCTTGGAGATGAAATTCTTCACCTTCAGGATGCGCCGGCTATCGTCTTCTACCGTTACCTTGGCATAACTGCTGGAAGCCAGGGTGCGGGCATTTTCGCAGCGTGACAGTTCGTAGAGAATGGTCAGGAACTGCTGTACGGCATAGAAACCATCTTTTACGGAACTTAAAGTATCGAGCAGTCCGTATACCTTCATGATTGCCTGCAACGGAAATGAGAGTCCCTTCTTCGCCTCCTGCATCATACGGGTAATGCTGGCGTAGGGATTTCTTCCGAAGAGCGTTTCATCACCCATGGAGAAATCAAACTGGATGGTAATCTCACGGATGTCATCGCTGTGGCATTCGTTCTGCTCCCATACATGCTCCAAATCGGGCGATGTGATGAGACAGAGATCATAGTCGCCTATCACCTCCTGCGAATCGCCAACGATTCTTCTTACTCCCTTTGCATTCTCAACAAAGTTCAACTCGTACACCGAATGGTTATGGATAGGATAAGTAAACTCCTTCTTATGCCTGTCTGCAATATAGAGCACATCCTTACCCATCAGCGGTGTTATCTCGTGAATGATTCTTCTATCTTCTGCCATGGTACTTAATTATTAATAACTAATCACTATTTTAGATATTCAAAGTCTTCAGAATGTCGCTCATCTTCTGCTTGGTTGCAATACGGGTAGGAACCAGAGGCAGACGGAGCTCATTCTCGATGAAGCCCATATCATTGAGCAGCGCCTTTACGCCGGCAGGGTTACCATCAACGAAGAGCAGACTGTAGAGCTCAGTGAAAGAATGATGAATCTTACGGGCTGGCTCATATTCGCCACGGAACTCGAGACGAATCATGCGGCTGAACGCCTTAGGCAAGGCATTGCCGATAACAGAGATAACGCCGGCAGCACCACTGGCAATCATTGAGAAGGTAAGCGCATCATCGCCGCTGATGACATCAAAATTATCAGGCTTGTTCTTGATAATCTCGTCTACCTGCTCCAAACTGCCACTAGCCTCCTTCACGGCTACCACATTAGGAAAGTCGCGGGCAATACGGCAGGTTGTTTCCGGCTTCATGTTGATACCGGTTCTGCCAGGGACATTGTAGAGCACAATAGGCAGCGGGCTAGCCTGGGCGATGGCCTTGAAGTGCTGATAGAGACCTTCCTGAGAAGGTTTGTTGTAGTAAGGACAGATACTGAGGATGCCATCGATGCCACTCCAGTCGGAGTTCTTGATTTCTTCAACGACAGCAGCAGTATTATTACCACCACAATATTTCAATATCTTGACGCGACCCTTGTTCACGTCTTTCACCAATTCTGTGATTTTATCTTTCTCTTCCTGTGTAAGACATGGAGCCTCACCAGTTGTGGCAAGGATGCAAAGGAAGTCTGCACCATTGTCAATTTGAAACTCTACCAATCGCTTGAGCGACTGATAATCAACCGAGCCATCGGTGTTGAAAGGAGTAATAAGGGCAACACCTAAACCCTTGAATATGTTCTGTGCCATAATCTATAATATCAAAATCGTTGGCAAAAGTACACAATTATTATCAATTTGCAAAATAAAAATGAACTTTTCTTTCAAGATTGTATCATTTTTGAAAAAAATCTGTATTATTATACCATATTTCACGTTTTTTTAGTAACTTTGCACCCTGATTAGAGTGAAGAACGAAGAGTGAAGAGTGAAGAATTCTACAGCTTTACAATTCATAAAGTTCAATTTTCAATGTTCAAAGTTCAAAGTAAACAAATGAGATATTTCATATTCTTCGGTTACGACGGCACCAACTATCACGGCTGGCAGATTCAGCCCAATGCCAATTCGGTACAGCAGGAGTTGCAGCGCGCCCTCTCCATACTTCTGAGAAAGGAGATGGAGGTGGTGGGAGCAGGAAGAACCGATACCGGCGTACATGCCCGACACATGGCAGCCCACTTCGATACAGACAGAATCCCGATGGAACCCGACCAGCTGGTATACCGCCTGAACCGCATCCTGCCCCGCGATATCGCCGTATACGAAGTAAGGGAGGTTGCCCCGGAGATGCATGCCCGCTTCTCTGCCACATCGCGCACATACCATTATTATATCCATACGCGGAAGGATCCGTTTGAGCGCCATTATTCACTGCAGATGAACTATCCCCTCAATTTCGAGAAGATGAACGAGGCGGCACAGCATTTTCTGCATCACGAAGACTATGCGGCGTTCTGCAAGGCTGGTGGCGATAACAAGACTACCATCTGCCACGTAACAGCCGCCCGATGGATACAGACCTCTCCTACCACCTGGTATTTCGAGATTACCGCCAACCGGTTTCTGAGAAACATGGTGAGAGCCGTAGTGGGAACGCTCATCGATGTAGGCAGAGAAAAGATTACGATGGAACAGTTTCTCGATATCCTGCACAACGGAAGCCGCAGCGATGCAGGCGAAAGCATGCCAGGTAACGCATTGTTCCTGGAAGACGTGGGGTATGATTTCAAAGATTAAATGATTAGAAACACAAGGGCGCGAGCCTCATTCAACATTCAACATTCAATATTTAACATTCATAAAAATGTGGTTAGTATTAGCATTTCTCTCAGCAGCGCTGCTGGGATTTTATGATGCCTTCAAGAAGAAGGCGCTTTCAGGTAACGCAGTGATTCCCGTGCTCTTTCTGAACACACTCTTCTCATCGCTCATCTTCCTGCCGTTCATCGTGATGAGCTATACTGGAAATTCGCTGGATGGAACGATGTTTCATGTAGCAGAAGGCGGATGGGAAGTTCACAAGTACATCGTGCTCAAGAGTTTCATCGTATTGAGCAGCTGGATTTTCGGTTATTTCGGCATGAAGCACCTGCCGCTCACCATCGTGGGACCTATCAACGCCACCCGACCGGTAATGACACTCGTGGGTGCCCTGCTGGTTTATGGTGAGGTACTGAATCTCTACCAGTGGATTGGTGTCATCCTTGCCATCATCTCCTTCGCCATGCTTTCGCGCAGCGGCAAGAAAGAGGGTATCGACTTCAAGCACAACAAATGGATTTACTTCATCGTGCTGGCTGCTGTTCTCGGTGCAATAAGCGGTCTCTACGACAAGTATCTGATGGCTCCACCAGAGAATGGTGGTGTAGGATTAGACAGAATGATTGTGCAGAGCTGGTACAACATCTACCAGTGTTTCCTCATGGGAGCCATGCTGCTGATGATATGGTGGCCTACCAAGAAGAATTCTACCCCATTCCACTGGCACTGGAGTATCATCTTCATCAGTATCTTCCTTTCGGCAGCCGACTTCGTTTATTTCTACGCATTGAGTCTACCTGGTGCCATGATCAGTATCGTGAGCATGATTCGCCGCGGTTCGGTCATCGTCAGCTTCCTCTTCGGTGCAGCCATCTTCCATGAGAAGAATCTCAAGGCGAAGTTCGTAGATCTGCTCCTGGTATTACTCGGAATGCTCTTCCTTTATTTCGGAACGAAGTAAAAGTTCTATGCCAGCACGCCCTGAAAGGGCAGAAGCTCCTAGCCCAGGGCAACACCCTGGGTATAAGGTATATATAGAATGTCGCCCTGAAAGGGCAAAAGCTTTGAAATAGAAAGCTTTTGCCCTTTCAGGGCGACTTTGTTGTTGCTGGATCAAACCCAGGGCGATGCCCTGGGCTAGGAGCTTCTGCCCTTTCAGGGCGTGTGGGAATGCCTTACCCCACATGTTTTTACCAAATATGTGCACGCTTGTTCTTAGGAACAAAGAGCTTGTCGCCCTTCTTGATGTTGAATGCCTTATACCATGAATCCACCATTGGGAGGGCACCGTTCACACGAGCCTCGTTTGGAGAGTGAACATCCACGGTCATCAGATACTGCAGGTACTCAGGACGGGCATTGCCTGCCCATACACGTGCCCATGCCAGGAAGAAGCGCTGTTCTGGAGTAAATTCATCCTTCACACCCAACTTCTCTGTCTTCATCACATTCTGAAGTGCACGGAAAGCGATGTTCAAACCACCATTGTCACCGATGTTCTCACCCAGGGTCATCTGGCCGTTTACCTTCTTGCCAGCCAACTCAATCTTGCTGAAATGGTCAACCAGGATCTTGGTGCGAGACTCGAAGTTCTTCTTGTCAGCAGCAGTCCACCAGTTGTGCTGGTTACCAGTCTTGTCAAACTGGCTGCCCTGATCGTCAAAGCCATGACTCATCTCATGACCGATTACACTACCGATACCACCATAGTTCATCGCATCATCGGCTGTTGGGTCGAAGAATGGAGGCTGGAGAATAGCTGCAGGGAAGCAGATCTCGTTGGTAGTTGGGTTATAATAAGCATTGATAGTCTGAGGAGTCATTCCCCACTCTGTCTTATCTACCGGCTTGTTCACCTTGCGGGCGATTTCATCCTTGGTAAAGAACTCAGAGATATTTGCCATATTCTCGTAGAGAGAAAGGCTGTCATCTACCTGCAATCCGCTATAGTCCTTCCACTTGTCAGGATAGCCAATCTTGATGATGAAGTTCTCCAGCTTGTCCTTAGCCTGTGCCTTGGTAGCAGCACTCATCCATGTAGCCTCGTCGATGCGCTGTGAAAGCGCAGTCTGGAGATTGTGAACCAGGTCGAGCATACGCTTCTTGCTGCTCTCCGGGAAGTACTTCTCTACGTAAATCTTTCCGATAGCCTCGCCCAACACACCGCTCACGGTACTTACGGCACGCTTCCAGCGAGGACGGTCCTGCTGAACACCGCTCATGACCTTGCTCAACTCAAAGGATACGGCACGGAAATCATCGCTCAATACGCTAGTTGCACCAGAAATCACCTTGATCTCTGCGTATGTCTTCAGAACATCCAGAGAGGTCTCTGCGAGAATCTTCTCAACCTCGTGGATTGGTTCAGGCTGACCCACGCAAATTTCCTTGAAAGCAGGGAAACCGGATGCCAGGAACACATTGCCCCAGTCGATGCCAGGATAATCGAGCACGAGCTGGTTGTAGGTCATCTTGTGATAGTTCTTGTCGATGTCGCGGAGCTGTACCTGGCTATAGCTTGCCTTAGCGATGCGGGTCTCGATAGCCATCACAGCCTCCATCTTCTTCTGGGCGGTAGCCTCGTCGTTGCCTACCATCTGGAAGAGCTTCTTCATATAAGCCTTGTATGCATCACGAATCTTCTTGGTCTGCTCATCATCGTTTACATAGTAATCGCGTACACCAAGACCAAGACCACTCTGTCCTACCTCAACGAGGTTGTTGGCGGCATCACGAAGGTCGGCGCCCACACCGATGCCATACATCATGGTACTCTCGCCACGGAAATCGAGCTGAGCGGTAACGAGCTGATACTCTCTGCGGTCCTTGATAGCTGCAATGCGGTCGAGAGTTGGCTTGATAGGTGCCCATCCCTCCTTGTTCAGGCGAACGCTGTCCATACGGAGGTTGTAGAGCGAACCGATCTTCTGTCCGAGTGACCCCTTCTGCTGTGGCTTGGAAGCATATTCAAGGATGATGTCCTGGATGCGCTTCTGGTTCTGCTCAAAGAGATCGGTGAAAGCACCATTGTCGGTATGCTCGGCATCGAGTGGATGATTCTTCATCCAGTTGCCTGCGGCATAGCGATAGAAATCATTACCCGGCTTGATGGTCAAGTCCATGTTGGTCTTGTCAATACCGGAGCCCAACTTCTCCTGCTGGGCAAAAGCAGTTGTTGCACTGAGCAACAATGCTGCGAATAATACTTTTGTTCTCATTATTGTTTATATTTAACTGTTTCTTTTTTTATAAGGGCGAGACCTGCAAATGTCAGGGCGCCATTCAGCATCAGAAGCTCATAGCCGAACTTATAGCCCACATACTGCGAGGTAAGGGTATCGATGGCGAAGCAGATGAGCGGACTGGCGATGCAGACCCATGGCGACCAGCGGTCGTTTACCTGACGCTTGGTAAGCAGACTGAAGGCAAACAAACCCAACAGCGGACCGTAGGTATAAGAGCAGAGGATGTAGATGGCATCTATCACGCTCGTAGAATTAATCGCCTTGAAAGCAATGATGAAGAGCATGAAGACGAAAGCCACCAGCAGATGCATGCGCTTGCGGAGCTTCATATCCTCTTTCCTGCCCAATATATCCACACAGAGACTCGTCGTAATGGCGGTCAAAGCAGAATCGGCACTGGAGAAACTTGCTGCCACAATGCCAATGGTAAACAAGACCACCACCAGGTTTCCCATCGCCCCCGAAGCCGCAAACATCGGCAACAGATCATCAGGAGCATCAGGCAAAGCCACTCCCTGTTTCTGAGCCAGCATCATCAGCAACACACCCAGACTCAGGAAAAGCAGATTGGCAGGCACAAAGGCAAAACCATAGCTGCAAACATCCTTCTGGGCCTCACGGAGCGACTTGCAGGTAAGATTCTTCTGCATCATGTCCTGATCAAGACCGGTCATCACAATCACTACAAAGACACCGCTGAGGAACTGTTTCCAGAAGTTCTGTTTCGACATCCAGTCATCAAAGACAAAAATACGGGAGTGACTATCATGAGCTATCGCAGTTATCGCCTCGGAAGGAGTCATATCCAACGCCGACATCACCTGAAAGATAATGAGGACGAGCGCCGCAAACATACAGAGCGTCTGAAAGGTATCTGTCCACACCAGGGTCTTGATGCCACCCTTGCGCGTATAAAGCCAGATAAGCAGTACCATGACAGGAACCGTGACCCAGAACGGAACACCAATTCCATCGAGCACGAAACGCTGCAAGAGGATACATACGACAAAGAAACGGACTGCCGCACCCGTCATCTTGGACAAGAGGAAGAACGATGCTCCGGTCTTATACGAACGCTCCCCCAACCGCTGCTGCAGATAACCATAAATCGTAGTGAGATTATAACGGTAATAGATAGGAAGCAAAAGAAAAGCAACCAGGAAATAACCCAGGATAAAACCGATGCACATCTGAAGATAGGTCATATCCGTTCTCATCACCATGCCCGGCACACTGACAAAGGTGATGCCCGAAATGGAAGCACCCACCATACCGAAAGCAACCATATACCACGGCGAACGGCGGTTGGCACGATAGAAAGTTTCATTACTTGCCATTTTACGGGCAGTAAGATGACTGAAGAGCAGCAGCACACAGAAGTATGCCAGAACTGTGATAACGATAGCCATATTCTCTTAGATTTACATAAAAACAAAAAACCTCCGAGATCACTCTCGAAGGTTTCTGCGGTGCGTACGAGACTCGAACTCGTGACCTCCTGCGTGACAGGCAGGCA
>OGIG01001569.1_pt1 | contig 12741 bp, 9 predicted proteins | sample 1571601 | NCBI WGS metagenome assembly OGIG01 (sample SAMEA2581953, study PRJEB24529) | metagenome | biome: Human gut stool | place: China | collected 2011 | reverse complement strand
CTCCTTTCTCTGCATAACTTATTTTTCTATTCTTCTGTTTCCAATTCCAATCTCTGTAAAATATCTCTTACAATACCTGCATCTTCAATCAGATTAATTCCAAAACATTTTTTACCTGCGTCCTTCAAAGACGCACCAACATGATATGCTTTCGTTTTATCAAGAATTAAAAAACGATCATGAAATGCTCTTGTGTACTTCACATCCAGTTTAGGATACTGTGCATTAAAGTTATCTACATCTGTTTGAGATAATTTTGTCCGTTGCAGTGTATAAACTGTCACCGCCACATTTTCTTTCTTCTTTGACAAAATATTTAATGTTCCTACATCCACATATCCATCTACCAGAACAATTTCCATTTCTGCTTTCTGAATCAGTCCTATCAATAAGCTGAATGCATCATATATCTGACCATCAAAAAATATCTTTTGATTAGACTCCTCATGATCTGATATGTACTCAAAAATCTGTTCCAGTTTTTCATCTGTCTTTTTCTGATATTCCAGTTGTTTTAGCTCAACGTTACTAATCCTTTCAAACAAAAGTGCATTGTTGGCTATATATATTTGTCTGATTTTCTTACCACTCCTCATCTCTTTTATTATTAGATTTCAGGCATACTTGCTATTTTCTTCTATTCAGCCTTCCCCTCTGGGAAAATAATTTTAAATACAAAGAAAAAAATCACCATGGAAACTCCACCTGTAATAATTGTCACAAGCATGTTATAGACTGCCGGTGCCACATATGCAGATGCAACTGGCATCCACAGATTATTAAATCCATTACAAATCAGTGAAATTACCACCCATGCAACAAAATACCAGATTGCCTGATATACAGGATTTCCATGGCTTTTAAAAGTAATATTTCTCTGAAGCGGAAAATTGATACACTGTGCAAGAAATGACCCTAATTCATAACTGATAAAATAGCCAAGTCCACCACCGATCAGTATATTCCCCGTTGCATCACGCAATACATTATACCCCAGCAAACTCCATGTAAATTTTACTCCAAACAGATTCATGGAAACCTTTGGCCACATAAATTCTGTACCAGCCAGACCAATTCCCAAAATCCCTGGTAAAAATGTAAATACAAGATACTGGAATACTGTCACGCCCATACTGAATATAACAAAATAGAATATCTGATAAAGCCATTTTGCAATAGCAGAATGTTTCTCTTCAAAACATTTCCATATATTTTTTATATGATTCATCTGCACTTCCCTCCGGCTCCTTTTAATAATTTTTCATATTTCTTATTATTTCTTCTGTTTCTGAAATATCCGCCAATTATTTTTTTTACCCCAAGCATAAAGTGGCCATTCACAGCATCGACAATTCCATATACCATTTCCATACTGACTGCCCCACCGGTCATCTTGGCAATCCCTCGAAACGGCATATTGTAAATAAAAAGAATATTCAGATCCGGCTTTCCCTGTGCCTCACTCTTCTTTTTCATTTTTGTGAGACATCTATATATCAGTCTTGCAAGTTGGCTTTTTGCATAATACATCTGACAAATTGCATCATTGATTTCCAGATTTCCGCTCCACCTTCTGTTCGGGATCTCATGGCCAAGAAGTTCACGAAATTCCTCATCTGATATTTTCTGCACGATTCCTGTATAATAGTAAGGCATTTTTGCCGGATTATAAGGATACCCTTTACTGTTTCCTGTTCTCTCGGTCATACCTGTTAAACGAATATCTGCAACACTGGCTCCTACCATAATCTGATAAGTTCCTGTTTCTATTTCCCACTGTCCCGTTTTTATATTCCAATAACGGAATGTCTTATCATCAAAGGGAATTCTGATCTGTCTGCGTTCTCCCGCCTTCAGATAAACTTTTGCAAAACCTTTCAGTTCTTTTTCCGGTCGGAACACAATTGCATTAGGAAGTCCTACATACATCTGAACAACCTCAGCTCCGTCTCTGTCACCTGTATTGGTAACCGAAACTTTGATTCCATCCTCTTCTATGATAAGATCAGAATATGTAAATTCCGTATAGGAAAGCCCAAAGCCAAATGGATATTGCACCCGGACTTTTGAAGTATCATAATAGCGATATCCTACATAAACACTCTCGCGGTATTCCGATGTTTTCTCATTACTTGGATAATATCGGAATGCCGGTGTCTGTTCATAAGATATGGGATATGTTTCTGCCAGTCTTCCTGATGGATTCACTTTTCCGGTCAGAATATCCAATGTTGCAGAAGCGCCTGCCTGTCCATTCAGATAGCCATGCAAAATCGCTTTGCAGCAGGTGTGCCATGGCATTTCTATCGCAGATCCTGCACTCAGTATTCCAATAATATTTTCATTCACTTTACTGATATCCTGCAGAAGATCGATCTGGTCCTGCGGAATACGCATATGGGTTCTGTCCAGTCCTTCTGATTCGCTGATCTCATCAAGACCAAAGCAGAAAATCACAATATCTGCGTTCATGGCCAAATTTAATGCAAACTTTCTATCATTCTCATCTACATCTCCATTTCTCTGATAGCCTCTTGTCATCCCCAGAATATTCAGATCATATTGTTGTAAAATCGATGACATATCTTCTACTTTTGTTGGATTGACCATAGAAGATCCTGCCCCCTGATATCTGGGTGAAAAAGCAAAATCTCCAATAACAGCGATGGATTTTTTGGTATCCAGCGGAAGAATCTGTTTTTCATTTTTCAGAAGAATCATGCTTTCTGCTGCTGCTTTCCTTGCCAGTTGATGATGTGCGTTTCTGTCAAAGTTTTTATCTGAAAGCTTCTTCCCTGATGTCAGTTCCATCACTGCATCCACCAGTTCTCCAACTCTTTCATCCAAATCCGCTTCCTTCAGCTTTCCATTTCGGACAGCAGCAATCACTTCTCTTGCAGAATCGTACCCACAGGACGGCATCTCCAGATTTGAGCCGGCAGCAACACCTTTCACATGGTCATTGCTTCCGCCCCAGTCTGTTACTACAATTCCATCAAATCCCCATTCTTTGCGCAGGATATCTGTCAAAAGATGTTTGTCCTCATTAGCATAAATCCCATTAATCTGGTTGTAACTGCTCATGATTGCTTTTGCGTGTCCTTCTTTAACAGCTATCTCAAAACCGGTCAGATAAATTTCTCTTAATGTCCGTTCGTCAACAACTGCGTCCATTGCCATTCTCCGGAGTTCCTGACTGTTAACCGCCAGATGCTTCGGGCAGGCATAAACGCCTTTACTCTGTATTCCACGAATATATGACGCTGCCATCTTCCCGGAAAGATATGGATCTTCTGAAAAATATTCAAAATTTCTTCCACATAATGGGCTTCTTTTAATATTCAATCCCGGGCCAAGCAGAATATTTACATCCATACTTGCTGCTTCCTCTCCAAGAGCCTGTCCAATCTCTTCCCCCAGATCCTGATTCCAGCTGTTTGCTATCGTCGCTGCTGTGGGAAAACAAGTTGCATTCAAGGATGCATTCAGTCCCAGATGGTCTCCTGCTCCTGCCTGTTTTCTGATTCCATGCGGTCCATCTGAAAGAAAGATGGACGGGATGGAAAGCCTGTCAATTTCTCTGGTCTGCCAGACAGTTTTTCCACTGAGGATCGCTGCCTTTTCTTCTATTGTCATCTTTTCAACCAATTTTTGCTGTTTCATAACTGTTTTCCATCCCACTTTCATCCTTATTCAGCATTCTTTCTTTTCTTATATCCTCTGATTACCAGTACTTCCATTCCTGCCATGAAAAATGCTATTACAATGTCGATACCAATTCCTGCTTTTTTCCAGTTTTCCATACCTGTTTCTTCGTGTTCTCCATCATAAGCCCAGCTGCTTACAACTGTATACATGACATTTTTGCAGGCATTTCTCATCTGCAGTACAGATGTCGGATGCTCCGGATTGGCTACATTATTCTCTTCTCCGTTGAATGTGGACAACATTACATCTACTCCATTCGCCAAAGCTGCATCTGCATTCATAAATCCATGACCATTGTTTCGGAAGAAGTCTGTAAGTGCCATTCCCCTGAATCCCCATTCCTCTCTGAGAACTGTATTCATAAGGTTACTGCTTTCTCCAGTCCATTTATCTCCAAGGAAGCTCCAGGAAACCATAACCGCATTTGCGCCACCCTGTTTTACAGAAATTTCAAATGGTTTCAGATAGATTTCCCGGATTGCCTGCTCATTTGACCAGACACTTACCATCTTTGCATTTCCCTCATACAGAGCAAAATGTTTGATATAAGAATAAACTCCATATTTTCTTGCTCCTTCTACTGCTTTTGCTCCCATATTTCCTGCAAGAACTCCATCTTCTGAAAAGTATTCATAGTTTCTTGCTCCAAATGCGGTTCTATGAGTATTCATACCTGGTGCATACCAGCCCTCTGCACCCATTTCCTGACTGATTTTGCCCATGCATTCACCCCAGGCCTGTGCAAGTTCCTTATTCCATGTGGAAGCAACCACAACTTCAATTGGAAATCCAATAGAACCAACTCCTGTAAAGTTGTTATTAATTGCTGCTGGTCCATCGAAATCAAGTGTAGCCACTTTTCCCACAGAATCCATGGCTGCTGTCTGATAACCAGCCATTGCAATCATATTTGCCATTTCATCAACAGTAAGCTGATCCAGAAGTTTTTCCCAACGAGGATCGTCATAATCAGCATCACGCATATCAGCTAATGTAAGTCCATTATCTGCTCCCGTTGTCGGCATTACATCCTCATCATTGAGATATGTAGTCTTATCAAAGTTGCTGTTCAGATGATATTCAGAAACATATGGCTCACCCAGCTCTGCAGATGCCGGTGCTGCTGTAGCCTCTTCATAATTTGCAAAATGATCCGCACGTGACAGATATGTTATATCTCCTTTTGCATCTTCAAATACATTTGTTGCTGCAGTATCATCTGATGCTCTTTTATTTTCTCCCTTATATACTACATCTTTATCTGCAGTATAAGTTTTCTGATCCAGCACAGTGTGTGAATCACTGTTAATAGAGATTACATAGTCACCTTTTTCAAGAACATATGCTTTTGCATTATTCTCATCATAAGAGGCCATATCTTCTATACTAAATGTAACTGTAACCATCTGAGATTCTCCCGGCTGAAGCAGATCTGTTTTTGCAAACTCGATCAGATTTGCAGAAGATTTCTCAATTCCCCCATTTGTATATGGCGGTTTATAATACACTTCTACTACATCTTTTCCGGCAACATCTCCGGTGTTAGTTACTTCTACATCTACAGAAATTTGTCCGTCTTTTTCCTCCAGTTCACCCATTTTCTGTTCAAATTCCGTATAACTCAGACCATATCCAAATGGATACTGTACAGTCTTATCGTAATCAATCGCACCTTCCTGTGCAGCTGTTTCATAGTACTTGTATCCTACATAAATGCCTTCCACATAATTGGTAAATGCCGGAGCATACATCTGTGCAGTTCCTGCGTTCATTCCTTCAACGGCCATATCTGCCAGATTTGTATACTCCGTTTTTTCTGCATTATTCCACCACGGAGCAGTCGTCATATCATAAATAAAGGTATCCGGTGTTTTTCCGGAAGGATTGACTTCACCTGAAAATACTTTACCAAGTGCATTAAATCCCACATTTCCCGTTCCGGGGCACCATACAACAGATTTAATCTGAGGATATTCATCTGCGAAACCAAGTTCAAACTGATTTGCTCCATTATAAATCACAATCACATTATCAAAGTTTGAGCAAACCATATCCACCATATCTCTCTCAGTTTGTGAAAGCTGTAAATAATGCTCTCCCTCAGGAAAATCATCATATTCATCTGAATTATTATCATATGCTGCTTTTTTTACATCCATAGGAATATCATTATGACCTTCACCTGCTTTTCTGGAAAGAACCACAACTGCCACATCAGAATACTCTTTCGCACTTTTAATAAGTTCATCACTGTAAGTATCTACAGGTGGCTCCGGTAATGTCCAGCTCTGTTTCTGGATAGACATTTCCGGATTATCTGCACCATAATTGTTATAAAAATCAACCAGTTCCTGGTTAATAGAAAATCCGGCATTTTCAAGTCCCTGATTCAGACTGACAATATCATACAGATCATTAATTCCACCGGAACCAGCTCCTCCGTAAGCCGGATTAATAGATTCCCAGCCAAAAATATTCAGTTTTTTTGTTTCATTTAAAGGAAGCAGGCTTTCATTCTTCAGAAGAACAATTCCGTCTTCCATAATTTCTTCTGCTACTTCCGCAGCTTCTTCATTTGTTTCATCGCTTAAAGTTCCATTTCCCGTTGCCAGTCCAATCAACGTAGCCATTGGTCCAAAACAGATCATATTCACGCAGACAACAACTGCAAGAACCATTGCGATCGCAGCTTCTCCTCTTATCAGAAATCTTTTGTCCCTGGACATCCTGCGGCATGCTATCATAATTACGATTCCAATTACAAGTGCAGCAATAATACCGATAATATACGGTTTGCATAATTGTAATACCGCCAGAACATCTTCCATTTCAACACTGATCATTCTCTTTTTTCCTCCTTTGACTCTCTCATCTTTTTCAGGTATCATTTCCTGTTGGCATTACTATAACATGGTTATTATTTCGTGCCGTTTTTGGCACAAGATGCAGCAAATATGGCACAAAATACTAAAAAAGGTCCACCGGACCTTTTTGTCGTATGCTTGGCAACAAAAATACCCAGAGCATTACAATACTCTGGGTAAAAGAATCTTTAATTCAAACCAGTTCTGCTGTACTCCAAATACTACAGAACCATCATATTTTTCTACAGCTTTACGAATACTCTTCAATCCAAAACCATGGTTTTTACTATCCTTTTTTGTTGTTGTAATCAGATCCTCTTCATTTTTGGAAATTTCTGCTTCACAATAATTCTCTATCTTGATGAACACAAATCCTTTTTGAGCGGATACTGTCAGATGGATCAGTCTTTTTTCCGAATCTGGAATCAAAATTACATGTTCAATCGCATTATCCAAAGCATTTCCAAATATAGAACATATATCTGTTACATGCATATGATCCAATAATTTTCCATCTGCCACACAGGTAATCTGTATATGATTTTTTCGACAATGGAAAATCTTAGCTGCCAAAATCGTATCAAGTACCTGATTCCCCGTTCTGCTTATATTTTCAAAAGCAGCGATTTCCTTTTCCATGGAATCAATCCATTTTTTTCGTTTCTCTTCATCTGATTCCGCACGAAGTCCCGTTATCTGGTGTTTCAGATCATGGTATTTCATTTGTATGAGATCCAGGCTGTCCTGATAATTTCGGTATTGATCATACTGGCTTTTCAGCATCACGTTCATTACTGAAAGTTCTTTCTCGGCAACATACTCACTGATCCTGCTCTGATAAGCATGCAGGATTGCAATTCCTCCAAAATCGATCAGTGTTCTGATAGAAAAAATATCTGCACGTTCTCTGCTCGCAAATGGTGCATTTTCATTTAAAAAGCTCAGATTACTAAAAGCAAAGATTGCAACAGCCATGATTGCCGCCGCTGCTACTTCCTTTACTGTCATCTGTTCAAGATAATTCTGCTTCAGAAGATCTTTTTCTAAATAAATATCAATCGTAAAGCAGCCTCCAAAAATAACCATCGTGATCAGAATTTCAACCCAAATGCTCTGATTCCCCCATGTCTGTACACTAGATACCATCTGCCACTGCAGCGAAGCTGCAAACTCAGCAAGAACAAATGCACGGGCACAGCAATAAGCCGCTCCCAGAGGCTTCATATTTCCTCCGACCATAAGAAATCCATACATCATACCTGCAGCGATCATCATACAGGGAATCCACAAAATTTCAGTTACGCTACCTGTCAAAGTCAGAAAGATACTCTGCATTGCCAACATGAAAAGACTGCCTGTAAGAAAATGTACAGATTTCATGTTTTCTTTTTTTAGGATATAAAGATAAACCAGACATGATCCCCACTCTGCTATTGCCGTATAAATTCTTGGAATATCCTGATATAACATAGTATCCTCCATTTCGCATGAAATCATTCCATATTGAGGTTTTGCAGAAGCAGATTCATGAATTCTTTTTTTCTGGTTCTGCTGACAGGTATATGTACATTATGGATCACACAATCAGAACCAACAAATCCCTCTACATGATTCATATTTACCAGATATCCCTTTGCACATCGAAAAAAATTATGTACCGCAAGTTTTTCTTCGAGTTCTTTCATCGTAATTCTTGAACAGTAATCTCCTCTCGAAGTATAATAAATTACATTATGTCTCTGCCCCTCAATAAAATAGATATCTGCTATATCTATCTTTACAACTCCTTCCCCAATCGGAATCGTAAGAAATTCTTTGACCTCAGAGCGCATACGTCCAACTGCTTTGTCCAGTTTCTGCGAAAAAGAAAAGTACTCAACTGGTTTTACTACATAATCCATTGCATCAACTTCATATCCACGTACTGCATATTGAATCATATTTGTAATAAACATAATAATTACTTTCTGATCCATCTGACGGATTTTTTCTGCTGCTGTCATACCGTCCATGAACCGCATCTGAATATCCATCAGAATAATATCAAAACCGCCTCTGTAATTCTCAGTGATATCTTCTCCATCACCAAATACTGTAACCTTTATTGATCTTCCCCTTTCCGTTTGATATTTCCGGATATACTCTGTTAATTGTTTTACGTAAATTTCTTCATCTTCCACAATTGCAATCTGTATCATCCTATACCCTCCACAAGAATTGCATTCTTTGTAACTGTTCAATCACACAATATAGTCCCAGATTTTATTGTTATTTTATAAATAACTTTTGTTCCAGTATATCACTGCTTATTTCTTGCGTCAAGTGGATGTAATATTACAAATTATAGCTGTATAATCTGGTTTTCTTTTATCATATATCCACAGTAAATCTCCTCATTCTTTAAATAGAAAGTAGAAATTCTGTTAAGTTTTCAATAGCATCTGGTTTTTCTGATAGTTCTTTCCCCATCAGTCCCTCTCCCATAATACCAGGATCCGCACTAAGAGATACAGCGACTCGACTTGAATTCCATACAGCTTCATACATCATTTCCTGATTCTCTTTTGTTACTTTATTGAGAACGTAATAAAATGGTTTTCGAATACTTTCCGATAATTCCCCGATTTTTTTGGAAAGCTGTAGGGATTCATAGGATGGATCTATGATTATCAATATCAAATCTACACCGTTATCAATTCCACGTCCAAAGTGTTCAATACCAGCCTCCATATCCATTAGCGCAAATTGGTCTTCTGTAAGCCTGAGATTTTGGATAAATTGAGTCATAACAGTTCCCATAGCACAAGAACACCCTTCATTTGCTTGATGAATTTTTCCACTGCTCATCAGTTTTACACCGTCCTTCAGACTATAATAATCTTCCGGTATATCATCTATAGTCCAGGTTTCCTCAAAAAACTGATGAGTAAATTTTGATAACATCATATCATTTAAAACATTTTGCTTACCACCGAAATAGTCTGTAAAATCTCTGGGAAGCTTCATACCTAGCTGTCGGTGTAGACCATAATTAGATTCATCGGAATCAATTACCAAAATTTCTTTTCCTCGTCTGGCTAAAGCCTTAGCCAAAAGACTGGTTACTGTACTTTTTCCACATCCACCTTTTCCACAAACTGCTATTTTCATCTCTATATTTACTCCCTTTCTTTTTTCTAAATAATAAGCATTACATATGACCATACTTCAAACTGTCTTACTCCACTTCCTCCAGTTCTGTTCCTTCTGGAAGAATATATCCGCAGTTATCACATACTCCGTCCTCTGCAAGTATCCCGTCTTTCACAAAGGCTTCAATGCCTCCCGGTTCATGACAGCGTGGACAATCTAATTCCTGTATCTTTTTCTGATTTCTTACATCCTGGCAATTGGCAAATTCAATTTTACCCATAGTGATTCCTCCATTTTCATTCCATATCAATTTGTCTTCGCAAAAAAGTTCCTACCATACGGGAAAAATTGCTGATATTACGAATATAGGCAAAGTCTTTTCCATAGATTCTCTTTTCCACGGAGAGTTCTTCTTCATTCCCTACAAAAATACCAATTACGAAAATTCCCTGATTTCTGGCCCGACGCACCTCATATGCAGTATCTTTCACAGCTCCTTCTCCGTCATAGATCTTGGGCTGGCGGGTTCCTGGTCGTTGTATGCTCATATCACAGGGTTTTCCATCACTTAATACGATTAAAATCTTATTTTTTTCCGGTCGCTCCATGAGAGAGGAACAGACTGTTTTCAGTGCAAGCCCATCTCTGTTATTGGCATACGCCCGAAATTGAAAGATTCTTTCATTTGTTTCCCTTGGATCTTCATAATCCCGAAATCTCTGAAGTACTGTATATCCCCAGAAAGCACAGTATCCTGTCACCCGATGAGGAATTCCTGCCTGGCTTAATGCTTCACTGATAATATATCCCTGCGCCGCTACCTGAGCCTGTCTGCCAGCTTGGGAACCACTGGAATCAATCAGGACATCTATTACAAACTCAGAATCTTCTGATCTCTTTTTTCTATTAAATAACTTGTCATCGTCTGTTCTTCCAATTTTCCATAACCGTTCTGGAACAAGCTGCCCTGCATCAGATCTGCTGACAAAATCATCCTTTCGGATTATAAATGCCCGTTTCAGTGACTCTGCCAACACAGAAATATTTCTTTTGATGATCCAGTGATTATTTCCATAATAGGCTTTATTTTTTTCAAACTGCAGCTGAGAAAAACGGTATTGATTATTTTTAATCACAGGGCTCTGTAATATTCCATCTGTAAGATACAGGTTACAGTTTTTGTGGATTCCTGTACAAAATTTCCGGTTGACTCTGGCCTGCTCCGATTCACTTAGATACGATTTTCCGTAATTCAGTTCCACATATTCCCGTATCCGTCGCACTGCCTGTGGATTTATATTCTCCGAGCTTTCCGGAACTTCTTCATTTTCCGGAGAGAAATAAAATCTTTTTTTCTTTTTGTTTCTGATATCCAGACTCATCATCTTTTTTTTGAGATTAGAAAGATATTTTTGAATGATGTCTTCCATCTGTTCATCCGTCATGCATTCCTGCCACGCGTCATTGGCCAATGCCATATCCGGTAAATTCAGAATCTTCTCCAGATTTCCATTCTTTTTTTCAAAAGAGGGATCCAGAACATGATTATAAATCTCATCTATCACGTTTATGACATCTTCCGTATTTTCCGCATCCTTCAGAGAAAGAATCTTGTACAATGCAATCTCTGCCTGTGGATCCATTCCCTCATCGTCTGTGTTCTCCAGAACATGCCTTATATACAGAAGCCTAATCCTGTGAATCAGGTCTGTTCCAGCTTTGTCTGATACCTGCTCTTCCTCGGCCTTTTCCAATTCTCTGAACGCCTGTTCTCTGATTTCCTTTGTTCCCAAACGTTCTCGAATGATAAAACGATTCACTGCAGCATCCATGCATAATCCAGCAAGAGGCAAAAGCATATCTTCTCCAGCAGAAAAATGTAATTTTTTCATCAAATACATGCCAAGTTTCTTCTGATCAAAATATCGTGCAAAGGCACCCTGCTTCACTGCCTCATACAGAACCGTTTGTTTTGAATAAACATATTTTTCTGTGTCCGGTTCAAATTCCATATCATAATCACCACTGACTGTCCAAAAAAGATTTCTGATACGATTGCTGATCTCCAGACGATGTTCTTCCAGTTGTTCCGCCGGCCATCTGACATCCTCCATACAAGTTTACCCCCATATGTCTTTTCCGGTCCAGGAAGATGGGATTCTGGTAGAAACCACATCTTCTACGATCTCTTTTTCAAATACATCAAAACTTTTATTTATGATCCCCATCTGGATTGCATCAATTGGAGAAAGTCCGCTTCTTGTTGCTTTTACAGCAGAAACCAATCCTCTCAGGTCAAGAGATTTTGTTGAGATTTCTCCATGATAAGCTTTGATCTGCAAATCCAGAAACAGTCCTGCAAAAGCTTTCAGTGCACTTTTTTCCCCATCTGGAAAATGTTGTCTTAATACAAAAAGGACACTATCCTCATCCATTTCAGGCATATCAATTACCATAAACCTTGAAACCAATGCTTCATTTAGCTCTCTGGTACCTGCGTAACCATAATTCATCGTGCCGATAAATCGTGTTGCCGGATGAAGTAAAATCCTGTTATATCCTGGAATATCGATTCTGCGCCGATGATCCAGTGTGGCATGCAGTACAGAAACCGCATCATTTTTTGCCATATTGATTTCGTCCAGGATTCCAAATCCTCCAAATTCCGCGCATTGGTAGATGGGGCCTTTCCGAAGGCGAACCTCATTATTTATAAAGGTATCCGTTCCAATCAGATCGGCACTGTCTGTATTTACATGAAAAGAAATGTCGTATTCCGGTCTTCCGAATATCCATGCCAGTGTCTCACATAGTACATTTTTTCCTGTAGCTTTCGCACCGGAAAGTAACAGGTTATCTCCCTGAAGAAGCGCTGCTATTGACATTTCCAGAATCTTTTTCCCATAAAATAGGATATCCGGTTTTTCTACCCGTTCCTTTACCTGATCCTCTACCTCATAACGCATGTGAAAATCTCTCAGTTCTCCAATCAGTTCCTGCGCTATCTTCTGGTCTTCTAAATATTTTTCTATTTCTG